>Ga0210101_1000229_pt1 | contig 20533 bp, 17 predicted proteins | sample Muzzi_PWC_D1_FD_185534 | JGI IMG/M metagenome (GOLD analysis project Ga0210101, IMG submission 185534) | Wetland microbial communities from San Francisco Bay, California, USA, that impact long-term carbon sequestration - Muzzi_PWC_D1 (SPAdes) | ecosystem: Environmental > Aquatic > Marine >... | reverse complement strand
GCCGAAGAAGGCCCCCCTTCGTCACCCCGTCCCTCTCCTCCCCCCCGGGTAAGGAGAGGGACGGGGTGACGAAGGGGGACCCGGACTACGAGGAGGGGGGCCTGGACTACAACGTTTTCTCCATCAGCTCCGCCACCGCCTGGTTGAACCGCGCCGGCTCCGGCAGCTCCGACCCTTCGGCCAGGCAGGCGTAGCCGAAGAGCAGGTGTGCGTAGTCGGCCACCGGCAGCTCGTCCGGCGCCGCTTCGAACCGCTCGCGCATCCTGGCGACCGCCGCGTGCTCCGGGTTGAGCTCCAGGATGCGGCGCTGCTTCGGGCCGCCCCCCTTGCCCTTCTGGAGGAGCTTCTCGAGCTGCGGGCTGTAGTCGTGCTCGGCGCCCACCAGGCAGGCGGGCGACGTGGTCAGCCGGCCGGAGAGGCGCACGTGCTTGACGTGGGCGTCGAGCTCCGTCTGGAGCCGCTCCATCAGCCCCTTGAACTGCTCCTCCTTCTCCTCGAGCTCCTTCTTGTGCTCCTCGGTCTCCTCCTCGCCGGAGAGGTCGACCTCGCCCTTGCCCACCGACTTGAGGCGCTTGCCGTCGTACTCGGTGAGGTACTGGACCAGGAGCTCGTCGACCGGATCGACCAGGTAGAGGACCTCGTAGCCCTTGTCGCGGAACGCCTCCAGGTGGGGCGAAGCGGCCACCTGCTCGCGGGACTCGCCGGTCAGGTAGAAGATCTCCTTCTGCCCCTCCTTCATGCGCGAGACGTAGTCGGCGAGGCTGGTGAGCTCGGGCTCGTCGCCGGAGCCGTTCGAGCTTTCGAAGAGGAGGAGCTCGGTGAGCTTCGCCTTGTTGTCGAAGTCCTCGCCCATCCCCTCCTTGATGGCGCGGCCGAACTGGTCCCAGAACGTCCGGTAGCTCTCCGGCTCGGACTCCTTCATCTCCGTCAGGCGGTCGAGGACCTTCTTCACCAGGCCTTTCTGGATGGCGTGGATCAGCCGGTCGCTCTGGAGCATCTCGCGCGAGACGTTGAGCGGCAGGTCGGGGGACTCGACGACCCCCTTGAGGAAGCGCAGGTACCGGGGCAGGAGCGCCTCGCAGTGCTCCATGATCATCACCCGCTTGACGTAGAGCTGGAGCCCGGGCTTGAAGCCGACGTAGAAGAGGTCGTAGGGCGCCTGGGAGGGGACGAAGAGGAGCGCCTGGTACTCGAACCGGCCCTCGGCGCGGAGCGCGATGTGCTCCATCGGCTCGTTCCAGTCGTGGGAGACGTGCTTGTAGAACTCGGCGTACTCCTCCTCGGAGACCTCCGACTCGGGCTTCGTCCAGAGCGGCACGCGGGAGTTGACGGTCGACTCCTCGACCACCCGCTTCTTGGTCTCCGGCTCCTTGGGCACGCCGTTTTCGTCCCGCTCGATCTCCTCGTGCTCGGTCTTCAGGACGACCGGATAGGTGACGAAGTCGGAGTAGCGCTTGATGATCCGCTTGAGGACGAACTCGTCGGTGAAGTCGTCGATCCCGGCCTCTTTGTCGACCGCCTTGAGATGGAGCGTGATCGTGGTGCCCCGGGTGTCGCGCTCGGCGTCCGAGATGGTGAACTCCCCGGCGCCCTCGGACTCCCAGCGGATCGCGCCTTCCTCCCCCGCCCGGCGAGTGACCAGCTCTACTCGCTCGGCGGCCATGAACGAGGAGTAGAAGCCGACGCCGAACTGGCCGATCAGCTCGAGCAGCGTGTCGTCGCTCTTGCCTCCCTTCAAGCTCTGGACCAGCTCCTGGCTCCCCGACTTGGCGATCGTGCCGATGTTGTCGATCACCTCCTGGCGGCTCATGCCGATGCCGTTGTCGGAGATGGTCAGGGTGCGGGCGTTGGGATCGGCCTCGATCCGGATCTCGAGTGCATCCTCGCCCAGCTCCGGGCCGTCCTCCCGAAGCGACTCGAAACGGAGCCGGTCGAGGGCGTCCGAGGCGTTCGAGATCAGCTCCCGGAGGAAGATCTCTTTGTTCGAGTAGAGAGAGTGGATCATCAGGTCCAGCAGCCGACGGGTTTCGGCCTGGAACTGACGAGTTTCGCTCTTTGGAGTGGTGGTGGCTTTGCTCATGAAATAGTCCTCGCTCCGTTCATTCGTTCACGGAGCGAAAGACAAGAACAGGCGGTCGGATTATTCCAGGGGAAGCCGCCGATCGGCGCCGGCGGCAGGGGTCCCGGGGAGACCGCGGTCCACGCGGCGTGGACCGCGCGGGGCGGCCAGGGGACGTGCGGGCCCGCCACGACCTCGCCCGTGGCGCATTCGATGCCTATGGGTAATCGTCCAGCTCTTGGAAGGGCAGGCCGCAGGGGTAGAACAGGTTGAACACGGGCTGCTCGATCGCTTCGGCGAAACCGAGCATCAGAGGGCCGTAGGTCTCGATCGGCGACTTGCCCGCTTCGACCGACTTGTAGTCCGCCTCCGAGATGCCGAGGGCCTCGGCGAGCTCGGCCTCGGTCTTCTCCTTGCGCTCCCGGTGATGCTTGATCAGCTTGCCTGCCTGACCCTTCTTCGTGTCGGCGAAGCGGCCGCTCTCGGCGAGCAGCCTCGAAGTCGGCGTCTCGAGTTCGATGGCGATCTGGGCCAGGTGGGGTCCCCACTCCTCCGCCGGGGACTCGCCGCCCTCGATCTTCTGGTACTCGTCCTCGGTGATGGCGAGCTTCTCGACCACCTCCGCGGTGGAGAGGCCCTTCTTCTCGCGCTCCTTCTTCAGCACGTCGCCGAGCTTCATCTGCTCCGTCTCCCTCCTCTCGCCCTTCCGTTCCCCGGTAGGGGCGAGCAGGTTCTCTGTTTGCTTCGTTCGGGGGCAGGTGTCGAGCGGGCGCCGCCTGCCTTCCCCAGCCTAGTCTTACAAGAGAGTGCAGCCCGGCGCCCGAAGCGAGACAGTGCGAAGAGGCCCGTCCCCGACCCTGGGCGGACGCGCTTCAGGCGGGACCGATGACGACGTTGCGACCGCTCTGCTTGGCCTCGTAGAGACGCCGGTCCGCGCACTCCAAGATCTGCTGGGGCGAGGTGCCGTCCCGGGGGCAGAGCGCCACTCCGATCGACACCGTCAGCCGCGCCGGCTCGGGCCAGCCGGTGAGGGTGATCTCCTGGGCTTCGACGGTGCGCCGGATGCGCTCGAAGAGCGGGCGGGCACGCTCGACGTCCACGCCGGGAAGCACGACGCAGAACTCCTCGCCACCGTAGCGGGCCACCGAGTCGGTCTCCCGGAACGCCCCCCGCAGGATGCGCGATACCCGCCGGAGGGCCTGGTCGCCACCGCCGTGACCGTACGTGTCGTTGAAGCGCTTGAAGTGGTCGATGTCGATCATCGCCACCGCCACCTGGCCGCTGCCCGACCGCGCGTAGCGCAGCTCCTCGCGCAACCGCTCGTCCAGGGTGGTGCGGTTCAGGAGACCGGTGAACCGGTCCCGCGACGACAGGTGGCGCAGCTCCCGGGCGCGCACGACGATGGTCGAGGCGAGGAGCGTCGCCATCGCCAGCGCGGCGAGGCGCGCCACCTGTGTGTCCCAGAAGAACATGCCGTGGGGAAAGGGCGCGAAGGAGGCCGCGTCGAGCTCCCAGCGCGCGCTCGCGACGAGCACGATCGCGGCGTACTGGACGACCGCCAGCGATCCGGTGACCAGGCAGACCCGCGAGTCGTAGCGCAGGCTGGTCGCGCCGATGGCCAGGAAGTAGGCCGGGAAGATGATCATGTTGTTGACCGCCTCGTGGGGGCGACCAAGGAGCAGGAAGAGCGCCAGCAAGCTGCTGACCAGGGTCACGTCGAGCATGCTGCTGGCGAAGCCGAGCCAGGAGCGGCCCCAGTTGCGGTTGACCGCCGAGTAGATGAGGAGCGAGCCGACCAGGGCCGCCGCGGCGGCGGTCAGGAGCGCCCGGGGGTCGCGCGCCCCGGGCTCGAACCCCCGGCCGATGTAGTCGTCCGCCGGGATGTAGACGAGCAGCAGGACCACCAGCAGCCGCACGCCGGCGACGAGCAGCTCGCCGTGGAACGCGGCGTCGCTGAGCTGGGGCTCGGGCCGCTGCCAGAACCGGCGCAAGAGCGAGGGCGCGTCGGTCTCGGGCCGACCCTCGGAGCCGGCGGACATGTTGGTCGACAGGGTCACGGACCGGCGCATGCTGCCACAGCCCATGGCCACCCGCAATCGACTGGTTACCTTTCGGGAGAGGCTATTTGCCCATGCGCGTCAAATAGAGCTTCAACGCAGCTTTCTTCAGATCCTCGCGAACTTCTGAGCTACGCCCCAACGCCTGAAGCATCGGGGTCGGCAGGGCGGTCAGCAGCCGGATCGCCAGCGGCGGCGGGGTCTGGGGATTGCGCACCAGGGCGAGGCGCACCTCGTGGCTCTGCACCCACCGCCGGTCCCCCGCGATTCGCTTCAGAACGCCGCCGGGGGCATAGGGGGACTTGACGATCTGGGCCACGTCGTCGGCATCGACGTGGGGGTTGTTGAGGAGCGCCATCATCACCTGGGGAGAGGTCTCGCGGAGCAGGATCTGGCGTTCGGTGCGGTTCGCCTTGAGCGCGAGCCGCGCCTTCTCGGGCGGGGTCATCTTCTGGATGCGGTAGATCGGCGACGCGCCGAGCGTCTCGCCCCTGGCCTCTTCCTGCTCGTCTTCCGTCCCGTCCAGGGCCCGGCGTAGCTCCGCCTCCTTGGCCGGTCCCCAGTCGAGGATCTGGAACGCGGTCGTGTAGCTGGCGGCGGCTCCCGCGCCCCCCTCGAAGACGGCACCGAAGACATGGAGCACCGTGACCCGAAACGAGAAGCCGAGCTCGTCCGGCGCCGCCAGGGCCACCTCGAGCTCCTGGCCCCGGGCAAGCTCCTCCGGCAGCGGCATCAGGAACCCGTTCTGCTCGCCCACACCCTCCATGAACGACTCGACCGCCGCGAGATCCTCCAGCTCGATCGTCAGCCGGCCCCGGTCCGCCTCGAATGTCGATCGCATGGCGGGGCAAGTATAGGGGGCGTCGGGGACGCCGATCGAGCACAATAGACGCCATGGCGCCCCCCGTCCTGAGCCCGCTCCCGGTCGACTCCGTCCTCCCCGCGCTCGCCGACGCTCTCCGGGGCCACGGCGCCGCCGTGCTCCGGGCGCCGACAGGCTCGGGCAAGACGACCCGCGTGCCACCTGCCCTGCTCGAAGCGGGAATCGCCGGCGAGCGCAAGGTCCTGGTCCTCGAGCCCCGGCGCATCGCCGCCCGGGCCGCGGCCCAGAGGATCGCCGACGAGCGGGGGTGGACCCTGGGCGAGCGGGTCGGCTACCACGTGCGCCTCGACCGGCGGGCCGGCTCCCGGACCCGGCTCGTGATCATCACGGAGGGCATCCTGGTTCAGATGCTCCAGGACGACCCCTTCCTGGAGGGCGTGGGCCTGGTGGTGTTCGACGAGTTCCACGAGCGGAGCCTCCAGGCGGACCTCGCCCTCGGCATGGTGCAGCGGGTCCGGGGCGAGGTGCGGAGCGACCTGCGGGTGCTCTTGATGTCGGCGACCCTCGATCCGGCGGCCTCGGCCCGCTACCTGGCCGCCACCGGCCCCACCCGCGACGAGTCCGCCGCGGACGCCTGCCCGGTGATCTCGACCGGCACGCGCCTCCACCCGGTCGAGGTGCGCTACGGCGATCGGCCCATGGCGCGGGACCCGCGCGGCGTGGTCGAGGCCGCAGCGGGCGGTGTGCGGACCCTGCTGCCCCGGACCTCCGGAGACCTCCTGGTCTTCTTGCCCGGAGTGGGCGAGATCCTCCGCACCGAGGAGCGCCTCCGGGGAAGCGCCGAGGTCGACCTGGTGCGCCTCCACGGCTCGCTCCCCCTCTCCGAGCAGAACGCGGCCCTTCGCCCCCACGCGCGGCGCAAGGTCGTTCTCGCCACCAACGTGGCCGAGAGCTCGGTGACGGTCGAGGGCGTCACCGGCGTGGTCGACACCGGGCTCGCCCGCCAGATGCGCCACGACCCCTCCTCCGGCCTCAACCGCCTGGAGCTGGTGCGCATCAGCCGCGCGTCGGCCGACCAGCGCGCCGGCCGCGCCGGCCGGCAGCGACCGGGGGTCTGCCTGCGCCTCTGGCCGGAGGTCGAGCAACCGTCGCTGGCCGCGGACGAAGTGCCGGAGGTCCTGCGCGTGGAGCTCTCCGGAGCGGTGCTCGAGCTGCTGGCCTGGGGCGAAACCGGCCTCGAAGCCTTCCCCTGGTTCGACCCTCCCCCGCCGGAGGCCCTGGCGACGGCCCGGGAGCTCCTGCGCCGTCTCGGCGCCGTCGGCCCCGACAGGGCCGGCGCCGGCCTCACCCCCCTGGGCCGGGCCATGGCACGGCTGCCGGTCCACCCACGCCTCGCCCGGCTGCTGGTCGAGGGTCACCGTTCGGGGCGCCTCCGCCGGGCGGCGCTGGCCGCTGCGCTCCTCTCCGAGCGACCCGCCTTCAGACGCCGAAGCACCCCCGGAGACGGCCCCACCCGGACCACCCGCTCCGACCTCCTCGATCGGCTGGAGGCTCTGGAGCAGCTCGACGGCAAGGGCCGGAGGGGCCGGTCCCGGGACATGGAGGAGAATGCCGGCCACTCGCCCGAGCACCTCTCCGAACACCTGGGCCGCCTGGACCGCGGTGCCGCCCGCTTCGTCCTCCAGGTGCGGGATCGGCTGGCCTCCCTCGCCGAGACCGTCCTCGGCGTCGAGCCCGCGAAATCGACGATCGATTCCGAGGAGGCGATCCTCCGCGCCGTCTTCGCCGCCCACCCGGACCGGCTGGTGCGCCGCCGCTCCCCACGGAGCCAGCAGGGCGTGATGGTCGGCGGCCGGGGCGTGGTGCTCGGCCGGGAGAGTGGCGTCCTGGACGCGGAGCTCTTCGTCGCGATCGACCTCGACGCGGGCCGGCCGGGGGTCCACGCCGACGCCCTGGTGCGCATGGCCTCGGCGGTGGAGCGGGCCTGGTTGCCGGAGGGGTCGTTGGCGACCGAGACCGAGGTGCGGTTCGACCCGGAGCGCGAGCGGGTGGTGGCGGCACGGGTCAGCCGGTTCGAGGACCTGGTGCTCGACGAGCGCGAGGTGCCGGTCGAGGACGAGGCCGAAGCGGCCCGGGTGCTGGCCCGGGCGGCGTCGGCGGCCCCCGAGCGCGCCCTGCCCCTCGACGACCCGGCGGTGGCCGCCTTCCTCGAGCGGGTCCGGTTCCTGGCGCGCTGGCACCCGGAGCTCGGGCTGCCGGAGCTACCGGACCTCACCGCCGAGGACGATCGGGAAAGCCCGGAGCTCGCCGAGCTTCTGAACGTCCTGGCGACGGGCAAGCGTTCCTTCGGGGAGCTTCGCCGGGCACCTCTGCTCGACTACCTCCGGGGCGCGCTCTCGTACCAGCAGCTCCAGGCCCTCGACCGGGAGGCGCCGGAGCGCATCGAAGCACCGAGCGGCAGCCGGGTACGGCTCCGCTACCAGGGGGAGGAGCCGCCGGTGCTGGCGGTGCGGATTCAGGAGATGTTCGGCCTGGCGGAGACGCCCCGGGTGGCCGGAGGGAGGGTACCGGTGCTGCTCCACCTCCTCGCCCCCAACATGCGGCCCCAGCAAGTAACGGATGATCTGGCCGGCTTCTGGACGCGAACCTACCCGGAGGTCAGGAAGGAGCTGGCCGGGCGCTACCCGAAGCACGCCTGGCCCGAAGACCCGGCCCACGCGACACCGGAACGGCGGCCGAGAAGGAAGAAGAGGCGATGAGCCCTGGCAGGGCGCGCGTAGGCTGCGCGTAGGGTGCGCTTCAGCGCACCAGACCATGCCCCGGTGCGCTGAAGCGCACCCTACGATCTAGAGCTTCCTACGAATCTTCGTCTTGCCCTTCTTCAAATCGCCCGTCGGCCGCTTGGTGCGGAGCTCCTTGTACGCCTCCACCCCGCCGATCTCCATGCGTGGCAGGCGCTCGCCGAGGGCGTCCTCGATCTCGCGGATGAGCGGCTTGTCCTTCCAGGTGGCGATCGACGACACCACCCCCTCGGCCGAGCCCCGGGCCGTGCGACCCGCCCGGTGGATGTAGTCCTCGACCGTGCCGGGCATGTCGAAGTTGATGATGTGCTCGATGATCGGGATGTCGATGCCGCGCGCCGCGACGTCCGTCGCCACCAGGATGCGATGCTCTCCCTGGCGCAGGCCGCTCAGGGCCTTGACCCGCTGCCCCTGGGACAGGTCGCCGTGGATACGCTCGACCTCGAACTCCTCCTTCTCCAGGGCCTTCGACAGCCACTCGGCGTCGATCTTGCGGCGGGTGAAGACCAGGGTGCTGCCGGTCTCGTGGCGCAGCAGCGCCATGACCGCCTCTTTCTTGTCGTCCGGATGGACCAGGTACAGGCGATGCTCGATGCCCTGGGCGGCGCGGGTGCCCGGCCGCAGGTCGACCCGGATCGGCTCGTGGAGGAACTGGGCCGCCAACCGCTCCACCGGCTCCGGCATGGTGGCCGAGAACAACATGGTCCGGCGCTCGGTCGGCAGCTTCTCGAGCACTCTCCGGACCTGGGGCATGAACCCCAGGTCGAGCATGTGGTCGGCCTCGTCGATCACCAGCTCCCGCACCTCGTCGAGGCGCACGTTGCGCCGCTCCTCGTGATCGAGCAGCCGGCCGGGAGTGGCGACGACGATGTCCGGCCCGGCGCGCAGGTCTTTGAGCTGGGGGCCGTACTTGACGCCGCCGATCAGGCAGGCGGTCTTGAGATCGTGGTCCCGGCCCAGCAGATCGAGGAAGGCCTTGGTCTGAAGCGCGATCTCGCGCGTCGGAGAGAGGATCAGGCCCCGTACGCCCTCGCCGTGGCGCAGCCGCTCGGCCAGCGGCAGCACGAAGGCGGCCGTCTTGCCCGAGCCCGTCTGGGCCAGCCCGACGATGTCCGCGCCGGTCAGCGCCTGGGGAATGACCTTCGCCTGGATCGGAGTGGGGTGCTCGAAGCCGATTTCATGGAGGCTGTCGACGATCCGAGGGCTGAGACCCAGCGACTCGAAGGTCGCATCGATGGTTTCTACGTGATCTTGGGGAATTGCTCCGGTATGCATCGACTGCATTATCCCATGCCGGAGGCGCAACCTGCCGCGCGAGCCCCCACGGCAGCCGATCCAGGGGACGCTCGAGGGCGGACGTTCGAGCCGCGGGAGCTCGCCGCGGGCGGCCTCCGCGGCCCGGGGCGGCTCGTCGCCAAGCGGCGTGAATGCCTGTGGATGCGAGGCGCGGGGCATCGAGGGCGCCGCGGCCGAGCCGGCGGCAGAACGCTCGAACCGTGGACGAGTGCGCCGTTCCAGAGAGAGCAATCGTGAAGCATCCGCGTTAGGATAGGCGCCCCATGCACGAGCTCATCCCGATCGATCTGCCGGGCGGCGGCCTGTTCGCCGTGATCTTCGGTCTCGCCCTGCTGCTCGCCGGCCGACGAATCTTCTGGCTGGTGGTCGGCGTGATCGGGTTTCTCTTCGCCTACGACCTGGCCAACCGGTATCTGTCGGCGAGCTCGAACGACCTGCGCGTGCTGGTCGGCCTGCTGGCGGGGATCCTGGGGGTCTTTCTGGCGATCTTCCTGCAGAAGGTCGCGGTCGGCCTGGCGGGCTTCCTGATCGGGGGCTACCTGGTCCTCGAGCTGGTCGGCGGCAATCTCCACCCGGGCAACGTGACGGCGACGGAGCTGTTGGCGTTCTTCATCGGCGGCGCGGTCTGCGCGGTCCTCGCGCTGTGGCTCTTCGAGACCGCGCTGATCCTGCTCTCGTCCCTCGCCGGGGCCGCCCTGGTGACCGAGACCATCGGCCTCGAGCCCGCCCGCTGGTTCCTGGCGTTCTTCATCCTGATGGTGCTCGGCGTGGCGGTCCAGACCGGCATCGGCCCCCGCCGCCGACGGCGCCGCTACCGGGAAGAGGACTGAGAGGCCGAGGGTGTGCGCAGGGTGCGCTTGAGCGCACGCGGCCATGGCTCGGTGCGCTGAAGCGCACCCTACCGGCAGGATCCGGGCAACTGCGGCGCGAGCGGCACCTTGGCCGGCTTGCCCGGCACCTCCCGCACCAACCGCGGCACCAGATACCCGGGCAACCGGGCCGCCACCTCCCCGACCAGCCTCCGGGCCCGCTCCTCCGGCACGTCGAAGTGCGCCGCCCCGGCCACCCGGTCGAGGAGATGCAGGTAGTACGGCGTCACTCCCGCCTCGAACAGCGCCTCGGAAAGATCCGTCAGGGCGTCCGCCGAGTCGTTCACCCGCGCCAGAAGCACCGACTGGTTGAACAGGGCCGCGCCGGCAGACCGGAGCCGCGCGCAGGCGGCGGCGACCGCCCCGTCGATCTCCCGGGCGTGATTGGCATGGACCACCACCACGGTCGACAAACGGGTGCCGCCGAGCCATGCGACGAGCCGATCGTCGACCCGCTCGGGGAGCACCACGGGATTGCGCGTGTGGATGCGGAGCCGACGCACGTGAGGGATCGCCTCGATGCCTCGGACCAGCTCCTCCAGGCGCTCGTCGGACGCTGACAGCGGGTCGCCGCCGGAGAGGATGACCTCGGAGAGCGTCGGATCGCTTGCGAGGTCGTCGAGCACCTCACCCCAGCCGGACTGCCCCGGACGGTTCTCGGCGTAGGGAAAGTGGCGGCGGAAGCAGTACCGGCAGTGCACCGCGCAGGCGCCCGTAACCACCAGAAGGGCCCGCCCCCGATACTTCTGGAGCAGGCCCGGCCGGCGGCTCGCCAGCCGCTCGCCGAGGGGGTCGGCGCTGAAGCCTGCCGCCGACTCCGCCTCGCGCCCGAGGGGGAGCACCTGGAGCAGCAACGGGTCGGCCGGATCCCCCGGGCGCATGCGCGCCACGTAGCTACGGGGCACGCGTAGGGGAAAGAGCGCGGCCGCTCGTTCGATCCCCTCCCATGCCTCTCCCAGCCCGGCGGGGTCGAGCCCCAGCAGCCCGAGCAGCTCGGCCGGGCCGGTGACCGCGCGGGCCAGCTCGCGCTGCCAGACGGGGGGTGCATGGTGTGGGATCGGGGCGGCGGTTCGCGATATCATCCGGCCGACAGTCTCACAGCAAGCGCAAGCACATTCAAGCCAGCAGCGAGAACACCGAGGACATCAATGGCGAGTTACGGTACCAATCAACTGAAGACCGGAACGAAGATCCTGCTCGACGGTCAGCCCCACAACATCGTCGACCTCGATTTCGTCAAGCCGGGCAAGGGCCAGGCGTTCGTGCGGGTGAAGGCGAAGAACCTGATGGACGGCCGCGTCCAGGAGGTCACCTACAAGTCGGGCGAGAGCGTGGAGGGCGCCGACGTCCACGAGACCAACATGCAGTACCTCTACACCGACGGCGAGCACTGGCACTTCATGGACCCGGAGACCTACGAGCAGCACTCGGTCGGCGAGGCGGCCGTGGGCGACGCCGCCAACTACCTGAAGGAGCAGGAGACGGTCTCCGTCACCCTCTGGAACGGCAACCCGATCTCCGTCGAGCCCCCCAACCACGTGGTGCTCCGGGTGGTCCAGACCGACCCGGGCGTGCGCGGCGACACGTCGAGCGGGGGCTCGAAGCCGGCGACGACCGAGAGCGGCGCCGTGGTCAAGGTGCCGCTGTTCATCTCCGAGGGCGAGCTGATCAAGGTCGACACGCGGACCAACGAGTACATTTCCCGGGTCAAGGAGTAGGTGTTTGTTCCCCGCGGCGGCTCGCCGCGGGCTTCGAGGTCACAGCATGAACGGTGGGGATTGGCGGCCGACAGCGAGCCGCGAGGTGCTCCGTCTGCGGGCCCGACTGCTCGAGCGCGTGCGCTCGTTCTTCGCCGAGCGGAGTGTGCTCGAGGTGGAGACGCCGCTCCTCTCGGCGGCGACGGCGACCGACCCCAACCTCCACAGCCTGTCGGCCAGCGCTCCGCTCCTGTCGGCCGAGCGGGGCGCGGCTCTTCCCCGAACGGCTCCGCTCTTCCTCCAGACCTCACCCGAGCACGCCATGAAGCGGCTCCTGGCCGCCGGCCTCGGGCCCATCTACCAGCTCGGCCGGGCGTTTCGGGACGGCGAGGCGGGTCGGCTCCACAATCCCGAGTTCACCATGCTCGAGTGGTACCGGCCGGGCTTCGACCACCACCACCTGATGGATGAGGTCGAGGAGCTCGTCCGTGGGGTCCTCGGACCCGAGCGGGCCGGCGGCGCTGCCTTCGAGCGACGGACGTACCGGGACGCCTTCCAGCGGTTTGCGGGGGTCGATCCGCTGACCGATCCGGTGGCACGGCTGGCGGAGGCCGCCTCGGAAGCGGCCGGCGGCGCCTCGCGGCTCCCCGACCTGGGTGACGACCGGGACGCCTGGCTCGACCTGCTGATGGTCTTGGCCGTGCAGAAGGAGCTCGGCCGGGAGCGGCCGACCTTCGTCTACGACTTCCCCGCCTCCCAGGCCGCGCTCGCGAGGGTGCGCTCGATCCCGGGCGAGCCGCCGGTCGCCGAGCGCTTCGAGCTGTTCATAGACGGCATGGAGCTCGCCAACGGCTTCCACGAGCTGACTGACGCCAGCGAGCAGCGCCGCCGCTTCGAGCGCGACGTCGCGCTCCGGCGCCAGTGCGCTCTGCCCGAGGTGCCGATCGACGAGCGGCTGCTCGCGGCCCTCGACGCGGGGCTGCCCGACTGCGCCGGCGTCGCCCTCGGGTTCGACCGGCTGGTGATGGTGGCCACGGGCGCCCGCGACATCTCCCAGGTGATCGCCTTTCCTGTCGACCGCGCGTAGGGTGCGCTTCAGCGCACCAGACCACGTCCCGGTGCGCTGAAGCGCACCCTACCAATCTCCCTCCAGACCCCTCGGTCCCCGTCCCCATTGCCGCGCGGCGCCCCGTATCCTGGCGCCTAGTCGCCCCGGAGCTCTCTCCGCCAGGCCGCGATCTTCCCGGTCGGGTACGGCTCGAGGTCGACCGGCACCCGCCCTTCGACGACGATCTCGTCGACCGTGTTGGTGACCGCGATCGCCGAGAAACCGACCCCGGTCGCGGCCACCGCGCGGGCGGTCTCGGCGAAACGCGGATCGTGGACGTCGCTCGGCCGGATGGCCCCGACCGGCCCGGTCTGGCAGACGAAGAGCACCTCCGCCCGGTCCCCGCGCCCGACCACCGCCGCCAGCTCCTCCAGGTGTTTGGCCGCCCGGTCGGAGACCGCGTCCGGGAAGTAGGCGTAGCCGTCCGGGTAGACCAGGTGGCAGTTCTTGACCTCCAGGTAGGTCTCCCGCCCCCCGCCCCGCAGCCAGAAGTCGACCCGCGAGCGCTCGCCGTAGGGCCGCTCCGGAACGAGCTCCTCCACCGGTCCGAGCCAGGGCAGATGGCCCCCTTCGAGGAGGCGCCGCACCAGCCGGTTCGGCACCCCGGTGTGGGCGCCGAACACCCGCTCACCGCAGAGCGGGTGCCCCTCGGCCAGCTCCCAGTCCCAGGAGAGCTTGCGGTTCGGGTTCTCGGCGCGGGCGACCCAGACCCGGCTCCCCGGCCACGTCAGCCCCTCCATCGCTCCGGTGTTGGCGCAGTGGGCGGTCACGACCCTGCCGACCTCGCCGGCGCCTCCTCCGTCCGGACCGACGAGCTCGACGTCGGCCAGGAACCGCTTGTACCTCCGGACCAGGCGGCCCTCGACGAGCACCCGCTCGCGGGCAAAACGGACCGGGAAGCCGTCCGTCGCCAGTTCGGCGGCGGCGCGCGGCGGTCGGTCGGCGGAGGCGGCTCGGGAACCCATGGCGGCGATCCTACCCCGCCCGGCCACGGCGGCCCGACCAGCCCGACCGGCCCCGATCGCGCCCGCCGAGCTGATAGTCTTCGCGCCGATCCCCGAACCGCCAGACCCCGTTCTCTCCGCGCCGTGACCGAACCCAGCCGCGAGCTTTCCACCCTGCGGACCATCTTCCGCGCCCGCCCCGCGACCCACCGCTTTCGCGATCCGCAGAGCGCGCGTCGCGAGCTCGAACAGTTCATCGGCGCGTTGCCCGGCCCGCCGGCGCACCAGGTTCGGGCGGTCCAGATAGGCGGCGTGCCCTGCGAGTGGGTCGAGGCGGGCGAGGAGCGGTCGCCACACGAGGCCGGCGGACCGGCGCCGGGCGGCGGCTGCGTCGTCCTCCTCCACGGCGGCGGCTACGTGAGCGGCTCGCTCGCCAGCCATCGGTCCCTGGCGGTGCGGATCTCGGACCAGGTGACCCTTCCCGTGCTGGTGGTCGACTACCGCCGCGCGCCGGAGGAGCCGTTCCCCGCGGCCTACGACGACGCTCTGGCGGCGGTGCGGGCGACCCTCCGGGAGACGCGCGGTCCCGTGGCGCTGGTGGGCGACTCGGCGGGTGGCGGCCTGGCGGTCGCGGTGAGCATGGCGCTCCGGGACGCGGGCGAGCGGCTCCCGGAGGCCCTGGTCTGTCTCTCGCCCTGGACCGACCTGGCGGTCACCGGGGAGAGCGTCTCGAGCCGGGCCGGCGCCGACCCGCTCTTCGACCGCACCAGCCTCGAGACCATGGCCGGCTTCTACGCCGACGGCCACCCGCTCACCGACCCGCGTATCTCGCCGCTCTACGGGGACCTCCACGGCCTGCCGCCGACCCTCATCCAGGTGGGCGACGCCGAGGTCCTGCTCTCCGACTCGACGCGGCTGGCCGAGACGCTCGAAGCAGCCGGCGTGGACGTGGAGCTCGACGTCTGGCCCCACATGGTCCACGGCTGGCAGATGTTCGCCGGCCTCCTGCCGGAAGGGCGCGAGGCGCTCCGGCGGATCGGCACCTTCCTCCGGACCGGCTCGGGCCTCCAGCCCTCGACCCCGGGAGACTCCCGATGATCACCCGCGAAGACTGCGCCGCCCGCGACCTCCGCGACCCGCTCGCCCGGTTCCGCGCCGCGTTCTCGCTGCCGGAGGGGGTCGTCTACCTGGACGGCAACTCCCTCGGGCCGCTGCCCCGCGGCGTCGGCGAGCGCCTGTCCACCGTGGTCGCGGACGAGTGGGGCAAGAGCCTCATCCGCTCCTGGAACCACCACGGGTGGATGGACCTGCCGCTCCGGGTCGGCGACAAGATCGCGCCCCTGATCGGCGCCCAGCCGGGCGAGGTGGCGGTGACCGACTCGACGTCGGTCGATCTCTTCAAGCTGCTGGCGGCGGCCCTCGAGCTCCGGCCGGGCCGGCGCCTGATCGTCTCCGAGGCGGAGAACTTCCCGACCGACCTCTACATGGCCCAGGGCCTCGCGCGCCTGCTTTCCGGACCGGGCGGTGCCGGCGCCGGCTCGGGGATCGACTCCGGTGCGGGGCCCGAGCTCCGGATGGTGCCGCGGGCCGAGCTCGCGAAGAACCCGGCCGGGGCACTCGCCCGGTTCGGCGACGACGTGGCGGTGGTCATGCTCACCCAGGTCGACTACCGGAGCGGCCACCTGTTCGATCTCGCCGAGGTCACGCGGGCGGCGCACGGGACCGGGGCGCTCATGCTCTGGGACCTCTCCCACTCGACCGGCGCCGTCGAGGTCGACCTGGGGGGCGCCGGCGCCGACCTCGCCGTCGGCTGCGGCTACAAGTACCTCAACGGCGGGCCCGGGGCGCCGGCGTTCCTCTACGTGCCGCGGCACCATCAGGAGACCATGCGCTCGCCGCTCCAGGGTTGGCTCGGCCACGCCGCGCCGTTCGAGTTTTCGGCCGACTACCGGCCGGCACCGGGGATCGCCAGGTTCCTCTGCGGCACGCCGCCGATCCTCGCCCTCTCGGCTCTCGACACCGCCCTCGACCTGTTCGCCGAGGTGGACATGGCCGTGGTGCGGGCCAAGTCCGTGGGCCTGGGGGAGCTCTTCCTGGAGCTGGTCGAGCAGGAGCGCGACGGGCTCGAAGGCATCGAGATCGCCTGTCCTCGGGAGAGCGCCCACCGGGGCAGCCAGGTGTCGCTCCGCCACCCGGAGGGGTACGCGGTGATCCAGGCGTTGATCGCGCGGGGCGTGATCGGCGACTTCCGGGCGCCCGACATCCTCCGTTTCGGCCTGGCGCCCCTCTACCTACGCGCGGTCGACGTCTGGGATGCGATCGCCCACCTCCGGGAGGTGCTGACGACCGGGGCCTGGGACCGGCCGGAATTCAAGGCACGGTCGCAGGTGACCTGACCAGGTCACCCCCTAACCCGGACTTCTCACCAGAGTTCGAAGCGAAACGTCGCAGGTGCCCGTAGATCCAAGGCGCGCGACGCCTCGGTCGACGCAGGCGTACTTGCAGTACGTCGAGGAGATCGAGCGAGCGCAACGCCGGAGATGCGGGCAGATGCGGCGTTGCAGCCGAACGCTGGTGAGAAATCCGGGCTAACCCCTCGATCCCCTTCCCGCCCTCGAGGGGGGAAGGGGACGCCCCCACCCCTACGCTCCCTCGCTTCGAAGAAGCCTTGCCGCTGCGGCTCGCAGCAGGGGGCTCATGAATCGTGCAGGCTAGCCCGGCAGCCAGGTCTCGTGGACGTGGAGCCACTCGACGCCGTTGGGCGTGCTCGAGTGCTCGCGCAGGATGGCGGTCGACACGCGGCCGCGCGTGCGGCCCCCCTCCTCGTGCCACTCCTCGTAGGTCACCGCCGCCGCGGTCCGCCCGACCATGCGGTAGGAAACGTTCTCAACACGAATCTGGAAGTCGTCGGACCTTGTGCCGTGGTTCCTGCGCAGACCGGTCAGCAGCTCGCTCCTCGCGACCACCTCGCCGTCCGGGTTGACCATCCGGAAATCCTCGGTCAGCACGTCGCTGACCCGGGCGAAATCCTCGCTCGTCAGCTCCAGCTCGCCTCGGTACCAGCGCTCGAAGAAGCGGTGGAGATCGACGATCTCGGTCTCGCACCGGTCGCGCAGCGATCCGGTGCCCGTCTGGTCGAAGTCGTTCATGGTGTTCGGTCCTCGCGTCCCTGTGGTCAGCAGTAGGGTGCGCTTCAGCGCACCGGGCCATGCTCTGGTGCGCTCGAGCGCACCCTACGAAAGCTGTCCCCGGATCACGTAGCGCAGGATCTCCACCACCTGCTCCGGCTCCCGGGCCACCGCGTTGGCCGCGGCGTCGACCTCTTTCAGCGCGTGGTCGTGCTCCTCCGGATGAAGGATGACGAGCGGCTTGCCGAGGGCCGCCGCGTAGCCGGCATCGAACGCGGCGTTCCATTGCTTGTACTTCTCGCCGAAGCGCACCACCACCAGGTCCGACTCCTCGATCATCGTCCGCGTCCTGATCGCGTTGATCCCGGCGCCCTTGCGGTCCTTCCAGAAGCTCGACTGCTCCGCGCCGAGGATCGCCACCCCGCAGTCGTCGCTCGCGCCGTGGTCGGTGACCGGCCCGGAGAGCTCGACCGGCAGGCCGGCCTCGTCGACGCCGTGCTCGATCCGATCGCGCCAGTCACTGTGAATCTCTCCGGCCAGGTAGACGAGCCAGGTCTTCGGGGTCTCGTTCATCGCAATCTCCGGTGAAGCAGTGAAGCGGTGAAGCAGTGAAGCTCCGCCTCGAGTCGAGAGTTGAGGAATGGGGCCGGAGGCGGACCGGCGGCCGGTGCTCAGCTTACCAGGGCTCGGCCGTCGTCTCGCCCTTCCTCGCGCCCGATCGCGCGCCCTTCGAGAACGAGGAGAACAAGCCACCAGCAAGCCGCCAGGACCACCACTCCACCCCAGAGCAGCCCTCCCGCCACCGGCGTCAACCGGTCCGCCAGCACCGGGCTCCGGTACCGGCGCGCCGGGTAGGTGCCCGCGTGCTGTGCGACCAGCCGCCTCTGGGCCGGGGACCACCGGTGGCTCGCCCCCGACCGGAAGGACTTTCGATCGAGGAACGCCGGGTACCAGCGCTCGAGGATGAGGTTCTCGAGCCACGCCTGGCGGTAGCGCTTCTCCCGGAGCGCGTTGTTGCGCAGCGACACGTGGAAGCCGCCCTCGGTGAGATAGGTGTCCTCCCGCACGAGCGGGGCGGGGCCTGGCGGCGGGGTCCGGGCCCACCGCGCGAGCCGGTCGGCCCGGGCGTCGAGGAGCGCCGCCGGCGGCCGGTAGGAGAGGAAGGTCCCGGCCTGGGGATCGGCGATCAGATACCCCTGGTTCGCGCAGGCGAAGAGCGCGCCCCAGGCGAGAACGACCACCGGGCCCAGCCGGCGCAGCGCACGGAGCGACGGGGCGGCCGGGCGTGCCATCAACCGCTCCGGCGGAATCAGGGCCAGAGCGAACAGGATGCCGATCGTGCCGGCCAGGCCGTTCAGGTAGACGTCGCGCATGTCGCCCACGCGGACGGACGTCGCCCACTGGACCCACTCGTCGGCGAGGCCGACCAGAACGGTCGCCCCGAGAGCGAGGAGCGGCAGAGCCAGGTCGCGGACCCGGCGCCGGAGCGCATTCATGAACAGGAAGGCGATGGCCGCGTACTCGATCAGGTGGACCCGCTCCACCAGGTCGACCTTCCGGTTGCCGGTCGCCGCGAGCAGGACCTGGGCACCAACGAGGCCGAGAGCGACGGCCAGGAGAGCGACACGCCGGAGGGCCTCGCCCCGGGTCGAGCCCCGCCAGATCCAGGCGACCGCCAGGGCGAACGCGGCCACGCCACTGGTGACGAGCCCCACCGCCAGCAGCTCCACGTACCGCGCACCCAGGCCCTTCTCCAGGACCTCGCGCAGGGCGCCCAACCAGGGCGCGGCCGGCGGCACGACGAGCGCCAGGGCGAGCGCCGCCACCCACCGCCGGTCGATCCTCCGGCCTCCCTCCGCCGAGGTCACGGAACGTCCGGCTCCCGGTAGACCCAGGCGCCGACGAGGGCCGCGATCACGATCGCCACCAGCGCGACCGCCAGCTCATAGGCGGCCATCCACCCCGGCAGGATGCCGAGGACCGACCAGCTCACCGTGGACGGCACGAACCAGAGCACCCACATGCCGAGGCCGGCGATCAGCCCGGGCCGAATACCCGCGCCGTAGCGGGGCAAGATCGCCGCGTAGAGCCAGACCGTGCCGCACCCGGCGACGAAGCTCATGCCGAGGCCGGCGACGGTCCCCCGCGTGTCCATCCCCAGGTCGAGCTCGTGCTCCGCGAGGATGCGGGTGAGCTCGCCCAGATAGACCTGGGACGCCACGCCCTCGATGAGGACGAGGACCAACGCGGCCAGAATGCCGCCGCCCAGGACCCTCCACCAGCGGATCGATTGCATGGGCTCCTCTTTCCTCCGAGCGAACGGGAGACGCTCCTGCCAACTACCGCGAGAATTGGACGCACAGCGTACGCAGCCGGTCGGGAGAAGGTCAAGCCGAACCCGGGCGGTACGCCGACATCCGCCACTCAGTCCCAGCGCTTCGGGAACAGGCTCCGGAGCGATCCGCCGCCCCCCGCCTCCGGCCGGAACCATCCCACGCCCAGGGCGACACCGCGCCAGCGGACGATGGCGTACCCGGGGCCGGTCATGGCCCCTGCATCGTCCGCGCCGAGCGCCAGGTCCTGCCGGGCCACGTAGGCCTCGGCACGCTCCCGATCGAGATCGATCACGTTCCGGCAGGCCCGGGCGCCGAAGGCCATGGCGGCGGCCGTGGTCAGCTTCGGGTCCCGCATGCCGGCGTGGAGGAAGGGAAGGCCCGCCGCCCGCGGCTCGGGATAGGCCGGCGCCGCCAGGTCGTGGGCGACGAGCGCGATGGTCGACTTGCCCCGGTGGATCGGCCGCAGCCCCTCGAATGCCGCCTCCGGCAGGTCGAAGCGCTCGATCACCGGATGGACCCAGAGCCGCCGGTCGGCCTCCTCGAAGCCGTGCACGTCGCCCGGCGCCGGCAGCGCGGGAGCGGCGCCCTCGCCCTTCTCCAGCACCGCGACGAAGAAGCCTCCCGTGTCGTGGAAGTGCGGCCAGACGCGGAGCGCCCCGGCGAGGGCCGGGTCGAACGCCCGGCCCTCCCAGGCGGTGAGGCCGGGGGCGGCCGGAAACCCCTCGACCCCGGCCTCGATCAGCCGGAGCGGGGTGTCGGAAGACTCCCGATGCTCCCGATGCTCCCGGAGCACGGCGTCGACCACCGCCTCGTTCTCCTCGGGGGCGTAGGTGCAGGTCGAGTAGACGATCCGCCCGCCGGGCCGGCAGAGGCGCACGGCCTTGCGCAGAATGGCCCGCTGGACCCCGGCCGTCCGGCGGCGCTCCTCCTCCCCTCCCCACGCCAGCACTCCGGGGCTCTTGCGGGAGGTTCCCTCGCAGGTGCAGGGCACGTCCGCCAACACCCGGTCGAACGGGCCGGCCGCCTCGGGGAAGTGGGCGCCGTCCCAGGCGGTGGCGACCACGTTCGCCAGGCCGAGGCGATCGAGGTTCTTCCCCACCGCCACCAGCCGCCGCCAGTCGACGTCGTTCGCCACCACGGTGCCCCGGTTGCCCATGGCGACCGCGATCCGGGCCGTCTTGCCTCCCGGCGCCGCGCACAGGTCGAGCACCCGCTCGCCCGGTTGCGGATCGAGGAGCGCGACCGGCAGCAGCGAGACCTCCTCCTGGATGTGGTAGACGCCCGCCGAGCCGAGGAGCCCCCGGCCCGGGGAAGCGTCCGGAGCGAGCCGGAAGGCGCCCGGGCACCAGCCGAGCGGCGCGGGCGCCGTACCCTCCAGCTCGAGGAGCTTCGCCAGACGCTCCGGGGCAATCCGC
>Ga0210101_1000228_pt1 | contig 20863 bp, 13 predicted proteins | sample Muzzi_PWC_D1_FD_185534 | JGI IMG/M metagenome (GOLD analysis project Ga0210101, IMG submission 185534) | Wetland microbial communities from San Francisco Bay, California, USA, that impact long-term carbon sequestration - Muzzi_PWC_D1 (SPAdes) | ecosystem: Environmental > Aquatic > Marine >... | reverse complement strand
GAATCCGATGTCGGCCTCACCGGCGGAGAACCCAATCTGCTGTACCTGGACGGTAAACCGGATCACAAGGTCAGTAATGAAGACCTGCTCGATGAACTCGAGGCGACTATCCGCGCCCGCATTGCGCGGCACCGGCAGGAATCGTCCGCTGAACAGGAACGCTCTATTCCCAGTGCAGAAATCACCCGTTGATTCCCGATATTGACTAACAGTCGGTAGTTGTACCATGGCCAAGAATATTCAGCTAATCCGCGGAATGCACGATGTATTGCCCGAACAGTCGCCATTGTGGCGGCGGCTGGAGCTGGGCCTGCAGCAATTGATGGATGCCTATGGCTATGCGGAAATCCGTATGCCGGTGGTGGAAAAGACCGAATTGTTTGTTCGCACTATCGGTGCCGTGACGGATATTGTCGAGAAGGAGATGTATACCTTCGAAGACCGTAACGGCGACAGTCTGACATTACGCCCGGAAGGTACCGCCAGTTGTGTACGTGCCGGTATCGAACATGGCCTGCTACATAACCAGGTGCAGCGACTCTGGTATCAGGGGCCGATGTTTCGACATGAACGGCCGCAGAAGGGACGTTATCGACAGTTTCATCAGGCCGGTGTCGAGGTCTTCGGTCTGCCAGGTCCGGATATCGATGTCGAACTGGTGCTGATGACATCCCGCTTATGGACCGTGCTGGGTATAGACGGATTGAAGCTGGAGCTGAATTCCCTGGGCAACGGCAGCGCGCGTGAAACCTATCGCCGGCATCTGGTGGCCTACCTGCAGGACCACGAGGATAAACTGGATGAAGACAGCCAGCGGCGTCTGCACACGAATCCGTTGAGGATACTGGACAGCAAGAATCCGGCGATGCAATCACTGATCGCCGCGGCGCCGCAATTGTCCGAGCACCTCGATGCCGAGTCGGCGGAGCATTTTGCCCGTCTCAGGGAATTGCTGGACGCTGCCGGGATAGTCTATACAATCAATCCGCGGCTGGTGCGCGGGCTGGATTATTACCAGAAGACTGTGTTCGAATGGGTGACCGAGCGGCTGGGTGCACAGGCGACCGTCTGTGCCGGCGGGCGTTATGATGGCCTGGTCGAGCAGCTTGGCGGCCGATCCACCCCGGCCGCCGGCTTTGCCATGGGTCTTGAGCGCCTGCTGGCATTAATGGAAAAAGACCGGGTAGCTCCGGTGGCGTTGCAGCCCCATGCTTATCTGGTCATGGTTGGCGAACAGGCCTTGTCCAGTGGCCTGATGCTGGGCGAAAGACTGCGCGACCAGTTGCCCGGGCTGCGCCTGCTCAATCATTGCGGTGGTGGTAGTTTGAAGAACCAGATCAAGCGTGCTGACAAAAGCGGGGCTTTAGTGGCGCTGATACTGGGGGAAGATGAACTGGCCCGGGGGCAGATATCCGTCAAGTATCTGCGCCGGCAACAGGAGCAGCAAACAGTGAAGCAACAGGATGTGGCGGATATATTAACTGAATTAATGACAAGTGAGGGTGACGAGTGAGTAGTTTCGAGACTGAAGACGAGCAGGTCGAGGACCTCAAGAGATGGTGGAAGGAAAACGGCAAGGCGGTGATAGTCGGTGTTGTTCTGGGGTTCAGTGCCATACTGGGTACCCGCATGTATCTGAACCATCTGGAGACACAACGCTATGAAGCATCGATTGCCTATGAAGGCATGAATATGGCCCGGCAACAACAACCGGAAGTCATGTTTACACGCGGCGAGCAGATCGTGGAGAAATACCCGGATACCCCGTATGCCGCCATGGCATCCCTGGCTTTAGCCAAATTTCATGTCGACAAGGGTGAACTGGCCGCCGCAAGGAACCGCCTGCAGTGGGTGATCGAGCATGAAAGTCAGCCTGATATTGTTCATGTCGCCCGCCAGAATCTGGCTCGCGTGCTGTTGGCAGAAGGGCAAGCCGACCAGGCTTTAGCCTTGTTGACGGATATCGAGATGGAGGCCTATATGCCGGTTTATCAGGAGCTGCGCGGTGATATCTATGTGTCAAAGCAGCAGCCGAAGCTGGCGCGCACGGCCTATGAGGCGGCACTGGAGATGCTGGATGCGAATGACGATCGCCAGATATTGCTGATGAAACTAGATGATCTGGGGGACTGAGTTGCGTCGTTATCTGGTTGTACTCGTGGCTGCGGCCGGCTTGCTGCTGGCGGGTTGTAGTTCTAAACAGCGGCTGGAGCCAGTGCCGACACCGTTGCAGGCCATTGCTTCAGCGTTCAGTGCCAAGCCGGTATGGAAATACCGACTGCCGCTGGCTACTGGCAGGCTGCATGGATTTTCCCAGCAGTTTGCTGTCGCTGATGACCACGTTTTCGTCACCGATGACACGGGCAAGGTCGATACCCTGTCCCTGGATCGTGGTCGCAGACAATGGCGCTATGAAACAGGGCTGACATTATCCAGTGGCGTGTCCGCCGGACAGGGGTTGGTCCTTGCCGGTGGCAGTAATGGTGAAGTCGTTGCCATCGGTGCTGATGATGGGGAGCTGCGCTGGCAAGGCAATGTTTCCAGCGAGGTGCTGGCGCCACCGGTCGTCAATGACGATGTCGTTGTTGTCCACAGCATCGATGGCAGGCTGACGGCGCTGAGTGCCGATGACGGGCGCTATCTGTGGTCCTATCAGGCCCAGGTTCCGACGCTGAGCCTGCACGGTCTCAGCGCACCGCTGTTTTATCAGGGACGCGTCGTTGTCGGTCTGGCCGATGGTCGTGTGGTCGCACTGAATCAGCGCGATGGCGAGGTGTTGTGGGAGACAACCGTGGCAGTACCCCACGGCCGCTCCGAGCTGGAACGCCTGGTTGATATCGATGCCGATCTGGTCCAGTTTGACGGTGTGCTCTATGCCGGCGCCTATCAGGGCCGGGTCATTGCAGTGGATATGCGAACGGGGCTGCTGCTGTGGGCCCGTGAGATGTCGGTCTACCGCGGACTGGCCGTCGATGACGACGCTGTGTATGTCGTCGATGACCAGGATGGTATCTGGGCTCTGTCACGCCGCAACGGGGACACACTGTGGAAGCAGGAAGGTCTGCTCATCCGCTCAGTGACCGCGCCGCTGCTGGTGGACGGCTCTGTTGCTGTCGGTGATGTCGATGGTTATCTGCACTGGCTGAAACGGGAGGATGGTGGTTTTGTCGCCCGTGCGCGCGTCGGACAAAAACCTGTCATCGTGTTGCAAAAGGACAGCGACGATGCCCTTTACGTTGTCACAGAGGATGGTCATATGACAAAGTTAATCACGGCAGAGAATAAAGGTGTCGGTCTTAAAAAATAAGACCCTGATGCCCGCCAGCGGATCCTGAAAGACAATGAAACCCGTATTAGCATTACTGGGCCGACCCAACGTCGGCAAGTCAACGCTGTTTAACTGCCTGACACGCTCGCGTAATGCCCTGGTCGCCGATCAGCCGGGGCTGACCCGGGATCGTCAGTTCGGCATCGGCCAGCTGGGTGATCGCCCCTATATCGTTGTTGATACCGGTGGTCTCAGTGATCAACCGGAGGGTCTTGATGACCTGATGCAGGAACAGGTGATGCAGGCCGTGACCGAGGCCGATGTCGTGTTGTTTATTGTTGATGGCCGTGCCGGGATGAGCGCCGGTGATCAGGCGATCATGGCGCGCCTGCGGCGTTATGGCAAGCGTATCGTACTCGTGGTCAACAAGACGGAAGGGCTTGATCATACGACGGCCAGCGCCGATTTTATGCAACTCGGTGTCGCCGAAATCCATGCCATCGCCGCGGCCCATCAGCAGGGGGTACGGGAGATGATCGACGCGGTACTGGCCCCGTTTCCCGCCGACGATGTTGATGAAACGGACGAAGACCAGGGCATCCGCATTGCCGTGGTCGGTCGCCCCAATGTCGGCAAGTCGACACTGGTCAACCGCATCCTCGGCGAGCAGCGGGTGGTTGCCTTTGACGAGCCGGGGACAACGCGTGACAGCATCTTTATTCCCTTTGTGCGTGATGATCAAAACTATACATTGATCGACACGGCGGGTGTTAGGCGGCGCAGCCGTGTCACCGAAGTGATTGAGAAATTCAGTATCATCAAGACCCTGCAGGCCATTACCAGCGCCCATGTGGTGATCCTGGTGCTCGATGCACAGCAGGAAATATCCGAACAGGATGCCCGCCTGCTGGGCATGGTGCTCGAGGCCGGCCGGGCACTGGTGATTGCCGTTAACAAGTGGGATGGCATGTCCGTTGATGACCGCGAACGGATACGTTCAGAGCTGGATCGCAAGCTTTCGTTTGTCGGTTTTGCACAGCGTCATTTCATTTCGGCCCTGCATGGCAGTGGTGTCGGGGATCTGTTCGCCTCGATCCGTACCGCCTACGATGCCAGTATGCGTCAACTGTCAACCCCGAATCTGACCCGGCTGTTGCAGGCGGCCGTCGAGCAGCATGCGCCGCCACTTATCAGGGGGCGACGCATCAAACTGCGCTATGCCCACCAGGGCGGGCATAATCCACCGCTGATTGTTATCCATGGCAACCAGGTCAATGCCGTACCGGCGGATTACAGTCGTTACCTGGAAAATTATTTCCGCAAACACCTGCAACTGGAAGGCACACCGATACGGGTAGAATTCAGGTCCGGTGACAATCCGTTCAAGGGTCGCAAGAATGTGTTGAGCAAACGTCAGGTGGACAAGCGCAAGCGTCTGAAGCGTTTTGTCAAACGCGGGAAATAATACAGGTCTTAGATGCAGGAGCGGCTATGCCACGATATACTCTCGTTCCTCAAGTCTTAGATGTAGGAGCGGCTCCGCCGTCTCGAACCGTAGGCCCGTTTTCATGGGCCGTAGTGTGAGAGATCTCTCCCGTTCCCTCACTTGTTCCCACGCTCCACGATTGGTTCCAAATAGATAGTGAAATCTATATCTTTGAAAGATTAATAATGTATTTGAATTTCTGTTGAATCATTCAAGATCAAGCGTGAGGTTTACCTGATTAAAATCCTTCAAGGCGGGTAAGTCTGGTCGTTATGTCCATCCAGGAAATCATTCCTCAACCAGTAACAGTGCCGGGTCGATACGGGCATCGTTGAGGCTGACGCCCCAGTGGAGATGGGCGCCGGTGACACGGCCGGTCATGCCGACCTTGCCCAGTAGGTCGCCTTGTTTGACAACCTGTCCCTCGCTGACATCGATTTCACTCATGTGCCCGTACATCGTCACCAGGCCCCGGCCGTGGTCGATGAAGACGCTCTTGCCATTGAAAAAATAGTCGCCGGTATTGATCACGGTGCCGGCAGCCGGGGCGTGGATCGGCGTGCCTTCGCTGGCGGCGATGTCCATGCCGCTGTGCGGTCGGCGCGGCTGTCCGTTGAAGATGCGCCGCGAGCCGAACGAGTCACTGCGTATGCCCTCGACGGGAGGAATCAGCCGCAGTCGTTCCGGTTGGGTGTCGCTCCAGTAGGCCAGGGCTGCCTTGATGCGTTTTGTTTCACGGTTGATGCGTTTCATGTCTTCGGCGTTCGGATTGACCTTGCGTTTGTCCTTGATGTTCAGGCGTTGGGTTCGATAGTGCTTGTCCTTGATCTCGAACTTCAGCCTATGGTTCCTGTTCCCCTGTTTGATGGTGAGACTGTCGGTGCCGGGCTTTGCCGATAAGGGGATACCAATGATGGCAAATTGTCCTTTGTCATTGCTGATCAGCATGGCCTGATGCTGACGATAAAAAACGCGGGTATCGTCGTTCGCTGCGACTGCCGTTAGTGGAATAATGGCAATGCCGCCGGGGACACTGGCCTGTTGCGGCAGGTCCAGGGCTTGCCCGGTAGTGGACGTCAGCAATATCACCAGGGTAAAAAGTATTCTGAAAAGATGAAGTCCGGCTGGTGTATTCATGTAACAGGGCATAGGAATAGGTATCATTATTTATCGGCTAGCATTTGTCATGAGTCTCTTACTGCTTATCGGTCGAATCGACGGTACAGTTTAACCGGCCCTGGCCGAGGCGGGCACTGATCTGTTGACCGTTTTTGACGGCGGTGGCGGTACGGATAATGGTACCGTCGAGGCTTTGCACGATGGCATAGCCGCGTCCCAGCGTGGCCAGCGGGCTGACCGTATCCAGGGCATGGCTGTTGTTGCCCAGCCGTTGCCGGCTGCGTTCCAGTTGTATCTGCATCAGTTGCCGCAGGCGTTTACCGATATGCTGATAACGGGTGTTGAGGTGGCTGATACGCTGCAACGGCTGATGTCGTTGCAGTCCGGCATGCACACTGTCAAGCCTCAGGCGCCGTTGTTGCAATTGTTGTTTGATGTCCCGCTGCAGGCGTTGTTCCAGTTCATCCAGACGCTGGGCCTGTTGTATCAGCTGTTGTCCCGGATGTTGTTGCTGCAGGCGTTTGTGCAGCCACTGCAAGCGTTGCGTTTGTGTCTTGATCCCGTCCCGCAACAGCTTCGTCAGACGGCGTTGGTAGTGACCAAGTGTCTGTAACCATTCATACTGGTCAGGACTGACCAGTTCGGCGGCACCGGACGGCGTTGGTGCGCGGACATCGGCGACGAAATCGGCGATGGTGGTGTCGATTTCATGGCCGATGCCGGTAACGACCGGGATCGGGCATTGATGGATGGCATGCGCCACGCCCTCGTCATTGAAAGACCACAGGTCTTCCAGTGAACCACCGCCGCGGGCGACGATCAGCACGTCGCATTCATTACGCTTGCCGGCGCGGCGGATCGCGGTGATGATCTCGGCAGCGGCCTCTTTACCCTGGACGGCGGTCGGATAAATGATGACCGGTATGGCCGGGAACCGCCGCTGCAGGATACTGAGGATGTCGCGGATCGCGGCACCGCTGGGTGACGTGACCACGCCGATGCAGGCGGGCATGCCCGGCAGTGCCTGTTTGTGATCGGCGTCGAACAGGCCTTCCTTGTACAGGCGCACCTTCAGTTCCTCGAAGGCGCGTTGCAGGGCGCCGGCACCGGCCTCTTCCATCTGCTCGGCGATCAGTTGAAAGTCGCCGCGCGCCTCATACAGGCTGATGCGGCCACGTACCAGCACATGGCTGCCATTTTCGGGGGTAAAACCCAGTTTCTGGTTGCGGCCGCGAAACATTGCGCAGCGCAACTGGGCCCGGTCATCCTTTAGCGAGAAATACCAGTGGCCGGAGCCGGGGCGGGCCAGGTTGGAGATCTCGCCTTCGACCCAGATCCAGGGAAACTGGCCTTCAAGCAGTTCGCGGGCCTCGCGGTTGAGTTGTGAAACCGTGAAGATGTGGCGATCATCAGGACTGTGCGGGACCATGCTGCCATCTGAGGGTAATTCTCCGTACATTTCAACATCATAGCCCAGTTCTGCCGCAGAGGCCACGGGCAGTGGGCTATTGTCCCTCGATATAAAAAAAGATATAATATCCGGTTACTTATCTAACCAGAAGTGGAGCCAGATATGCGCATATCCCAGGATGCTTTAACCTTTGATGATGTCCTGCTGGTTCCCGACCACTCCACCGTCATGCCCAAGGAAGTCAGCCTGGCCACCCGGCTGACGCGCGATATCGCCCTGAATGTGCCGTTACTTTCGGCCGCCATGGACACCGTGACCGAGGCCCGTCTGGCGATCGCGCTGGCACAGGAAGGTGGCATCGGTATCGTCCACAAGAATATGACCATAGAACAACAGGCCAAGGAAGTCCGCGCGGTCAAGAAATACGAAAGCGGCGTTATCAAGGATCCGATTACGGTCTCCCCGGATGTCAGTATTCGCGAGGTGCTGGCACTGACCCGGGCCAACAGGATTTCCGGCGTGCCGGTGGTTGATGGTGAGGCGCTGGTCGGTATCGTCACCAGTCGCGACCTGCGTTTCGAGACCCGCTTCGATAATCCGGTTTCCAGTATCATGACGCCGAAAGAGCGTCTGGTGACGGTGAGCGAAGGCGCGGAGCGTGATGAGATCGTGGCCCTGCTGCACAAGTTCCGTATCGAAAAGGTACTGGTGGTTAACAATGATTTCCAGCTGCGTGGGCTGATCACCGTCAAGGATATCCAGAAGTCGTCGGATTATCCGTCCGCCTGCAAGGATGAATATGGCCATCTGCGCGTGGGCGCCGCCGTGGGCACCGATTCACCTGAGCGTGTCGAGGCTTTAGTGGCCGCCGGTGTCGATGTCATCATCGTCGATACGGCCCATGGTCATTCTCAAAAGGTGCTGGACCAGCTGGCGTGGACCAAGAAACACTTTCCGGAGGTACAGCTGATCGGCGGTAACATTGCCACCAGTGAGGCGGCACTGGCGCTGGTCAAGGCCGGGGCGGATGCGGTCAAGGTCGGTATCGGCCCGGGGTCTATCTGTACGACACGTATTGTCACCGGCGTCGGTGTACCGCAGATCACGGCCATCGCCAATGTGGCCGAAGCATTGAAGGATAGAGGGATACCGTTGATCGCCGACGGCGGTATCCGTTTTTCCGGAGATCTGGCCAAGGCCATCGCTGCCGGCGCCCACTGCATCATGGTCGGCAGCATGTTTGCCGGTACCGAAGAATCGCCGGGCGAGGTCGAGCTGTACCAGGGGCGTTCGTACAAGTCCTATCGTGGCATGGGTTCTCTGGGGGCGATGTCGGGGACCCACGGATCCAGTGACCGTTATTTCCAGGGTGATAGCGCCCAGGAGAAACTCGTCCCTGAAGGTATCGAGGGTCGCGTACCGTACAAGGGCAGCATGACGGCCATCGTTCATCAATTGATGGGTGGTCTGCGGGCCAGCATGGGTTATACCGGCAGTGCCAGTATCGAAGAGATGCGGACCAAGCCGCGATTTGTCCGTGTCACCGGTGCCGGTATGGCCGAGAGCCACGTCCATGACGTGACGATCACCAAAGAGCCGCCGAATTATAGGATAGATTAATGAGTGAGGGGGTGGAGGGGTGAGGAGTGAGGATTCAGTGATAATTGAATATAGTTGGATGAATAATTTTCCTCACTCCTTACCCCTCACCAAACCTCAATAAACTGTAACTGCATGGTTGTAACGCCCCATTTTACTTACCTGCAAGATACCTACTGGACAAACCGTGACTAATAAAAATATCCACTCCGATCGTGTCCTCATCCTGGATTTCGGTTCACAGTACACCCAGTTGATCGCCCGCCGTGTGCGCGAGGCTGGTGTCTATTGTGAGCTACGGGTCTGGGATCTGGATGAACAGGCGATTCGCGACTTTGCCCCTAAGGCCATCATCCTCTCCGGCGGGCCGGAGACGGTCACCGCCGTGCTGACACCGCGGGCCCCGCAATGCGTATTCGAACTCGGTGTACCGGTGCTGGGTATCTGTTACGGTATGCAGACAATGGCGGCGCAGCTCGGAGGTCAGGTCGAGAGTGCCGATCACCATGAATACGGTTATGCCCAGGTGCGCGCGCGCGGCCACTCGGACTTGCTGCGCGATATCGAGGATCATATCACCGATGAAGGTTTTGGCATGCTTGACGTGTGGATGAGCCATGGTGACAGGGTCATCGACATGCCAGAGGGGTTCAAGCTCATCGCCAGTACCGATAATGCCCCGATCGCCGGCATGGCCGACGAGACACGTCATTTTTACGGTATCCAGTTTCATCCTGAGGTGACCCACACCCGCCAGGGCCAGCGTATCATCGAGCGGTTTCTCCATGATATCAGCGGCTGTGCGGCATTATGGACGGCGGGCAATATCATTGATGAATGTATCGCCGAGGTGCGCCGGCAGGTCGGAGAGGATGAAGTAATCCTGGGCCTGTCCGGCGGTGTCGATTCTTCAGTGGTGGCGGCCTTGTTGCACCGGGCGATCGGCAACCAGCTTACCTGTGTCTTTGTCGATAACGGTCTGCTGCGTCTGCATGAAGGTGACCAGGTAATGGCCGTATTCGCGGAACATATGGGTGTGCGGGTCATCCGAGTGGATGCCGAGGCACGTTTCCTCGCAGCCCTGGAGGGTGAGGCGGAGCCTGAAAGCAAACGCAAGATTATCGGTAATCTGTTTGTCGAAATCTTCGAGGAACAGGCGGCAAAACTCAGTCAGGCCAAATGGCTGGCACAGGGGACGATCTACCCGGATGTCATTGAATCGGCCGGGGCCAGAACCGGTAAGGCCCATGTGATCAAATCACACCATAATGTCGGTGGTCTGCCCGAAACGATGCAACTGGCGTTGCTGGAGCCACTACGGGAATTGTTCAAGGATGAGGTGCGCAAGCTCGGGGTCGAACTGGGTCTGGCCCATGATATGGTCTATCGTCATCCCTTCCCGGGCCCCGGCCTGGGAGTCCGTATCCTGGGGACGGTATCCAAGGAGTATGCCGATATCCTGCGCGGCGCCGATGCGATCTTTATCGACGAACTGCGCAAATCCGGCTGGTATGGCAAGACGGCCCAGGCCTTTGCCGTATTCGTACCGGTCAAGTCGGTCGGTGTGGTCGGTGACGCCCGCTGCTACGACTATGTCATTGCTTTGAGGGCCGTGGAAACGATCGATTTTATGACCGCCCGCTGGGCCCATCTGCCCTATGATCTGCTGGAGCGTATCTCGACGCGGATTATCAACGAGGTCGCCGGCGTTTCGCGGGTCACCTATGACATCTCCAGTAAACCGCCGGCAACAATCGAGTGGGAGTGAGGAGAATAATCGCTTTTTTTCAGCAGAGTCTTCGGATAGGGCTTAATTGCTGAGAGCCGGATACCTCAAAGTTTTTGCTGCAGATGCTTGCCATGAACTTCTGCGCCCAAGCTTCGTGATCCACCGGCATTGTTGAGTGTCGATTCGCTCGATGTGTTGCAGTGCCGGTTAGTCGCCGTAACGTGTTTCAAATGCTTCTCGCATGAGGCCGACTCTCCTGCAGACCGGCTACGATCTCTCGCACCAGGTTGCCCAGAAATTGTGGGTACACGCCAGATCATAGACCGGTATTCAGATGTCACTTTATCCTGATAAGCGCCTTGCGTGAGGTTATACGCGAATCCGGCGAATTGCAGTCTGGCGGGCAAGCTTATCATCCTGAATTAAAAAGTCATGGATATCAGCTTGTTACCGGCACGCCGCTTAATATCCCCAAAACATTAAACCCGGTGCCAAAAATGGCGATAAACCTTTTAGGAATCAAGCTAGTAGGACATCAGCAGGAGTAAACACCGTCCCCGTAGTCAAAACCAGGAGCTAGGAGCACTCGCGTGATCAAATTAAATATCGGGCAAATTGGCATCTGACATGGCAATCCAACCTGCAGCGGAACAAGCCAGTCCCGGGCAAACGCCAGAGCACAACGACATGGCGAATAAGCTGCGCGCGCATTCGGTGAGTGCCACGGATTTTGATCATTTTAAAGTAGAATTTTTACCTATTCCTTTGCACGTTACCTGTGATAAGGAAAACCGCAGCCACGCCAGGGTCGTGGTCCACCTGCTGGATGGTTCGGTTGTGCATGGCAAACTCGTGCATTATCTTGCCGCCCACGAGAACATGATTATCCTGCATGAGCACGACCTGGCGGCAATCGACATCCCGATTGATAAAATCCGCTATGTCCTGTTTTGCCAGCAACTGGCCATCCCGAATGTTACCCACCCGATATATGCACGCACCCAAGATGCTGTAATCCCGGATTCAGTCCAGCCTTACCATGTCTTTTACAAAAATGGCGCCAAGTTGCACGGTAGAACCTTTGCCTCGTCCATCGACATGGCCGGTCTGCATTTCTTCCAGGTTGTGGATGATAACCATGTCGTTCGCGTCTTCGTGCCGCAACAAGCAATCAAGAGCTACCATATCGGTCCACTCCTGGGCGAACACCTGGTCAAAACCGCGGATGTTAAACCGGAACATCTCGCAAAGGCGATGAAACAGCAGGAAGCCTTGCGCAATAAAAAAATTGCAGAATACCCGGAAATCCGGGCCGTGCTTAACAGTGATGATCTCAAAAAGATATTAAAAACCCAAACAAGCTATATCATCTCCGGCGAACACAATATTCCCATGATCGGCGAAATGCTGCTGGAGGAACACCTGATCAGCCAGCAGCAACTCGACGAGGCACTGGCGACGCAAAAGCAAGACCGCAGCAAGAAACTCGGCCAGTTGCTGGTAGAGATGAATGCGATAAGCGCCGAGACGCTACACATCGCACTGGCACATAAACTTTCCATACCTTTTGTCAAACTACGCGACTTTGATTTTCCACCCAATGTCTTCAAACTCCTGCCGGTCGAAATCGCGCACAAACACCTGGTCGTACCCCTGTTTGTTTACGAGGATCGCCTGGTTATCGCCATGGAAGATCCCGCCCATATCGAAACGATCGATCTGTTACGTTTTATCACCGGTCGCAGTCTGGAACTGACGATTGCGCTCAGGGAGGACATCGAGTGGGTCATTAATAATTACTACAGCATTGAAGAATGTATCAATGAAGACCTGAACGCCGCCGAAAAACAGCTCAGCGGTAATTCACAGGAGCAGTTAGATGATAAGGAATTGCACGAGATCATGCGTCTCGCCAAGGAAAAACCGATTGTCCATCTGGTCAATAGCATCATCGTTGATGCCATGCGCCGCCGTGCATCGGATATTCATATCCGACCGCAGGAACAGCGAGTAGATCTATTGTTGCGGATTGATGGTACCATGATCAAGATTCGATCGTTCAGCAAGGGATTATTGCCCGCCATCGTGAGCCGCATCAAAATCATCGGCCAGATGGATATTTCGGAACGACGGATGCCACAGGATGGGCGGGCGCGGGTAAACGACCACAACGATGCCGTCGACCTGCGCATTTCCGTCATGCCTTCGATCAATGGCGAGAGTATCGTGATCCGCTTGCTGAATGTACATGTCGGTCTGAAATCTATACCCGAACTGGGTTTCAGCATGTCCGATGAAGAAAAATTTGTGGACTTGCTGCACAAAAACAACGGCATCCTCTTTGTCACCGGCCCCACCGGCTGCGGTAAATCCACCACCCTTTACGCCGCATTAAAAGAAATCATCAATCAGAACGTCAACATCATCACCGTCGAGGACCCGGTAGAATACCGTGTCGATGGTATCACCCAGATCCAGGCCCATACTCAAATTGGTTATACCTTTGCCCGGGCATTGCGGCAGATCCTGCGCCACGATCCTGATGTGATTATGGTCGGCGAAGTCCGCGACGCGGAAACGGCAAAGATCGCCGTCGAGAGTGCGCTAACCGGCCACCTGGTGCTGAGCACCCTGCATACCAATGATGCCGCCTCGGCGGTAGCGCGCATGCTGGAGATGGGTATCGATGCCTATCTGCTGGGGCCAACCGTGCTTGGCGTCCTGGCGCAACGGTTGGTCCGGCGTAATTGTCCGCACTGTTCCGATATTGAAAAGATTGCACCGCATGTACGCAAATTATTGAAAGTCACTGAGGACGAGGTTTATTTCAAAGGCAACGGTTGCGACAACTGTAATCATACCGGTTACAGCGGTCGTATCGCAGTTTACGAGCTACTGACTGTTACCCCCAAGATGCGCGAACTGATCGAGCGACGCGCTGGCACCGAGGAAGTTTATCATCAGGCGCTGACAGATGGCATGACACAGCTAACCCAAAATGCGCTGGAAATCGCACGTCAGCGCAAGACCTCACTAAGTGAAGTCTACCGCGTGCGACTCGAGTAATTTCGAGGAAGCAGGAGTAAACCAATGGATCTAAAGCCCTATCTAAAGCTGATGATGGAAAAAAATGCCTCCGATCTTTTTTTCAGCGCCGGCAGCACGGTCAATATCAAAATTGAAGGTGTGACCATGCCCATAAACCAACGCAAACTTGAATCCGGCCATGTCAGGCAAATTGCCTACGGCATCATGAACGATGACCAGAAAAAGACCTTTGAGGCGGAAATGGAAATGAACCTGGCGTTAGCAGTGGATGACATCGGACGCTTCCGTATCAATGTCTACCGCCAGCGCGGCGAAATCGCGATGGTGGTGCGCTACATCAAATCGGTGATTCCCTCTATCAAGGAATTGCAACTGCCCGACATCCTGCGGGAGTTGATTATAGCGCCACGCGGCCTGGTGCTGCTGGTAGGTTCAACCGGTTCCGGCAAGTCAACCACGCTGGCCTCCATGATCGATTATCGCAACACGCATAGCACCGGCCACATCCTGTCTATCGAGGACCCTATCGAATACATACACAGCCATAAAAAATCCGTGGTGGATCAACGCGAAGTGGGCCTGGATACTCTCAGTTATAGCAACGCTCTCAAGAACGCCATGCGTGAAGCGCCCGACGTTATTTTCATAGGCGAAATACGCGACCGCGAAACCATGCAACAAGTCATTGCTTACGCCGAGACCGGACACCTGTGTCTTTCCACCTTGCATGCCAACAATGCGTATCAAACCCTGGAACGCATCGTCAACTTTTTCCCCGAGTCCAGCCATGAACAATTATTTAAGGACCTGGCACTCGTTCTACGGGGTGTGATTGCGCAGCGTCTGTTGATCGGTAACGATGGCAAACGCATTCCCGCCTGTGAAATTCTACTTAATACCCCCTACATCTCGGACTTGATTGATAAAGGCGAGATTGAAAAAATCCACGACGTGATGGAAAAAAGCAGTGACAGAGGCATGCAGAGTTTTGACCAGGCGATTTATACGCTGTACAAGAACCAGCAGGTTGGCCTGCAGGAGGCGCTCAATAACGCAGAGTCACGTAATAACCTGCAGATCATGGTCCGGCGTGCCACTGGACTCAGCGAAGAAGATATCTCTTCCGACCTGTCGATCGATGACTTGAAGCCGGACTGATCGTTTGTTCACCCTGCCGCCGGTGACAGTGGCCATTGACGAAATTATCAAACAGGGGCATCAAATGCCGACAAGTGTCTATATCGAAGAAGGACGTATGCTGCTGGAAACCATGGGGTAACTGGTGTTCCATCGCTGATCGCCATGGAGAGCGTAGCGAGAGAGATTGGTCGCCGGTAGGCAACGCCGCCTTCAGATTCGTAGTTATGAGCGAGAGCGAGTGACGGAGAAGATGTAACAGCGGCTATAGTCGGTGCAGAGTCTCGTTGAAGTAGCCGTGGCGTAGTGTGATCATGCAGGGACTGCAGCGGTCATACGAAGGCGTGGTGGTCGCAGGACGGTCTGGGCTTATCAGCCGTCGCGTTTTCGAGTCGGTTTTGACAGGAATGTCATAAAATCAGTTACGAGGTAGCAACACTTTTGTATCGTCAGCTTTGTGCCAATTAACAGGTCGTTGAGTAGCCAAGTTCAATTTTGAAGTTCGATCCACACAAAATGCATTTGATCATGTATCTCAGCCTATGATAGTGCCTCCTGTTGCCGCTCACTGCGGTATTTCCGTTGCCCTGTTTACCGTGGAGCATACTCTGTTCAATGAAAGTATTTACAAATGTTTGCAGCGATGGCGAATACCACATTGGCACATATTCTTCGCCATCCATATGGTTAAGCGTGATTCTTCTACGCATGGCATCTGGTTATAGTCAGGATTTCGTGTTCTACGAATTGACGCCCAACGCAAATGGTTTTACTGTGCCTAGGGATTACATTTTTTACAACGCTAATATGGCCTTCACCGTCTATGGGCTGGATGCAGCAGGGAATCATATCTCACAGGATATCGCTCTCGGTAACACCTGCCAAAGTCAGTGCCCTTCGTTGAGTGGATACTCATGAAGAACAATATGAAAGGAAATCAGGTCCGTAAAAATGCATTCAGAACAGTTGCTTGCGCTGTTTATAGTGGTCTGTTATATTGTTAGATATGGTGCCGAAGGGAGAGCTGGTTCCTTACGTTCAACTCTACGTTCAACTCTACGTTCGGCGCCGACGACGCCACGGAAGACAGCAGGTGTTAAACCCCTAAAGTATTGCTGCAATCGCGCGCCCAGGTTGCCTGGTCTGGAGACCGTCTCCAGCCTCAGGCGTCTCTGCTTGGTATTCGGTTCTCAAGAGTCATGAAGAGAAGTTGATGAGGGAAAATTACCTAAAATAAAAAACCCTCATGATGACTAAGCAAAGTGACGGAAATCTGCACAGAAACCATATGTCCACCGAGATCAAATACCGGCCAGAAATAGATGGTCTAAGAACTATTGCCGTTATGAGTGTGGTTTTCTATCACGCCAGATTTCTTATTGACGAAAAGAACATCATTCCTGGTGGGTTCCTGGGAGTAGATGTCTTTTTCGTAATTTCGGGATTTTTAATTTCATCAATTATTTTACGAGGGGTCAAGGACAAAAGTTTTTCGTTCGTCTATTTTTATGAACGTCGGGCGAGAAGAATACTTCCAATCCTTCTTTTTGTGATGCTGGTTTCGCTTCCGCTCGCCTGGAAGTTTTTTTTGCCAACGGATTTAATTGATTTTTCTTATCAAATTCTCACTAGCATTTTCTTCAGTTCGAATTTTTATTTTTGGTTGGAAGATCCCTATTGGGCAACTGAATCAAGTCTCAAGCCTTTTTTGCATACATGGTCGCTAGGTGTTGAAGAGCAGTTTTATTTATTAATGCCTATTCTATTGATGGGGCTGTATAGATATCAACGCAATTACACATTTCATTTTATTTTTGGACTTGGAATAGTGTCACTTGCTCTTGCTCAATGGATGAGCGGTGTGCATCCAGAGCAAGCATTTTTTCTTCTTCCAACCAGGGCATGGGAATTGTTTGCAGGAGCATGTCTCGGCATTTCAGAAACCAGGAGGAACTTTAGCAGGTACAGTTTTACCACTTATTTTCCGACCTTAGGCGTCATATTAATTGTGGCGTCTTTCTTTTTATTTAATGAAAACACCCGGCACCCATCTTTATTAACATTGATCCCTGTATTAGGAACGATGCTCGTCATCTGTTTTTCCAACTCTAGGGATTTGACGGTCTCTCTATTGAAAACACGCTGGTTTGTTGCGCTTGGACTTATTTCTTATGGTATTTATATTTGGCACTTTCCAGTTTTTGCTTTTCACAAAATCATATTTAATGAAGCTTCTGCGAACGATAAAATTCTCCTAATTTTTGCTGTAATTTTGATCTCATCTTTATCCTATTTTTTGGTCGAGAAACCGTTCAGACGCGCGTCCATAACACCTTTGAAAGTTTTTATCCCTGCTGTTTCTCTGTTTGTTGTTTCTATCTCATCGTTTGCGTATCTGGGTTCATTGGATGGATTCAAAGAGAGGGTCCCCGCTTTGGTCAATCAACCTTCAGAACCTGAAAGAATACGTAATCATGTATGGTTTAGAACGGGAGTCGAGAAACGAGGTTCAATTATCCTGGTTGGTGACAGTCATACCAATGCAATCGCCTCTACACTTAAGAGTAGGGCGCTGGCAAGAGGATACGATTTTGTGAATTCCAGTTTTGACGGATGTCAACTAATCGTGGGAGCGGATCGTGTTCGTAAATCGGATTTAAAGCCAAAATACTGTAATCGGAAATTTCAAGAAAAAAGGATGGGTTTCATAGTTAATTCAAAAAATTCATTTGTGATTATAGGAGGCAGGTTGCCTCTGATTCTGGAGGAAGATCGTTTCAACAATCACGAGGGCGGATATGAAGGTCCAATGACTGACTTTATTCAGAATGCAGATAGAACTCTAACGACGCTGGGAGAGAGGCAGGAGTTTATAAAACGACAATATAGGGAGACAGTTCAAAGGATTCTCGATGCGGGGCATAAAGTCGTCCTTATTTATCCAATACCAGAGGTGGGTTGGCATGTGCCGAAGAGACTTCATAGGCTTATCGGAGAGGACCTGTTACATGCCCGTGAGATTGTAGCAGATAATCCTGTAACGACAGATTACAAAGTTTTTATGTCGAGGACAAATAGTGCATATGGTGTCCTTGATAGTATCTCTAATGAGAATGTGATTCGCGTTTACCCAGAAAAACTGTTCTGTAATACTGAAATTCGAGGGCGGTGTGTAACCCATGATCTGGAAAATAGTTTTTACCTGGATGATGATCATTTAAGTCAGTATGGAGCTAAACTACTTGTTGAATATTTACTATCCAGATTAACTCACTAAGTGAGTCGTTTATTTTACATGGAGTTTGCTGGCCGGGCGCGATCTCCGTCATGTTGGCACCAAAATCCGTTGGCCCGAAATGATCACCAAGCCGGCGTTTGAGCGCCCCTGCATCAACTCGGAAAACGGTGCCGGGTTCCTGCGGTTGATCTCGTCATAGTTGTCCGCTTCTTGTGTGTCGCGTTTGTCGTTCTGGGTCTCGTTCTAGCCCTGATTGGGAAGTTGCGGTCGTGGTCATGGGTGTGTAATCTATGGTTCCGCCTGGCGCATGCCGCGGGTGTAGGCGTTGTGGTTCGCCAGTCCTGGTTCGGTGCTATCTGTAAGCTGACGTCATGGGAAATGGCGCTTCGCGAACAAGCGGCGAAGCAGATTATTCCGGTACGATTATTGCGCATTGGCTAGAATCGCTATTGTACTATCAGTCACCGGAGTGGGTCTTAATCCTTGGCTATACACTATTCGGCGGACATGACGCGGCCAACTGGTTTTGGGTTAGACCGCGTCAGTTCGGCGAAAGGGGGCGAAGGGATTATTTTTGACCAATTCTATTAGCTGGTGATTCCGGCTATTCATGGCCTGACGTGGCCTTACTTACAGATTCCGCGGCCGGTTATTTTGATCGAAATTTATACTGCTATTGTTTCTGCAGGGAGGCTTCAGTATCACGACTCAATTTCTGATAGATTCCCAGGCCAATGACCAACATGACAGCGGCTACCAATAAAAAAGTGGGATATACCAGATTGGTGATATCCTGCTTGGCGGCATCAAAGATAAATACCAGCGCCTCGAGACTGACGGCTATAGAGATAATCACGAGAAACTTGGTCAGGGTTTCCCTGGCCTCAGTCGGCGACCCCAGTTCACGGTCTTTGAATACCTCCTCTTCAAGCAGAAACTTTGAGACATCAAAGACCGCCATGGAGATAACAATCAAGCCTATGGCGTCCAGCAATGCTGTAACCAACGATGTATTCTGATGAAAAGCGACCCAGATATCATGCATCGCAACACCCATCATAATCAAACTGATGCCCAGCAAAGATATAGCAATCATAAAATAGATGGTGCATCCGATTGAGTCTGTTGCCTTGTTGATATTTTTCATGAAATTCTCCTATATCAGTGCTTTGCGTGAGCCAAGCCGGCGTAGCCATGCATAACCACTTATCCCGGCAATGAATGAGGAAACCAGAATCGCTGCCTTGGCAGCAGCAAGATCTTCAGGACTGGATGAAAAGCCCAGATTAGCGACAAAGATGGCCATTGTGAATCCCATCCCCGCTAACAGACCAATACCGATCACATGACTGAGGGTAACGTTATCTGCAAGGCTGGCCCTTGTAAAACGGATAATACACCAGGTCATAAGACTGATACCCAGCACCTTACCAATGACCAGGCCCGCTATAATGCCCATTGATAGCGGCGTGAGCAGTTGCGTGATAACCGACATATCAACCGGGATTCCGGCGTTGGCAAAAGCAAAGACGGGTAATACCAACAAGGTAACCGGCTGCTCCAGCGAACTTTCCCATCGCTGCAGCGGAGTACTGGCCTTGTCAGCCACTGAATGAATCTTTTCCACAATTTCATGCTGTTCGTCATCAGAAAGTATTGTCTCCTGTTCTTCCTTATCCATTTCTTTATTTTCAAAGGAGTTTATTAAAGTCTTGGTACGACGCACAAACCATCCAGGACTCAACCGAGGCCTGGATGGCACAACCATTGCAGCAAGAATACCGGCAAGCGTAGGATGAACCCCGGATTCCAGCATCGCAAACCAAAGTAGACCGCCTAATATGAAATAGGGGCTCGGTTGACGCACACCTAATATATTGATCAGGGCCATGACAGCCAAAACAATCATGCCGTTAACAAGGGCTGTCATATTGATGCTTTCCGTGTAAAATATCGCAATAACTACAATTGCACCTATGTCATCAATAATGGCCAATGCTGTTACAAACGCTACCAGTGCAGCGGGGACATATCCGCGTAACAGGGCCAATATACCGATTACAAAGGCGGTATCCGTCGCCATGGGTATACCCCAGCCATGCGAGGTTCCCGTGCCGTAATTAATGCTCGTATAAATAATGGCGGGCAACAGCATTCCACCAGACGCGGCCATAATTACCGGGAAGGTTCGCCCAGGCTGACTCAGTTCACCGACTAATATTTCGCGTTTAATTTCAAGGCCGATAATAAAAAAAAACAGGGCCATGAGTCCGTCATTAATCCAGTGGTGGATAGTCATTTCAAGCGTATAGTCACCAAAATTCAGGCCGACATCCGTCTCAAAAAAAGCGTAATACTCATTTGTCAGAGGACTATTAGCCAGAATCAGGGCCAGTAACATCGACACTACCAGCATGGCGCTGGTTACGGTCTGGTCGCGAATAAAATGATGAAAAGGTGTTACTATTTTTTCAAAACCCTTCTCCAGCGGCGATGTCAGGGAGGGGGGTTGCTCGCTGCTTTCTTTTTCGGAATATGAATTCATCTCTGACTGACTACCCAGGAGTCATTGTGACGAAAAATGTCGAATTTCCGCAAGAAAATAGATCAATACTAATTATATACTGCGAATAAAACTTATCAATGCGTATTGAACCATCTACCTCATCAATTACCTTTCAATAACAATGGTAATATATGTCGCGGATTCAACTCACAAGTGCAACAGATGGGTTGATTCCTAAAAATACCTGATTAGGTGTTTTGATGCCAAGACATTTCCTTGGCCGATTGTTTAATTTATCCATGACTCGGTTAATCTCTTTCTG
>Ga0210101_1000225_pt1 | contig 21029 bp, 19 predicted proteins | sample Muzzi_PWC_D1_FD_185534 | JGI IMG/M metagenome (GOLD analysis project Ga0210101, IMG submission 185534) | Wetland microbial communities from San Francisco Bay, California, USA, that impact long-term carbon sequestration - Muzzi_PWC_D1 (SPAdes) | ecosystem: Environmental > Aquatic > Marine >... | reverse complement strand
GCAGGTGCAGGTCGGACTGCTCGTCGCTGAGCACGAGGTCGGACTCGCTGACGATCCCGATCACGTGGCGCTCGGAGTCGACGACCGGGATGGCGCCCTTGTCGGTCTTGGCGAGCAGCTCGATCGCACTGCGCGCGTCGGCCTCGGGCGAGACGCTCGGCACGGTGCTGTCCATGATCTCGGCGGCGGTCTTCACGCAGGCGAGATTATTCGACACGGGAGTCGGGACGCATCCCCATTGCGATCGAGTCGATCACGTCAGTCGCTATCACCGACTCGGCGGCGCCGATCCGGGCGGCGGCCTCGCGGCCGGCGCGGGCGTGGGCGAGCACCGCGGCGCAGGCGGCGGCGAAGGGCTCGAGCCCGCGGGCGAGCAGCGCCGCGACGATCCCGGTGAGCACGTCGCCGGTCCCGGCCGTGGCCAGGGCGGGCGCGGCGAGGACGTTGACGGCGATTCGCTCGCCGTCGGTGACGATCGTGTCGTCGCCCTTGAGCACGACGATCGCGTCAGCCGCGCGCGCCGCCTCGCGGGCGGCGGCGAGGCGATGCTCGCCGATCTGCTCGGCCGGGCGCCCCAGCAGACGGCCGAGCTCACCGGCGTGCGGAGTGAGCACGGTCGGCGCCGGCCGTGCCGCGATCGAACCGAGCTCGCCGGCGAAGGCGTTGAGCCCGTCGGCGTCGAGCACCAGCGGCGCCTCGATCCGGGCGAGCACGTCGCGTGCCAGCTCGACCGAGCCGGGGTCGCGCCCGAGCCCCGGTCCGAGCACGCCGGCGGCGGCGCGCTCGAAGGAGCGCAGCAGCGTCTTGGCCGAGGCGGGGGCCAGGCAGCCGTCGCCGCCGGGGCAGCCGACCGACATCACCTCCGGCCGGCCCGCCGCGAAGACCGGCTCGAGGTCGGCGGGCACGGCGACGGTGGCGTAGCCGGCGCCGGCGCGGATCGCGGCGCGCGAGGACATCTGCACGGCGCCGGTCAGCCCGCGCGAGCCCCCCGCCACGGTGACCTGGCCGGAGCTGAACTTGGTCGAGCGCGCCCCTCGGCGCGGCGGCAACTCGAGCACGGCGACGTCGATCTCGCCCGCGACAGGATCGCTCGGCGCCCCGGCCGGAATCCCGATCGGGACGGCCCGCAGCTCTCCCGTGAGCCATTTGCCGGGCGCGACGCGGTGGCCGAGCTTGGCGGCGTGGAAGCTGACCGTGATGTCGGCGGCAACCGCGGCGCCACCGACCTCGCCACTGGACGCGTCGACTCCTGAGGCGACGTCGCAGGCGACCACCGGTGCGCCGCAGGCGCCGATCGCCTCGATCGCCGCGCGAGCCGGCTCGCGCGGCTCGCCGGCGAACCCGGTGCCGAAGATCGCGTCGACGACCGCGCCCGAGCCTGCCAGCCGCGGCGCCGGATCGCCGCTCAGGTGCTCAGCCGCGAAGCGCTCGAGGTTGGCGGCGGCGTCGCCGCTCAGCTCGCTCGCCGGCCAGAGCAGCAGCACCTCGACCTCGAAGCCCGCCTCGGCCAGGTAGCGCGCCGCGACCAGCCCGTCGCCGCCGTTGTTGCCCTTGCCGCATACGACCCGCACCGGGCCGTCCGGGCCCAGCTCGCCGACGGCCTCGGCCACCGCGCGTCCTGCCGCCTCCATCAGCTCGAGCGAGGGCACGCCCATGTCCTCGATCGCCCAGCGGTCGATCGCCCGCATCCCATCGGCGTCGTAAAGCGGCCTGAGCCAGGGCTCCATGCCCTGAGCCTAATCCGACAAGGGAAATGATGTTATGACGTTATGATATTTACAAAACGTCATTTGATTGATACTTTATAAAAGTCATGGTCTTCCAAACGCCTGAACTCAGCGACGACGAGCGCCTCGTGCTCCGCATGATCGCCGACCTTCGCGAGGAGCTCAAAGATCAGGTGGCGGAGCCCCGGCGCTGGGGCGGCACCCTGCGCAAGATGGCGTTCGCACGCGCCGTCCAGGGGTCGAACAGCATCGAGGGGTACAACGCCTCGCTCGACGATGTCGTCGCCACGGTCGAGGGCGAGCCGACGCTCGATGCCAGCCAGGAGACCCAGCTGGCGCTTGCCGGCTATCGCGACGCGATGACCTATGTCCTGCAGATCGCCGGCGACGAAGCGCTGGCAATCGACGAAGGCCTGATCAAGAGCCTGCATTTCATGATCATCAAGCACGACCTCCGCAAGAACCCCGGACAGTGGCGTCCCGGCAATGTCTACGTCGTCAAAGCAGACGGGGAGCAGGTCTACGAAGGGCCACCGAGCGATGAGGTGCCGGCCCTGATCGCACAGATGCTTCGCGAACTGGACGACGGGGAGAGCCCGGTCCTGGTCAAAGCCGCGATGGCGCATCTGAATCTGACCCTGAGCCATCCCTTCAGCGACGGCAACGGTCGGATGGCACGCTGCCTGCAGACGCTCGTGCTCGCGCGTGACCGGATGCTCGCCCCTCTCTTTTCGAGCATCGAGGAGTTCCTCGGTCGCAACACCCAGGCCTACTACGACGTGCTCGGCGACGTGGGTGGGGGCTCCTGGCAACCCGATCGCGATGCACGCCCCTGGATTCGTTTCTGTTTGCGTGCTCACTTCCTCCAGATCCGCACGATGCAGCGCCGCCGGGCGGAGATCGAGGAGCTGTGGACCGGCTGCGTCGAGCTGGCCGAGCGTTATGGCCTACCGGAACGGTGCGCCGCCGCGCTCATGGACACCGCCTACGGGCTGCGGATCCGCCGCGGCAGCTACCGAAGCGCCGCAAGAGACGTAACGGGCGAGGAGATCAGCGAGCAAAGCGCCACCCGCGACCTGGCGGAGATGACTGACCTCTGGCTGCTCGAAGCGGTCGGGGAGCGTCGCGCCCGCTACTACCTCGTCGGCAAGGAGGCGCGAGAGCTGCGCGAGGGGATTCGCAACCGGCGACCGCCGAAGGAGGCCGATGACCCTTTCCGGATCGCGCGCGAGCGGCGGCAACTAAGTCTGGACTGAGCTACTTCAGGCCGACGATCAGCGTGGCCCTGGCCAGGTCGCCCTGGGTGGCCGAGCCGAGCGCGAGGAAGCGGATGCCCTTCAGGTACCTCTTGGCGCCCTCGAAGCCATCGTCGGACTTCGGGATCAGCGCGTCGGCGAGGCGCAGCGCCGCGGGACCGTCGGCGAAGCCACCGATCGGCGTGTCGCCCAGCGCGGCGACGGCGTCTTCGTAGGCGGGATTGTCGGACAGCGTCTTGGCGCCACCGGAGCCGCTGGTCAGGCCGCGAATCGTCGCCGCCGCCCCGTAGCCGATCGCGATCCGCCCTTCTTTCGCCGCGACGACCAGCGGCTTGTCGCCGAGGTCGTCGCTGCGCACCGAGAAGCCGCTGTACTTGCCGCCCAGCACCGAGACGCCGGAGACGTTGACGCTGCGCAGCAGCTTGACGATGTTGTTCACCGTCGCCACGGCCTGCGAGCCCTTCGTCGTCAGCACCAGGGCGCCGCCGAGGCTGCGCTCGTTGCCGCCGATGGCGAAGGCACCGGCGTCCTGCAGCGAGTCGCTCAGCTTTTCGAGGTCGATGCCGAGCTGCTTGAGGCCTTTCTTCAGCTGGCCCGGCGGGATCGTGTCCGGGACGCCTTCTTCGTCGAGGCTGTCAATCGCTTCCTTCACCTGGTCGCCGAAGCCGGAGACCGCGAAGGCGGCGAAGGCGTCGCCGGGCAGCGAGCCGAGCAGCTCCGAAGCGTCGCCGGTCGGCGCTTCCTGGCCGGCCAGGTCGCTGCTGAATTCCACTTTGACCTGGTCGGCGCCCGGCACGACGCTGGCCACCGCGGTCGCTTCGCTGGGGTCGACGCCGGCGTTGCGCAGGACCTGACGGGCCTGCGGGTCGATCTGGTTGTCCGATTCCTCGAGCAGCTTGCCGACGTCGAGGTAGACGTCGAGCAGGCTGCCCTCCGAGGCTGCGGAGATCGCCTCCGCGAAGGTGTCTTCGGCGGCGAGCGACTCGCCGTCCTCCGATATTTCGACCGCCTGTCGAAAGCGGGCGTCCCCTTGGGTCGCGACCAGGAAGTCGCCGATCACGCCGATCGCGTCGGTGCCGTCCTCGCCGCCGAAGACGTAGTCGACGCCTTCGTAGGACTTCGACTCGTAGGAATCCTTGCTCTGCTCGACCTGGTTGTCGATGAATTCCTGGGTCGCGTCCGGGTCGGTCGTTTCGACGATCAGGTTGGCTTCGTCGGTGTTGCCGCTGTCCCAGTAGGCGGCGCCGTGCTCGCCCAGCCAGGGCTGCACTTCGGCCTCGAAGTCGACCGCTTCGCCGTCCTCGCCGGCAGCGCTTTCGAGCTCTTCGACGATGAAGCCGCCGAGGTCGTCGATCCCGGCGATCCGCTGCGCCGCGGCGTCGGCGTTCGACTTCAGCTCGCCTTCGGGCTGCAGCGCCGCTTCGGCGAAGATCGGCACGCCCGCCGGCGCCAGCTCTGCGACCTTCGACCCCGAGGAGCCCTCGTCGCCGCAGCCGCCGGCGAGCGCGGCCGAGATCGCGGCGGCGGAGAACAGCGCAAGGACGGGACGGATCGTCATGCGGCCGCGCATCCTACATACGCGCCCTGTCGTCTACTCGACGGTGACCGTCTTGGCCAGGTTGCGCGGCTGGTCGACGTTGAGTCCGCGGGCCCTGGCGATGTCGTAGGCGAGCAGCTGCAGCGGCAGGATCGCCAGGATCGGCTGCAGGATCCAGTCGCTCGCCGCCACCTCGATCGTCTCCTCGGAGACTTCGCCGGCGCGCTCGTCGCCCGCGGTGACGATCGCGATCGTCTCGGCGCCGCGCGCCCGCACCTCTTCGACGTTGGAGAGCACCTTGTCGAGCACCGGGCTGTCGGTGGCGACGCAGACGACCGGGGTCGACTCGTCGAGCAGGGCGATCGGGCCGTGCTTCATCTCGCCGGCGGCGTAGGCGTCGGTCGGCACGTAGGAGATCTCCTTCAGCTTCAGCGCCCCCTCGAGGCAGACCGGCAGGCCGATATGGCGACCGAGGTAGAGGAAGAACTGCTGCTCGGAGTGCAGCGAGGAGATCTCGCGCACGCGCTCCTCGCAGCCCTCCAGCGTCGCCTCGATCTTCGCGGGCAGCGACTTCATCTCCCCGACCAGCGCGTGCAGTTGCTCGGCCGGAAGCGTCTCGCGCAGCTCCGCCAGCCGCAGGCCGAGCAGGTACATCGCCGCCACCTGGGCGACGAAGGTCTTGGTCGCGGCGACGCTGACCTCGGGGCCGGCGCGCGTGTAGAGGACAGAGTCGGCGTCGCGGGTCGCCTGGCTGCCCATCACGTTGGTCACCGCCAGCACCTTGGCGCCGCGCTCGCGCGCGAGCCGCATCGCCGCCAGCGTGTCGGCGGTCTCGCCCGACTGCGTGATCCCGATCACCAGATCGCCCGCGCCGACGACCGGGTTGCGGTAGCGGTACTCGGAGGCGATGTCCATCTCGACCGGCACCCGCGCCCACTGCTCGATCGCGTAGCGGCCGACCAGGCCGGCGTGGTAGGAGGTGCCGCAGGCGACGATCACGATGCGGCGCAGGTCGCGCATCACATCGTCGAGCTCGAGCTCGGAGAGGTCGACGCCGTCGTCGCGCGGCAGCCGGTCGGCGATCGTCTCCGCCACCGCCTCGGGCTGTTCGTGGATCTCCTTCAGCATGAAGGTCTCGTAGCCGTCCTTCTCGGCCGCCGCCGCGTCCCAGGTGATCTCTTCGGCCGCGCGCTCCACCGCCTCGCCGTCGGGGCCCGAGATGCGCACGCCCTCGGCGTCGATCGTCACGACCTCGTCGTTCTCGATCGCGACCGCGTGCCGGGTCTCGGCGAGGAAGGCCGGGATCGCCGAGGCGAAGAAGGTCTCCCCCTCCCCCACGCCGACGACCAGCGGGCACTCCTTGCGGGCGCCGACCAGGAGGCCGGGCTCGTCGGCGTGCATCGCGACGAAGGAGTAGTGGCCGCGCAGCTCGGCGAAGGCGGCGCGCACGGCGGCGGTCAGGTCGCCGTCGTAGCTGCGCTCGATCAGGTGGGAGACGATCTCGGCGTCGGTCTCGGAGCTGAACTCGTGCCCTTCGGCGGCGAGCTCGCGGCGCAGCGTGGCGTGGTTCTCGACGATCCCGTTGAGGACGATGTGGATCCGGTCCGAACAGTCGCCGTGCGGGTGGGCGTTCTCCTCGGTGACGCGGCCATGGGTCGCCCAGCGGGTGTGGGCGACGCCCGTCGTCGCCGGGAGCGAGGCCACGGCGACGCCACCCGTGCCATCCCCGTCCATCGCCGCGCGCAGGTTGACGAGGTTGCCGACCGCGCGCACGCTCTCGACCCGGCCGCCCTCGATCACCGAGACCCCGGCCGAGTCATAGCCGCGGTACTCGAGCTTCTCGAGTCCCGCGACGAGCAGGTCGCGGCAGGGCCGCGCACCGACATATCCGACGATTCCGCACATGGAAGGCCGTCAAGGGTAGACGCTGGCCGGCCTCAGCCCAGCTGGTCGCGGACCAGCTCGGCAAGCCGCTTGCAGACCGCCTCGGCCTCCTCGGCGCTGGGCGCCTCGGCCATCACGCGGACCAGCGGCTCGGTGCCGGAGGGGCGCAGGAGGACGCGGCCGCGGCCCTCGAGCCCGGCGCTCTCGCGCTCGACCGCCTCCCAGACGGCGGTGGCGGCGGCGATCGCCTCGCGGTCCGTGACCTCGACGTTGACCAGCGTCTGCGGCAGCTTCTCCATCGGCGCGGCGCTCGCCAGGTCGCCGCCGCCGAGCTCGCGCATCGTCATCAGCGCCGCGGCGATCCCGTCGCCGGTCGCGGCGAAGCCGGTGTCGATGATGTGCCCGGACTGCTCGCCGCCCAGCGCCCACTCGCGCTCGCGCAGCTCGTCGAGCACGTAGCGGTCGCCGACCTTGGTCACGGCGACCTCGATCCCGGCCGCCTCCATCGCCTGGTGGAAGCCGTAGTTGCTCATCACGGTCACGGCGACTCCTCCGCCGAGCTCGCCGCGCGCCGCCATGCCCTTCGCCAGCAGCGCGATCAGTTCGTCGCCATCGTGGGCCCGCCCGTCGCCGTCGACCGCCAGCACCCGATCGCCGTCGCCGTCGAAGGCGAAGCCGATCGTCGCGCCCGAGGCGGCGACGTGCGCGGCGACGCTGTCGAGGTGGGTCGAGCCGCAGCCGTCGTTGATGTTGCGCCCGTCGGGCTCGACCGCGATCGCCTCGACCTCGGCGCCGAGCCGTTCGAAGATCGCCGGCGCGACCCGATGGGTGGCGCCGTTGGCGCAGTCGAGCGCGACCCTGATCCCGGAGAGGTCGAGCGGGAAGGCCGTCTCCAGCGCCCGCAGGTAGTCGACTTCGCCGCCCTCGAGCTCGCGTACGTGGCCGAAGTCGCCCCGCTCGGGGGCCTCCCCGAGCAGCGCCTCGATCTCGGCCTCGGCGACGTCGGGCAGCTTGGTCCCGCCGGCGCTGAAGAACTTGATCCCGTTGTCGCCGTAGGGATTGTGCGAAGCGGAGACGACCGCGGCCAGGTCGAGCCCGAGCTTGCGCACGAGCACGGCCGCCGCCGGCGTCGGCAGCACGCCGCCGAGCAGCGCGTCGCCGCCGGCCTCGGCGACGCCGGCGGCCAGCGCCGCTTCGAGCATCGGCCCCGACTCGCGCGTGTCGCGCACGATCAGCACCTGCGGCCGCGCCGCCTCCAGCGAAGCGGTCGCGGCGCGACCCAGGGAGAGCGCCAGCTCGGCGCTCAGGAACGTCCCGGCCTCCCCTCGGACCCCGTCGGTTCCGAAGAGCTTGCGCTCGGTCGTCAAGCCGGCCTCGTCAGCGCTTGCTGAACTGCGGCCGCTTGCGGGCCTTCTTCAGCCCCGCCTTGCGGCGCTCCTTGGCGCGCGCGTCGCGGGTCAGGAAGCCGCGCCGCTTGAGCTCGCCGCGCAGCTCCGAGTCGACCTCGATAAGCGCCCGCGAGATGCCGTGGCGGACCGCCCCGGCCTGGCCGCTGATGCCGCCGCCGTGGACGCGGACGCGGACGTCGACGCTGCCCTCGTAGCCGGTGATCGTGAGCGGCTGGACGGCGGTCGTGCGGTGCAGCGGGCGCGGGAAGAACTCCTCGATCGGGCGGCCGTTGATCGTCACCTCGCCCTTGCCGGGCAGCAGGGTGACGCGGGCGATCGCGTTCTTGCGTTTGCCGGTGGCGAGGTAGCGCGAGTCGCCCTCCATCTTCGCCGGGGCACGGCTGGCGGCCTGCTCTTCCTCGGAATCGCCGGCCAGCGCCGCTTCGCGCTTCGCCCTCTCTTCCGCTTCGGCCTCCTTGCGGGCCTGCTCCTCGGCGCTGAGCGGCCGCTCGTCCTGCTCAACCGCGATCGGCTCCAGATCAGCCCCCGGAATCACATCCTTCTTCTTCTCAGGAGCCTCTTCGACCTCAGCCTCCTCCCCGTGCTCAGCAACAGGAGACTCAGCCGCCTCCTCCGCAGGCGCCTGAACTTCAGCGTCAGCCGCAGGCGCATCTGCCGCGGGTGGCGCGGGGGTGGGCTCCTCGCCCGCAGCCTGCGAGGACGAGGAGTCCTCCCCCGCGACAGGACCCGCGGCCTGAGGCTCCTCGTCCTGAGCGGGGGTCTCCTGCCCCTCGGAAGTCTCGACGTCTTTCTGCTCGTCCTCGGTCATCAAGTGATCTCCATCGGCTGTGGTTTCTGCGCCTCGTGCGGATGATCCGGCCCGGCGTAGACCTTGAGCTTGGTCAGCTGCTTGCGGGCGAGGCGGTTGCGGGGAAGCATCCCCTTCACCGCCTTGCGGATCACCTCCTCCGGGCGACGTTCGAGCATCTCGGCCAGGCTGCGCGACTTGATCCCGCCCGGGTAGCCGCTGTGGCGCCAGTAGCGCTTCTGCTCCATCTTGTTGCCGGTCACCCGGATCTTCTCAGCGTTGACGACGACGACGAAGTCGCCGGTGTCGACGTGCGGGGTGTACTCGGGCTTGCGCTTGCCGCGCAGGGCGTCGGCGATCCGAGTCGCCAGGCGGCCCAGGGTCTGCCCCTCGGCGTCGACGATCAGCCAGTCTCGCCGGCGCTCATTCTGGGTTGCGACGTAGGTCTTCATCAGAGAAAAGCCGCGGGGAGGCCCCAGCGGCCCCGGGATGATAGCCGCCGGGCCGAGTTTGCGCGGACGCCGTGCGAACGGCCTCGGCGGCCCCTATACTGCCCCGCCATCCATAGCCGAATCCCAGCCGCCCAGCGGCAGGGAGCGGAGGAACCGCAGGGGCCATGCAGGTCCCGGGGGCGAATCGGGCGAAGACACGTCCGTAGCGCATCTCTTTCAGCGCGAGCCCGACAGCTAACTCCGCAGGCGAGCGAAAGAGAGGGTAAGGGTGTCACGCAGCGGCACTGGCGCCGGGCGCAGGTCCGGCGGGTGGATATCGATCATCGCAACGGCGGCCCTGCTGGCCTGCTTTGCGACCCCTGCCCTGGGCGCGACCGGCGGCGCCCCCACCCCGGCCGGGAGCGCTCCGCCCCCGCCCAGCCTCAGCGGCTCGCCCGATCCCGCGCCCTCCGCCGGCGCCCTGCGCCTGCTATCGGCGCGGACCTGGCCACGCAAGGGCTTCTACTACGGCATTCGCAGCCCGCGCCTGCGCTACGAGATCGGCAGCACGCAGCCGAGCAACGACCTGCGCATCGACGTGGTCGGCGAGGACGGCGAGGTCGTCAAGAGCTTCTTCCGCAACGACGTCGCTCCCGAAGCTCCGGACAGCGTGCGCTGGGATGGCGCGGGCGGCGGCAACCGGCCGGCCGCGAACGGGCGCTACTCGTTCCGGATCGTGCCCCAGGCCGGGGGCCGGGTCGCGAGGCGGGCCTTCCAGCGCTCGATCCGCGCTCTGCGCCGCAACGCCCGCCGTGCGGCCTCCTCGGCCGCAAAGCAGCAGCTCAGCCTCAGCTTCCACCTCTACGACTACGCCTTCCCGATCCTCGGCCCGCACACCTACGGCGGTGCCGGCGGTCGCTTCGGCGCCGGCCGCAGCGGCCACTCCCACCAGGGCCAGGACGTGATGGCGAGGTGCGGCACGCCGCTTGTCGCCGCCCGCGGCGGCCGTGTCCGCTACTCGGGATTCCAGGGCGCCGCCGGCAACTACGTCGTCATCGACGGCAAGGGCACCGGCTACGACACGGCCTATATGCACCTGCTGCAACCCTCGCCGCTGAAAGCCGGGATGACGGTCCGCACCGGCCAGCCGATCGGCGTCGTCGGCAGCACCGGCTCCTCGACCGCCTGCCACCTGCACTTCGAGCTCTGGACCGCGCCCGGCTGGTACGAGGGCGGCAGCCCGATCGACCCGCTCGGGTTGCTGAAGAAGTGGGACAGCTACAGCTGAGCAGCGGGCCGTAGAGCTGGTCTGAGAACGAGTCTCATTATCTGATAGCTTGCCGCCCGTGAACTGGGCCGAGACAGCGACGAAGCGCCTCGACGAGGCCGGCTACCGCAGCGGCGCGGCGCGGCGCGAAGTGGTCGGGCTGCTTGCCGGCGAGAACTGCGCGCTGACCGCGCTGGAGATCGACCGCCGCCTCGACTCGGTCGGCCGCGCGAGCGTCTACCGCACGCTCGACCAACTCGACCGGCTTCACCTCGTGCAGCGGGTCGAGATCGGCGGCGACGCGGCCGGCTACGAGCGGGTCGACCCAGAGCACCACCACCATCACCTCGTCTGCGAGGACTGCGGCCGCCTCGCGCCCTTCGCCAGCGAGGAGCTGGAGGCTGCGATCGCGCGAATCAGCCGCGAGGCCGAGTTCGAGGTCGCCGCCCACGATGTCGTCCTGCGCGGCACCTGCCCTGCCTGCGGCGCCGATGCCTGAGCTCGCAATCCCGCTCGCCGGGCTGGCCGTCGTCGCGATCGTCGCCGGTGGCGCCACGGCGCTGCGCCTGCATCACCCGCTGCCGACCGTGATCGCGCTGAGCGGCGGCATCGTCGTCGCCGTCGCCCTGCTCGAGGTGCTGCCGGAGGCGATTGAGAGCGTCGGCGACGCCCACGACGTCGTGCCGCTCGTCGCGCTCGGCTTCCTCGGCTTCTTCCTGCTCGAGCGCGTGCTGGTACTGCACCACCGCGACGACCCCGAGGAGGCGCGCGCCCATGGCCGTGTGGGGGTGCTCGGCGCGGCCGGGCTCTCGCTGCACACCTTCACCGACGGCGTCGGCATCGGGCTCGCCTTCAGCGTCAACACGGAGACCGGCCTGTTGGTCCTGCTCGCCGTGGTCGGCCACGGCTTCGCCGACGGGCTCAACACGGTCAGCTTCGTGCTCAGCCAGTCCGGTGACGCCTCGCGGGCGAAGCGCTGGCTGCGGGTCGACGCGCTGGCACCGCTCGCCGGAGCCGCGGTCGGCTCGGCGATCTCCGTCTCCGAGACGACGCTCGGCTACTTCCTCGCCGTCTACGCCGGCTTCTTCCTCTACATGGGCGCCACCGACCTGCTCCCCGCCGCCCACGACCACGAGCACGACGGCGAGGGCTCGTGGCTGCGGGTCGCGCTGACGATCGCCGGCTTCGCCGGCATCTACCTGATCACCGTCGCCGGCCACCCGCACTGAGCGCCGCCCCGGGTTGGTTACGGTGCCTGGGACATGGTCGCCGTGGCCACGCTCCTGATCGTCATCCTGCTCTCGCTGCTGATCACGCGGGTGGCGACGATGATGTTGACGCAGACGGGGCTCTCACAGGAGAGCGCCCGCTTCCAGGCCCGCTCGGCCCTCTCCGGCGTCGGCTTCACGACCAGCGAGGCCGAGGCGGTCGTCAACCACCCGGTGCGCCGGCGGATCGTGATGGTCCTGATGCTGCTCGGCAGCGCCGGGGTCATCACCGTGATCGGCGCCCTCTTCCTCTCCTTCGCCAACGCCGACTTCCAGGAGCGCGAGCAGCGCCTGGGGATCCTCGTCGTCGCCCTCGGCCTGCTCCTCCTGCTCGCACGAAGCTCCTGGGTCGACCGCCGGCTCTCGACGCTGATCGGCCGGGCGCTGAATCGCTGGACCGATCTGGAGGTGAGCGACTACGCGGCGCTGCTGCGCTTCGCCGACCGCTTCGCTGTCAGCGAGCTGGCGGTCGGCCCGGACAGCTGGCTCGCCGGCAGGAGCCTCAGCGAGCTGAACCTGCGTCACGAGGGTGTGGTCGTGCTCGGGGTCTCGCGGCCCGACGGCGGCTACATAGGCGTGCCGCGCTTCGAGACCCGGATCGAGGCCGGCGACACCGTGATCGCATACGGGCCGTCGGCGCGCCTCGGCGAGCTGGCGGAGCGGACGGCGGGCCCGGACGGAGACCGGGCACACGCCGAGGCGCTCGAGCAGCACCGGCAGCTCACCTCCGAGCAGGCCGGGTGAGCGCCAGCGCCAGCGCGACCGGCACGGTCGCCGGCAGCGTCTCGAGCCAAAAGAACAGCAGATCGAACCCCAATCCCAGCACCGCCACCAGCCCCGCCCCGCCCAGCTGCCGACGGGCCTCAAAGCGGCCTATTTGTCCGCTTTGAGGCCCGTCGGCGGGCAGAGCCAGGAGGCAGCCGACGGTGGCGGCCACGAAGGCGTCGCCGAAGCCCATCCGGGCGCTGCCGAGCTCGAGCACCTGTAGGCGCGGCAGGCCGGCGGGGGCGGCGGCGCTGAGCACGCCGCTCGGGCCCTGCAGCAGCTCCGCGGCGATCAGCACCGCGTCGATCGTCGCCATCGCGTAGATCCCCCGACGCAGCCAGCGCGCCGGAACCACGCAGACCAGCAGCCAGCCGAGCGCGATACAGGCGAGGCCGGAGAGCAGCGCCGCCGCCGCCTCGCCGACGAGCGTGCCATGCGCCGCCCAGGCGAGACCGAACAGCGGCAGCGCCAGCCAGGCCCAGGCGGACGCGGTGCCGTGCACGAGCCAGCCGAGCGCGAACGCGGCCAGCGGCGGCACCGCGAGCAGCGCCAGCCAGGTGAGCGCGTCCGCAGACCCCGGCGCCGCCTCGATGCCGAAGACGACCACCGCGATCGACCCCGCCGGGACCAGCGCCCACCAGGGACTGCGGGGCATCCACCCGAACGGAGCCCGGTACCGCGGCAACGCCACAAGCGCCGCCTGGAACAGGCTCAGCGCCGCGATCGAGATCGCGAAGGGCGGCATATCAACCGGCTGCCTGGACCGCCCAGTCGGGAAGATCGTTCGGATCGTCCGTGTCGTAGATCATCACGTCAGCGGCGGGGCCGGCGGCGGCAATCCGGTCGGCCTCCAGGCGCGCCTCGTCGAGGCGGTCATGCTCGGAACGGACAAACGCCAGCGACGGGCCGTCGGTGACGACGAACCCACCTCCTGGCCCGGGGAGCACGTAGATGCTTGGACGCGCGCCTCCATGACGGCGGACCCAGCGAACGAGCAACGGGTCGACGATCCGTATCGACTCGGCTTGATCCGCCTCGACGATCGTCCGGCTCTGGAGGGTTGCTACCGCGCGCTGCGCACTGCTCGCCGTGGCAAGCCCGGCCATTGCCCTCGCTTCGGCCTCGTAGGGCGACAGCTCCGAAGCAACCGCTGCCAGGACGCGGCGCTCGTTGACGCTGAGGCCATCCCAGAGGTAGCGCAGCTCGTGGTCGACCGCGCGCATCGCCAGGTCGTAGCCAAGGCGGAGGTCGTCGAGCGAGGCGGGCTTTCCGTCCACCTGATCCCAGAGAAAATGAGCCAGGAGCATCAACCGTTGTGGGTGCAGCTGGGATAGCGCCACCAGCTCCGCCACCACCTCGCCGCAGTCTTTGCCCGTTTCGCCGAATTTTCGCGAGACGAACTCGTAGGCCTCGTCGAAGGACACCCGGTCGAGGCGCACCTGGGTCGCCTGTCCGTATAACGGCCTCGCCCGGTCCTCGAACAAGCTCCGGAGCAGAGAGGGCTCCGAACCGCTGAAGACGTAGCTCACCTGGCGCTGGTGCTGCAGGTGACTGCGAAAAACGCCATCCATCCCCTTGAGGGCGATCAGAGCCTGGAACTCGTCAAAGACCACAAGGACCCGATTCTTCGTCCCCGCCGCGATCCTGGCCGGAAGCTCGAGTAGGGAGTGCACGACCGCGAGCGGATCGTCGCTCGACTCGCGACGTCGATAGGAAATTCCTCCCACTGGCGTGGAGACGCCCAGAGCGCCGAGCTCACGGCGAACCAGTCTCGACAGCCCGCCGGGCAGCGCTCGATATGCCTGCTCCAACCGCACGCCTACATCGCGGACACTGAGCACGTCGCTGAAGTCGACCAGGACGCCGGGCATCTCCTCCTCCTCCGCCCTCGCGAGCAGCTGCTTGAGCAGACTGGTCTTGCCCATGCGCCGCGCGGCATAAAGCGTGACCGCGTGTCCTCCGGCCACGTCGCCGAGAAGACGCTGAACATCGCCGGGTCGCTCAATCGCCTCGTCTGGAGACAAGGCACGAGAGAAGACGAACGGATTGGAATACTGATCCTTACGCACCATGCGTAAGGGACTATACGCAGCTAGCGTAATCCTTGCGGCGCCAGAAGGCCTACTCCCACTCGATCGTCGCCGGCGGCTTCGAGGAGATATCGAGCGCCACGCGGTTCACGTCCTCGATCTCGTTGATGATCCGGTTCGATACGCGCTCGAGCAGGTCGTAGGGCAGGCGCGCCCAGTCGGCGGTCATCGCGTCGTCGGAGGTGACGGCGCGGATCACGATCGGGTAGGCGTAGGTGCGGCCGTCGCCCTGCACGCCGACCGAGCGCACGACGGGAAGCACGCAGAAGGACTGCCAGAGCCGGCGGTAGAGCTCGGCGGCGCGGATCTCCTCCTGGAGGATGGCGTCGGCGGCGCGGAGGATGTCGAGCCGCTCCTTGTTCACCTCGCCGCCGACGATGCGGATGCCCAGCCCCGGGCCGGGAAACGGCTGGCGCCAGACCATCCGCTCGGGCAGGCCGAGCTCGGCGCCGACCGCGCGCACCTCGTCCTTGAACAGCATCCGCAGCGGCTCGACCAGCTCGAACTCGAGGTCCTCGGGCAGGCCGCCGACGTTGTGGTGCGACTTGATCGTGTCGGCGGCGTCGCTGCCGCCCGACTCGATCACGTCGGAGTAGAGCGTGCCCTGGACCAGGTAGGAGGCGTCCTCGAGCTTTGCCGCCTCCTCCTCGAAGACGCGGATGAACTCGCCGCCGATGATCTTGCGCTTGCGCTCGGGCTCGTCGACGCCGGCGAGCTTGTCGAGGAAGCGCTGCTCGGCCTCGACGTGGACCAGGGGGATGCCGAACTGCTCGAAGGCGGCGACGACCTGCTCGGCCTCGTTGAGCCGCATCAGGCCGTGGTCGACGAAGACGCAGGTGAGCTGGTCGCCGATCGCGCGGTGGACGAGCAGCGCCGCGACCGAGGAGTCGACGCCGCCGGAGAGCCCGCAGATCACCCGGCCCTCGCCGACCTGGGCGCGGATCGCCGCGACCTGCTCGGCGATTACAGACTCGGCCGACCACTGCTCCTCGCAGCCGGCGATCTCGCGCAGGAAGCGGGTCAGGACCTCGGTGCCGTAGGGCGTGTGGACGACCTCGGGGTGGAACTGGATCCCGTAGAGGCCGCGCTCGGGCGCCTCGCAGGCGGCAACCGGCGAGCCCGGGGTGGCGGCCAGCGCCTCGAAGCCGTCCGGCGGCTCGAAGACCGCGTCGCGATGGCTCATCCAGCAGGTCTGCTCTTCGGGAAGCCCGCCGAGCAGCCGCCCGCCGCCGTTGCGCAGCGTCAGCTCCGCCCGTCCGAACTCCCCCGACTCGGCCCCTTCGACCTTGCCCCCCAGCTCCTTGACCATCGCCTGCATCCCGTAACAGATGCCGAGCAGGGGAATCCCGAGATCGAGCAGATCTGTCGGGAACGACGGCGCGTCGGGCTCGTAGACCGACGCCGGCCCCCCGGACAGCACCAACGCCTTCGGCTTCCGCTCCCCGATCTTCTCGACCGAGGTGGTCGCCGGCAACAGCTCGGAGAACACTCCGCATTCGCGGATGCGCCTCGCTATGAGCTGCGAGTACTGACCCCCGAAATCGAGGACGAGCACCTCCTCGGAGGCCTGGGCCGACGCCGAAGTGGCGCCGGCCTCAGTCGTCGGCGACTCCAACACCGGCCGACACCGCGGCGCGACCGTTCGAGCCCATCCCGACGGCCTGCTCGGTCTGCAGCTTCTTGCCCTCGCTCATCAGCGCCGGCGCGACCATCACCTCGGCCCGCTGGAAGGAGCGGATGTCCTCGTAGCCGGTAGTCGCCATCGAGGTTTTCAGCGCCCCCATCAGGTTGAAGGTGCCGTCGTTCTCCTGGGCGGGGCCGAGCAGGATCTCCTCCATCGTGCCGTCCTGCCTGGTCGAGACGCGCGTGCCCCGCGGCAGCGAGGGATGGAACGTCGCCATCCCCCAGTGGAAGCCGCGACCGGGCGCCTCCTTGGCGCGGGCCAGGGGCGAGCCGACCATCACCGAGTCGGCGCCGACGGCGATCGCCTTGGAGACGTCGCCGCCGGTGCGCATGCCGCCGTCGGCGATCACGTTGACGTACTCGCCGGTCTCGAGCATGTGCTGCGAGCGGGCCGCCGCCACATCGGCGATCGCGGTCGCCTGCGGGACGCCGATGCCGAGCACGCCGCGGGTCGTGCAGGCGGCGCCGGGGCCGACGCCGACGAGCACGCCGACCGCGCCGGTGCGCATCAGGTGCAGGCCGGTCGAGTAGGAGGCACAACCTCCGACCACGGTCGGCACCGGCACCTCGGAGATGAACTCCTTCAGGTTGAGCGGCTCGACCGTCGTCGAGACGTGTTCGGCGGAGATCACCGTGCCCTGGATGACGAGGATGTCGATCCCGGCCTCGACCGCGATCTCGTAGTGCTCGCGCACCTTCTGCGGCGTCAGCGAGCCGCAGGCGACCGCGCCGCGCTCCTTGATCTCCGCGATCCGCTGCCCGATCAGCTCGGGCTTGACGGGCGCGGTGTAGACCTCCTGCATCAGCCGGGTCGCCTCGTGCTTGGGGGCGGCGGCGATCTTCTCGAGCTGCTCCTCGGCGTTCTCGAAGCGGGTCCAGATCCCCTCGAGGTTGAGCACGCCGAGGCCGCCGAGCTGGTTGACGAGGACGGCCGTGTCGGGGCTGACCACCCCGTCCATGGCCGAAGCGACGAGCGGCAGCTCAAAGCGGTAGGGACCTAGGTCCCAGCTGATGTCTATGTCGTCGGGATCGCGGGTGCGGCGCGACGGAACGATCGCGATGTCATCGAATCCGTAGGCGCGCCTTCCCTTCTTGCCTCGACCGATATCGATCTCCAAATCGATCCTCCAGGGGAAGTGGATGGCGTTGAACAGCCAGCCTACACTTCCGCGTGGACCTCCAGATCGCGCACCTCGACCTCGTCGAGCAGGCGCTCGACCCGGCGGCGGTCGACGGTGCCGGCGCCGAAGTGCTGGGTCGACTCGGCGCCGGCCGCCACCCCGTAGGCGACGCACTCGGCAGGCTCATGCCCGTCGTAGAGGGCGGCGGCGTAGCCGGCGAGGAAAGCGTCGCCGGAGCCGACCGTCGAGACCGGCTCCAGGGGCCGGATGCGAACCTCGAGCACGCGCCGCCCGGCACCCTGGCCGACAACCGCGACGCAGCCGTCGGGCCGCGTGATCGCCGCCTCGCCGGCGCCGAGCCGGACCAGCTCGGAGAGGCCGTGAACGAAGTCGTCGCGGTCGGCGAACTCCTGGCCGACCAGCTCCTCGGCCTCGCGCTCGTTCGGGGTGACGACCGATGCTCCGGCGCGCAGCCCGGCCAGCATCGGCTCGCCCTCGGCGTCGAGGATCGTGGTCACGCCGACCTCGCGCATGCCCTCGACCAGGCGCGCGTAGAGCTCAGCCGCCGCACCCGGCGGCAGCGTGCCCGCGATCACGCAGAGCTTCGCCCCGTCGGCGAGATAGCGCAGCCGCTCGACCAGGCGCTCGACCTCCTCCGGGCTGACCGCCGGCCCCCGCTCGTTGATCTCGGTCTGCTCTCCCGAGGTCGGGTCGACGACGGCCATGTTGATGCGGGTCTCGCCGGCGATCCAGGTGAAGTCGGTGAGGATCGCCTCGCTGCGCAGCTGCTCGAGCACCCGGTTGCCGGTCGGCCCCCCGGCAAAGCCCGCGGCGATCACGGGGCGGCCGAGCAGGCGCAGGGCGCGGGCGACGTTGATCCCCTTGCCGCCGGCAACCGTGCGGCTCTCGACTGCGCGATGGCGACGGCCAAGGCGGAAATTCGGCACTGCGACCGTACGGTCGATCGCGGCGTTGAGAGTTACGGTCAGAATCATCGCCTTCGGCGCCTCCTCCTGAAGAGCACTGCTGCGACCAGTATCGCGAACAGAGCCAGGCCGAGCCAGAGCGCGTTGTCGGCGACGAAGCTGCGCAGCCGCTCGAGCGCGGTCGCCTCAGGCACGGAGCGGGCGGCGCGAAGCGGCACCGAAGCGGCCCTGCGGCCGTCGACGAACACCGTCGCGCGGCCGAGTGCGGTGCCGCGGCGCAGCGGGCCCTCGACCTCGCCGGGCGCCCGGACCGTCAGGCGCAGGCGCTGGTCGGGGCGCACGCCGACGACGACGGTGCGGGCCGGGCGCAGCGGCAACTCGCCGCCGGAGTAGCGAATCGAGGCCTCGGCGAGCGCCCGACCGGCCCGGATCGGCACCCGCTTGCGGTACCTCGAGAATCCGTACTCGAGTAGCCGCTCGGTCTCCGCGTCGCGCTCGCTCTCCGTCCAGGCGCCGAGCACTGCGGAGATCAGCTCGACCCCCTTGCGGCGGCCGGCACCGACCAGGACGTAGTCGGCGTCGAAGGTATGGCCGGTCTTGACGCCGGTCGCCCAGGGCTCCGCCAGCAGGAAGTCGTTGATCGTCTCGATCCGCCGCGGCGGGCGCAGGCTGCGCAGCAGGGCGCTGCGCGAGTCGGCTATCTCGGCGAATGCCGGATCGCGCAGCAGCCGCCGCGCCAGCGCCGTCAGGTCGAGCGCGCTCGAGTAGTTCCCCACCTGGTCGAGCCCGACCGGGTTGGCGTAGTGCGTGTCCGGCAACCCGAGCGCGGCCGCCCGCTGGTTCATCTGCCGCACGAAGGCCGCTTCCGACCCCGCCGCCGCCAGCGCCAGGTCATAGGCCGCGTCGTTGCCGCTGCGCAGGATCAGCCCGTACAACAGGTCGCGCACGCTGATCGTCTCGCCGGCCGGGACTTCCAGCAACGACTCCCCCGGAATCGCCGCATACGGAGCGACCCGAACCCGCTTCCCCAACGGCAGCTCCCGCATCGCCACGTACGCGGTCATCAACTTGGTCGTGCTCGCAATCGGCAACCGCCGAGCCCCCGCATGCGAAGCGAGCACCTCCCCACTCCGAGCATCGACCAGCGCCCACGCCCGTGCCGCGAGCCGTGGTTCAGGGGCCTCAGCCGCGGGTCCTGTCGCGGCAGGGAACCCACCACCCCCTGCGGTAGCTAAAGCTTCCTCGGGGGTGGTGCCCCCTACCGCGCCACCCGCGGACGAAGCCAGGAGAACCGCAAGTGAGCCGAGCAGGGCCGCCGTTCGGAGGCGGATCACTTCAGCTTGAGGCGTTCGCCGGCTATCAGGATCTGGGGGTCGACGCCCGGGTTGAGCGCTTCGATCTGGCCGACCGGGACGCCGGTCTTGCCCGAGATCGCGTTCAGGGTGTCGCCGGGCTGCACCTCGTAGACCTTCGGCGTCAGCTTCTCGGACCCGCCCTGCTTCGCCGCTTGGGTCGAGCCGGAGCCGCCCGAGGAACGAGCGCCACCGGTACCGCTATCGCCGCCGCCGAGCGTCGTCGCGATCACGACGATCACGACGACGAAGCCGCAGAGGACCGCGGCGGCGGCGAGAAATCTGGCGGGTGCCCTGGAGCTCAGCCCTTGACCTTGGACTTCAGCGCCGAGCCGGCGGAGAAGCGGGGGACCTTGCCGCCCGGGATCGTGATCCTTTCGCCCGTGCGCGGGTTGACGCCCTGGCGCGGGCCACGCTCGGCAACGTGAAATTTCCCGAAGCCGGTGAAGCTGACCTCACCGCCGCCGCTCAGCGTGTCGGTGATCGCGTCGAGCACGGCGTCGACCGCGTCGCCCGCGGCTTTCTTGCTGCCCATGCGCTCGTCAGCTGCCAGTTGATCCAGAAACTCAGCCTTGGTCACGTCGTTGCTCCTCCGTCGGTTCGTTGCGGTCGGGCGGCAATCTAACAGCGGATTCGGCGTAATGGCACGCGTGCTGCCGGATCCCCGGCCTAAGAGCCGCTGACCGTCATCTCGCCGATCAGGAGAGGGGGAGCGCTGACCGAGCCGCCGAAGGGCACCCAGCGCGACTCCGAGCCGGCCGCGCGCACCGCCCGCAGCATCGAGACGAGGTCGCTGGCGATCGTGAACTCGCGCAGCGGCTCGGCGCTCTCGCCGCCCCGGATCGCCCGTCCAGAGGCGCCGACCGAGAAGACGCCGGTGACCGGGTTGACGCCCGAGTGCAGGCCGGCGACGTCGTCGATCAGGACCCCCTCACCGGCCTCGCCGAGCAGCTGCTCGAGGCTCGAGTCGCCCGGGGCGACGATGAGATTGGAGGCGGCGACCCCCGGCGGCGAGCGATATCCGGAGCGGCCGGCATTGCCGGTGGAGGCGCCGCCCGCGCGGCGCGCCGTGTACGCGTCGTAGAGAAAGCTGCGCAGGCGGCCGCCCTCGATCAGCGCGGTGCGACGCCGCGGCGTGCCCTCGCCGTCGATCGGCGCCGTCGCGAATCCGGTCGGATCGAGGCCGTCGTCGTGGAGGACGAAGGCCGCGCCGGCGACCTCCTCGCCGAGCCGCTCGGCGAGCGGCGAGCGGCCGCGCTGCACCGAGTCCGCCCCGAGCGCCGTGCCGAGCAGTCCGACGAAGCTGGCCGCGACCGTCGGGTCGAGCACGACCGGACAGGAGCGCGAGCTGGGCTTCGTGGAGCCGATCGTCTCGGTCGCCCGCGCGGCTCCTTCGCGGCCGATCGCCGCCGCGTCGAGGCCGGCGGGCCCGCGGGCGAGACCGAAGCCGAGGCCGGTCTCGCGGCCGGCATCCCCCTCACCCTCGGCGAGCGCCTGCAGGTACGCGTAGCAGCTGGTCGTCTCGT
>Ga0210101_1000224_pt1 | contig 21032 bp, 22 predicted proteins | sample Muzzi_PWC_D1_FD_185534 | JGI IMG/M metagenome (GOLD analysis project Ga0210101, IMG submission 185534) | Wetland microbial communities from San Francisco Bay, California, USA, that impact long-term carbon sequestration - Muzzi_PWC_D1 (SPAdes) | ecosystem: Environmental > Aquatic > Marine >... | reverse complement strand
TGTCCGGTTTGATGAGCGGGGTGTGGAAACGGAGTGATGGTTCGGCTATTGAGGCACCGCCAGACGAAAGGGGCGGCAACAGATAGGCAAAACCTTAGACCACCGCGCCACATCTCGACTCTACCGATCCCTGTCCTACACAAAGCGCTAATAAAAGAATCCGCTAATAGGCGGGAGTCGACCCTGCCCGTTCATAAGGCATCGCGGCGTCCATGTCTTGGATGTACTGTTTTCAGGCATCAGCAACAAGGGTAATAAGCATTTGGTTCCGCATGGCTTTAACCACTGCACAATTCGATACAACTGCCGCGGGCGGGGCGGGGCGACCAAATGTTGTGGATTCGGTCGCGTTCCTTGTCTATGCTGTGACCATCGGTCTTGGTCGCACCCATTAATTGCGCCGGGGGGGTGTTACGCATGCAACAGCATTTACGTCTTTGGTAACGCCTGCGGTTCGTGTAGCTTACCCCATGTCTGTCAGACTAAGACATTACTAATAATATTAGTTTATCCTTACATTCTGTCTCTTGTTGTAAATTTTACTGCGAGGCCATCATGAAACGAAAGATGATTATCACGCTTCTGACTGCAACTCTCGTCCTGTCTTGGATAACGGCTACTCGAGCTGACGAGTTCAATCAGAAATCTTATGTAGAGTCAGTGATTATCGTATTGCGAATCCACGCTGATGCAATCTCTAATTTATCGACACAAAAAATAAAGTACTCTGATAACCTCGTACGACATGCTGTTGACCTTCAACGAACTTTTGGATTATTGGGCCCCATGGATTGGCATGCAGCCAATTCTGCGAAGCTTATGAATAAAGATGCCTCCAATTTGGGTATGGATGAAGAGCAATTTGTGACACTTCAGAGGCGCAGTCGAAATGCCATGAGAACACTGGTTATTGCTGCTCAAGATGCGATGGTGGAGGATAATCGTGAGGGCGTTAAAGAGGCTTTGGAAAATGTGAAGGACTCTTGCAATGCCTGTCATTCCTACCTGCCTGAGTCAGTGGCTCCTGATGTTTGGGGAACCCTGAAAAGAAAATAATTCTGTGCCTCTCGTGGGAACTTTGTGGAATATCCGAGTTTAAGAAAATAAAGTGGCAGAGAATTACCTACGGCATTGCGATCCGTCGAAGCCTCAGGGTTTCAGCTCAATGCCGAGTTGGCCGCGCTGGGAATGAGTCGCAAAAGTTCGAGCGGCTACGTGACACCGCGCTTTGTTTCATCACCGATCAACAGCAATTTTTGCATTCCTTCCGTTCCCTAGTTGACTGGGAATGTCCTGTTCTGCTGCACTTCGGTCATAAGCCTGCCAGTTAGAAATGTCCGCTTTCGGGAAAACCGGATATTGCTGGCGACCTTGGGCATGTAGTGTTTGTACTGATTCCGGGCATATGGCTATGGACGTATAGCGGGAGCCATAGCCACTATTTGCGACCGCCCTGTTAGCTGTTTAATTACCGTCGGCAGATACGTGTTTCCACGTATTGCTTTTTTTCTGAGCATCTACCTTGGGCATGTCTGAAAGGTGCTGATGCAAGACATACTTAGTAGTGCAGCATGCGCGCACCATATCAGGGATTGGTGAATTACCCGCTAAGGGTTGAATCGGTATTTTATATACAGTACGGTTAAAATTAACGAACGGCCTATGATCACTGAGCGGCGTCACTTTTGATGACAGGGGCACTGCATCAGGGTCGTTTTTCTACGATGTCGATACGAACACCTTCTCGAATATTTCTATCGTGACCACGGCCGGAAGTACTATCAAAACAGTACGTTCCTATGAATTACTTGATCCTGACCTAGTCTCTGACGAGAATGAAGCCCGGCTCACTTCAATCGCTGATCCGATTACTGACACGCCAGCATTTGATTTACTATTGGTCAGTGAAATGACAAATGCCGGCGGAACAATTGATGTTAATACGACTAACGGTATTGGATCATTCGAAACACGGTATGCTCAGATTCCCTGTACGGGTTTCCGGGCGTACGGGAATCAAGTGGTTATTGGCGGGCACATATCAGGGGCGGTTGTGCCCCTTCCCTCTGGAGTCTACCTGTTCGGCTCCGGCCTGCTGGGACTAATAGGAATAGCCAAAAGAAAGCAGGCATTTTAATTGTTTCAGAGGCGGCCCTTCGGGGCCTTTCTCATTTGCGCTGAATTTCTGGCTGATAAGTGACCATGAATCATTAAAGGGGCGTCACAGTAATAATTTCGTTGCCGGCTGGTTGACCTAGAACATCTTCAATGCAGCGCATAGACATAGAGGAGAGAATGATGAAACGCAGATGTACTACATTTCTTACCGGGATAATGCTGCTATTGGTAGGGCATCTTGTCCTTGCTGGAAATCCGGCCATCAATGATCAGGCCGCACTGGGTGATCTAAAAATTGGTAAAGGTGTCTTCCTGGTTGATATTGGTGACGCAAAGAAGTTGAATTTATACCTGGAGGTTATTCAGGGAACCTACAAAGGGATGAAAGATCAGGGTGTTGATCCTGACTTTGTTCTGGTTTTTATCGGACCAAGCGTGAAATATCTCAGCACGTCACCCTCGACTGAGACCGAACAAGCTGTAGGAGGTGTGCTTATGGAAATCGAATCAAATGTGGAGGCTCTCGCTTCACTCGGCGTCAGGCAGGAGGTCTGTGCTGTAGCTACGGGCGTACTTGGAATCGATAACAAAACGATACTTCCCGGCATGACCCTTGTGGGTGATGGTTTTATCTCTCTGATTGGTTATCAAGCGCAAGGCTATCACCTGGTGCCAGTATTTTAAGCCATATATTTATAGGATTTATAGACAGCACCTACGGGAGACGTATTTGTATGGTGATGAAGATATTATATTGGCCGGAAGAGTGAGTTCCGATTGCTTGGCGCAAACGTTCGAAGTTGCTGCAACTAAGACAAGCGTGGTGATCCAGGGACGGACAGGTTACCACCCGCTTCCGGACGTTTGGCTAATCGAAATATAAGCAACCAGTGAATGTCGGTTTCCGGCCACTAAACGGACGCCAGCCGCGTAACAGGACATGTCATGCTTGTACTGTATGCAGTCGTTCACGGGGAGTATACGGATCAGTGACTATCGACCCAAGATTGTCGTTTAGCACACTCTAATATAGGCAACCGATTAACGGGGTTTTAGTCCCAATTACAAACTTCGTTTTTATTCATGCTGCAAAGCATTTTGTAAGAAATCCCAGATTTCTGTCGAAGAGTTTTACGTTTTAACATGCCTGGAAATCTTAACTAAAGTTCACATTATTCTGATATATAACCCCTTTGTTCTTTTGGCGTAATAATTGCTCACATATATAGTGCGTTGGCCGCAAAGAGCCATTATGGCTGGATAACTAGCCTCACAATCAAATTTACGGAGAATCCATAATTGCATGGAGGATTCCGTAATGGCTACAGCACACCTCGTTTATGTTATTTGCATTCTCTCTTCATTCTCTTTTGCAGTTACAGGCAATACTGCGCTAAAAGATCGTCTTCCGTTCATTCTTCAAAGATTTAAATTACATCGGCATAACAACAAGTCAATGTTAGGCGTGGCATGCGCCTGTGCGATTTCGCTGAGTACGGCCATGCCAGCCGGTGCGTCGTTTGTGGTGTCGGGGGGATCGGCTCAGAGCCTCCCCATCACGGGCAATGACTTTAATAGTGAGCTCATCTCACTCGGCTTTAGCCAAATGAATGCAGGTGGCCAGCTGCGCGTCAGCCAGGACGGATTTATTGACTTTTACTATGTTGGAGCAGAATCTGGTTTTAATAATACGTTCACGGCGCAGGGCAATGCACTGTCAGGAAACAACAAAGGCTTTCTGACGGAACACGACGAAGCGTTTAACTTCCCCGGCTATGCCGGCTTTACTATCGCCGTTTCCGCAAACGATATTCTGAATTTCAGTTTTACCAGCGACAACGCCACCGCACTCACTCCCGTAGGCAATTTCAGCAATACCAACTTGCAGGGCCTGGGTATCTATTTCGATCCCAGCCAATCCGGTTCGCTGCAGCAGGTCGTGCTGGGCTATGACGATCAGGTATTCGATGATGATAACGACTTTGAGGACATGCTTGTTCGCGCGGACTTTCGTCCGTCTACGGTTGTACCGTTGCCTGCTGCCATCTGGCTATTCGGCTCTGGTCTGCTGGGTCTGATCGGAATATCTAAAAGGATAAAAGCCACTTGAACATTCTCATCGACGGCTCTTCGGGGCCGTTTTTTTTATGCTGTATATCCGCTTTTGCAACCCGGTCATAAACCTGTCGATAGGAAATGTCTCTTTCATTTAAGACCTTAGTGGGCTGAGCGAATATGTCTTATTTGGAACGGTGACTTGCCATTCAGCCATGACACTGAATCAGCAGTCCCAAGATACAACACTTGTTCACCGCGACCGTAGACTTCCCCATGAACGGCTCCATGCTCTTCCGTCGTTCTCGTTCCGCCTGTCGATACTCCCATGGTGGAGTCGGATTCGGATCACGCCAGAGGCCGACCTTGTGCATTCTGGCGTCGCGTTCTGCGTCGGAATACTTTATTCGGTCGGAGGCGGATTGCTCTTCCTGATACTTCTTGTAGTGCCACGTCATGCCGGTCTCGACCTGCTCCAGATTGACGTCCTCGCCGTTCACCATGACATACCGGGTATGCGTTCATACCGGTCGTACTTGGAGTATTCCACATCGACCGTCTTTCCGGCGACCAGATCGGACAGATGCTCCTTGGACTTCGTGCCGAATGCCTGGTGGCGCTCGGGAGCATCGATGCCCTGCAGACGTATTTTGTGTTGGACTTGCTCGGCATCGAGGACGACGATGGCGTATCCGTCGGTGACGCGCACGACGCGACCTGTGAGAGACCCGGCTTTTACTATGGGTAGCGAAAACAGCAGAAAGATAACAATGACGAGTCGCACTTAATCACGCCCCGACCCCCATCCGCAATATGGTTGTCAACTGGCATAGCTTGTTCGGCATCGCTGTATGCATAGAGGCTACTACGTTCGACGAAGAACTACGAGCCCAGACAACGTGACACCGGCCGTGGTCAACTGGGTGCTAAGCCAGGCCATGCTGGAGCGGCGTAAGGTGGAGTAACATGAACTACATGCCCAGTCCCTACCTGTCTGTGCCACACAGTAGCAGCCGGACTTGTGCAGGCGATCAGATCAATAACACTACCAGCAGCACGATAAGCAGGATAGCGATAAGATTTCTGTTGCTGATATCACCACCTGCGGGGAGAGTATCGAGTTGCCGTGCCAGTTCATTGACTTCTTGATCTGTGAGTCTCGCCACGCGCTCTTTGACGGCCTGAGCATCGATACCCATCGCCTGGAGCTTCTCCTGTGTCTCGGTGCGATTAAGAAATACCTGCACCCGGGCCCGGTCCTGATCCGCCGGCCGCTGGCCGAGGGCCTGATCGGTTGACATCATCTCTGCGCCAGCAACCACCGACAACATGTACAGCGTCACGGCCGCCCCGGCAAGAACCCATAAGCGTTTCGATTTCATCGTGCCTCCTAACAGTTGGACGTCATTGACAAGAACCGAGATGCTGAAATCATAGAAGCCAATGACAGATCGGGAAACTCAGCAACGCCATCAAGTTTTGCCGAAATTCACGCAGAGATGCTCCTGGTACCGCAATAAAAATGGCGACCCGGAGGCCGCCGTACGGAGGGACGGTGTCGGGACCGTCACGGAGAGAGCATTAGCCGTCTAGCTGTTCGGCGATCCATGGCATGGAGACCAGCGCAATGGCGGCGGCGACGATATAGAGTTTCAGGTCGCCCAGCCAGGCCAGATACTGCAGATGGGGATCTCCCACAAAGTAGATCGCCATAAGCGTAATGATGATCTTGTTCATGGTTGCCTCCTACTTGATTCGTTGCTTACCCATTAAATCGGCGGTGATCTGGGTTTTATAATCGTCGGTTTTCAGAAGTTGAATCCGCATCACATTTGAATTGTTATGCGCAGCGTGTTTTGGACAGGAGGCCATGCCACCTCAAGGAAAACGCACCTCCTTGGCGGCGATGGTAGAAGAGATCCTGAAGAGGCATGTTCCTGTTCGTTGATGCGCCTCGGTTATCGATCAGCTATGTGATAGATTGAGAAAAAAGGGAATATCAGCGACCTATACTTAAAGGTAAGGTGGTTTCCAGTCAGATCGAGAGTGAATGGCAATCTCACCGAAACCCATGGACTAGGAAGGGGAAGCTTGAGATCGACGCACTAGGTAAATGGATTATTGTGACCACTTTTCTGAGGATTACATAACAGCGCGGCATCGCTTCCTGGATGCCGCGAATGCTGTCAAGGCGTCAATACATACACTGCCACTGACATCACTGACCTTGGACAATCAACAACTTTCCATCGATATCGCCTGGATAGGATCGTCAGATCCGTCGCGCGTGTTGATTCATTCGTCAGGATTGCACGGCGTGGAAGGTTTTGCGGGATCGGCGATTCAGTTGGCGCTCCTGGAACAACGTCGGTCGATTCCATCGGACGGAGCGATCTTGGTGGTACATGCGCTCAATCCGTACGGCATGGCGTGGCTTCGACGAGTCAATGAAAATAATGTGGATTTGAACCGGAATTTCATAAAGTCGGATGAACAAAGAACAGGTTCTCCGGCGTTATATGGAAAACTGGACCGTTTCTTGAATCCGAGAACCCCCCCATCGGCTGATTATTTCTACGTAAAAGCAGCGTATTACGCACTTCGCTATGGGTTGCGAAACCTGAGGCAAGCGATAGCCATGGGACAGTATGAATTTCCGATGGGGCTATTCTTCGGCGGCAATCAACTGGAAATGGGACCGTCTCTTTACCAGTCATGGTTGGCGGAGAACCTGACATCCTTGAAGCGTGCATTTGCCATCGATGTTCATACAGGACTCGGCAAATCCGGACAGGAATCTCTATTCCTGCGAGGCGATTTGATCCGGACTGATGTGCTGGCTGACAGACTTGGAGTTGAGCTGATTTCTGATGCCGCCAACAGTGGTGTCGGATATGACATCCGGGGCGGGTACGCTGATTGCTTCGATGCTCTCCCGCACGGCACGGAAATGCACGTGGTCACACAAGAATTTGGCACCTATCCACCCGTACGCGTGCTGCACGCACTACGCGAGGAAAACCGATGGCACCATTATGGGGACTGGACGACATTACATCCCGCAAAACAGCGATTAAAGGAAGTATTCGCGCCCAAGTCGCATAATTGGCGGGAGGCTGTTATCGCAAAGGGATTAACATTCACGCAAGCCGTATCGAAGTACATCTTTGAATAATTGGATCGATGTTGTCATGTGGTACGCCTTTCGCCCGTGTCATGATCGGGCTAAAGCTACTCATACTCCTGCGGGCGCAGGCGACAGGGCGGGGCACGCCGGGATCGGGGCTAGTCGGCTACACTCCGGGCCCGTCGGGAGCGTCCTTCCGCTGTTCACCAGGAGAATGGAAGTGTTGCGAAGGCCCGACTTTTGCTATGACTGTTGCAACCGGGTACGTTCGGCGAGCAGATTGTATAACCACGCAAAGATTGCACCGCCGATCAGTCCGTCGATTAGGGCCCAGACCAGTCCCACCACGCTGCCTGCCGGTGTGACTGTGTAACCGCGATAAATTTTGCCGATTAGGGTGGGTTCCAATGTCGGTCCGTCGAAGGCAATAATCCACCAGGTCATGATAAACAGCCCGAAACCCCACATAAGGCTACAGGTCAGCGCAAATGCACGTACATTAAGTTTCATAATCGCTATCTCCCGGAGTGTTTACGCCTGTGGAATTCGTTAAGCATCCCGTACTCGTCGACGATGATCCCATGTTTTCATAGCAGAGAAAACCCAATGAAAAATCCACTAACCATCATCGCTCCTATACTAGAACTATGGCGATTGCAGATGAATATTCGAGACAGTTTGTAGAATTACCAGCAATAATGAAGCAGCACATGATGTCAAATATGCGTGATCATCTGTCAGCTATAAATGAAACACTTATAAATTTGGCGCATGACCATCCAGATCAGGCAGCAGATATAGCTGAATCATGACTTTGAATGAGTGCGATTGAATTACATGGAGCAAGTCATATGGACGAGTTCATGCCGGAAGGTCTGCGTCAGGCAGGTACGAGCATGCATAGAGCTGCAGGCCGCTTCGCACTTAAGGCACAAGAAGGAGAAGTGTTGGTAGCTTACGCTGCACTTTGCGAAATTACATCTGCTTGTGTGAGCTGTCATTCACAATATCGTGCTCGATGATTCAACATTGCCCTGTCAGCACGTTGTTCCCTTGTTATATGGATAGGAATTCGATAGCTTGATGATTGTTATATTTAATATCCAGTCTAACGGGAAAATCGAATATTTACTAAAGCTGACCCAGTGATCAGCCTAATACCAGGTACAAATAGAGAATACCGGAATTTACTCGTGGCTAAATCGAAAATAGCCGTTGTGACGGGCGGAGCACAGGGGATTGGCAAGGCAATATGTGATGCTTTTGTCAAACAGGGTGTTTCTGTTTGCTCCATCGATCTGAAAGATAACGACTACTTTGTTGGAGACATTGCCGATGAAAAAGTGCTGAGATCCTTTGCATCAAAGGTAATCTCGGATTATGGCGCAATCGACTATCTGATCAACAATGCATGTCTTTCTCGAGGAGGTCTTAACACCTGTTCTTATGACAATTTTAATTACGTGTTGCGTGTTGGTGTTACAGCCCCTTTTCTTTTAACCCAGTTGTTTCTTGAACACTTTAACACTCCGGCAAGCATCGTGAACATTTCTTCTACCCGCCAACTGATGAGCCAGGCTGATACGGAAAGCTATACCGCCGCCAAGGGCGGCATCAGCGCCCTAACCCATGCAATGGCCATTACCCTAGCCGGAAAAGCGCGAGTTAATTCCATTTCCCCGGGCTGGATCGACACTACCAACACTCAATTCGAAGGTCCCGATGCAAGTCAGCACCCCGTTGGTCGCGTGGGAGATCCATCAGACATTGTCCATGCTGTTATGTTTTTGTGCGATCCCAAGAGTAGTTTCATTACCGGTCAGAACATAACCGTGGATGGCGGCATGACAAAGCTCATGGTGTATCACAACGATTTTGGGTGGAGTTATAAATCTGAAACATAGGATAAATGGCAGGGATAGGGTGCGGGCGATTCAACGTTGGCAACGCGTTGAACTGGCAATGTCCAAGCCATCAACTGCTGGTTGGCGTCGGCAAGGTCGCGGAACTCGCACAGCGGCATGAAGTCGTTCTTGACATACTTGACGCCCGATTCCACCCGCCCTTTCTTCTGTGGATCCGCCACCGGGCAGGGTGAAATGAGGAATCCGTAGCCTTCGGCATAGTCGGCGTACGAGCGCTGCACCTGCGGATCGTGGTAGCAGGCTTTGGTGATGGCGCACTTGGGGTTGTCGATAATGATTTTTGACGACATGCCGTTGAAGTGCTCGAAGGCGCGCCGGTGACAACGCTGCCAGGTCTCGATGCTCTGATCCCGCACCAGCTCGGCATACTGGTGGCGACTCCAGGCCAGCAGCATGACGAACACCCAGGTCTTGAACGCCTCGCCGGTATGCACATCGACGATCTCGGGACCCTTGCCAAAATCCACCTGCGCCGCCTCGCCCGACGCGAACTCCAGCACCGAGGTTACCCGGGGTGTGGTCTTGGCCAGCGACTGCAAAAATCGTCGCACCGAGGAATAACTGCCGCTATACCCATGGCGGCGCGTGAGCGCGGCGTGGATGGTGGTGCCTTTAAGGCGATCCTGAAGTGGCTCCATTAACCCGATCCCGGAATGGCTCCATAGTGGTGATCATTGACAGTTGTTCGACGGCCTGGGAGACGTGTGTATAGGTAAGCAGCGTAACCGCAAAATAATCCTCACTCTATCAATAAGTCTGATATGCAGCTAAAACTCATTACCATAAGCATGTTATGAATAGAAGTGGCATGGGAAGATTTCGGGCTATGTACTTATTGAGGATTTCCTAGTCTTAACAGGAACGTGGAGGGAGAAGCCATAAGCTTGATCCAAGTGCATATGATGGCGTCAAGGAAGAAATTGACAATGTGATGAGTCACGCTGAACACGTGCGATTGGTGCTGGATTTGCGTGAGTTTGACGGCTGGTCAGGCCTCTCTGCACTGGGTGATCACCTTTCCTTGGTTCGCGAGCATTACCGCGTTCCCGAGCGCATCGCAATTGTGGGCGATAAAGCCTGGCAGATAATGGCTGGAAAAATCATGGCCAGGTTCGTGAACGCTCAGACCAAATTTTTCGATTCCGATGATTACGACGGCGCTGTCGCATGGTTAACCGCCTGAATTGAAACCACTCAAGTGGCGGTTTATGGGCTATGTAAGCTGAAGAATCATTCATGATTTCTTGTAGGTACCCATGAGTTCCGTTTGCGCGATGACATGTCCCTTCATTGCGGCTTCCACCTTTGTTTTGGTTGATGTATTCATCACATCCAGTAATGTATCAAGGGCGTAGAGTTTGTGAAAATAGCGATGGCGACCAATTGGCGGGCATGGTCCTCCGTAACCGATTCGTTTCCAGTCATTCAAGCCTTCCATCATGCCCGGTGAAAGTTTTGCGGGCACGACGCCCTCCGGCAGACCGGTAACATCCGGCGGTATATTGTATAAAACCCAATGGACCCAGGTCATCTTTGGAGCCTTCGGATCCGGCGCATCTGGATCATCAATGATCAGAACCAGACTTCGGGCGGTTTCGGGAACACCTGTCCATACCAGGGATGGAGAGACATCTTCTCCTTCGCAGGTGTACCTGGAAGGAATTTCGCCGCCATTATCGAAAGCGCTGGACTTGAGAGTGAGTGCCATAATTTCCTCCGCAGGTAACAAGTTGACGGTCATGTGTACGAGGCTGGAGAACATAATTGCTGTCACGATCTGCAAGCCTCGTATGCTAATAATAGTTGTAATGCCTTGATTGTGGTCCCATGTCATGGGAACCCTGCCCATTGAGAACCTCCCGCATAACAACAGCATAGCCCCCGCTGCCGGAAGTAAAAAACGGAACCAAAGTCACAATTAAGGATTGTCATGCCCTCGCAGTGAGAGTGCCCACTCTTCTGGATAGGGGCTATATAAGCCTTAGCATTCGTCGCATGCCAGCGCCCTCAACCCGGTGACATCGGCTGAGACAACCCGCCCGAGCCCCGAGCCGGTCACCCCTCCAATGGATTCGACCAAGGGACTTCGATCTCTGGCCTCAATGCCATAACGCCATGAATTCCAATGGAGATGGTGGGCCCACCAGGACTCGAACCTGGGACCAAGAAGGTCAGCCCATCTTTGAAGAAATTGATTGCATCCCAGCTTCTGGATAGTGCTGTCATCCAGTTGAGCTATATTCATAAATAGAATATCGATGATCTGCTCGAGTTCTGCTGCTGTTCGAACGATAAGGAGGCATTCGTTATGGCAACTATACGTTTTCAAATTGCTCCTGATGTCGAGTTCAAGATGGACATGGAGTTAGAAGGTGTCAGTGCTGGAAGTCGCGACTATGACGTACAACAACATAAAGCGGAAGTATATGAGAAGTTTGAGCGGCGCCTGAAGGACGTGTTTCCTGAAGGCTTCAGAATTGACAGGTTTGAATTTGGCTTGTGTCTCGAGAAGGATGGCTAGCTGGCTAGAAACGAAACAGGCTGACAGATGATGGCCGGCTCAATGCATGGCTGCGGGGCCGCTATCGAGAAATGATCTGATGCCATCCTGCTCAATGACTTCCATCACAGCGTCAAAAGCTTCCTGGTCAGTGCCGAACGGTTCATCCCATACGGTGGAGGCATTCTCTTCATCTATGACCTCCAGGATACAGCCCGATTCGTCTTCGCCGCGATAGATGTCGAGTTGAATTTTGGTGCCGTCCCCGGTGATTTCTAGGCTAAACGGACGGAAGTGTAGCTTATGGTGCTATTGCGGAGAAGGAGGCGGCCACTGCCGGGCACTCAACTGCCACGCCCCTATGAATTGGACCAAGGGACTCGAGTCCCCCTGATCTCGACGCTATAAGTTGATGAATTCTATGGGAGATGGTGGGTCCGCCAGGACTCTAACCTGGGACCAAAGTAAATGTGTAATGGCTATATTTCAACCATTGACCGATCCAGATTGCCTTTAAGTACGTAGAAATACGTGTTCCGCGAAGAGCCAGGCAATACTCACGATGCTATTGCTATCCACTGCATTGTTATCCTCCTGACATATCATTGACGGTAATCGAGATCGTTAACCAGAGCGACATACAAGAAGTGAATAGGGAGAAAATTCCATGAAATGAACTTGGTGCTGAGCCATACTTTGCTTGTCCAGACGTGTCATGCATAACTCGGGTCAGGGTTCTCTGCAAGATAAAGGTTCGGCAAACATGTCTTTGCGAAGTAACTAAAGTTCGAATCGAATTTTATTTGTTTAAACAACGAGGAGATTTCAAGATGGAAAAATCAACAAACCTGATTCTCGCTGCCGTACTGGCACTATCCCTGCCGGCTGCAGTGCTCGCTGCCGGACTAGAGGAAGAAATACAGAAAATGCCGTCGGATACAACACATCTCTACCCGACGCCGGAACAGATCGACACGGGCATGCTGATCGAGGCGACGGCCACGGTAGAGGCAGTAGACATGGCCAAACGACTGGTCACCCTCAAGGGCCCTGAAGGCCGGCTGGTGACCATCAAGGCAGGCGAAGAGGTGAAAAACCTGCCCCAGGTGAAGGTCGGTGACAAGGTCAACATCAAGTACTATCAAGGTACAGCGCTGAACATTCACAAGCCAGGTGAAGAGCAACCCGATCTGGGGACAACGGTTACTGGGGGGATGAGCAGCGCACCCCTCGGAGCGAAGCCCGCCGGGAAAGCCGAAGCGGTGGTCACGACAACCGTTGAAATTGCCGAAGTCGATCCTTACAAGAAAACCATCTCATTCCGCAGTCCTGACAAGGGGTATCGGACCGTCTCGGTGAAGGATTCGCACCTGGAGCATTACCTCAAGGAACTGAAGGCCGGTGATGTCGTGGAGGTGGTAAGCACAGAATCCATGGCTATTGCGGTTGAACCCGCGAATTAACGGACGAAGCACCGGCACATTGCCGGTAGCTAGGCGCACAGGTGGCCTGCCGGTTGGCAAACCGGTGGGTCACTTGAATGGCTGCCGATTCCACCCCCCTACCAATGGGATGCACCAAGGGACTCCGATCCCTTGGCCAAAATGCCATATCGCTATGATTATAGGGGGAAATACTGGGCCCGCCAGGACTCGAACCTGGGACCAAGGTAAATTCACAGTGGCCACACATCAACCATTGACCGGTAGACGGTGGTTTAAGAACGTAGAAATACGTATTCACCGCAACGCTCGACGCCCGACCCATCATTGCCACATCATTGATACCGGCGACGAGGACAGCACCGCCAGAATCGACAGGGAGGGAAACCAGAATCAACTTTCATTGGAGATAACCAGGCCGGGTCCTCTGGTGAATTCAAGTAGAGAATCCAGATGTCAATTAGCTGATGATTTTCGTTGCGGTGACGACAAGGGGGACAGGAAATCGGAAGAGCACCAACCTTTACCATGAGATTGAGTATTCACATAATACCAACCATCAGATTTACTAATATATTCAACCTCTGTACCAACGTTTAGCACGGCGATTGGTGTGGTGTGCAATGATGCAGAAGGTCTTAGGTTAACCCTGGCTTTCACGGTATGTGTTGGAATAAATGCTTTCCCTGTTTCAGTTGTATTGTCAACCACTCTTGAGGCGCTGGATTCATTCATATCGAATGCTGATTTGGCATCAGCAGATTCAGGTATCTGTTGCAGGGAAGAAGCAGCGCGATTCGTCTCAGCAATAGCAATGGAGTCAGATAGTCCCATTATTTTCGTGAGTCTGGCTTCCAGGGTGGAGACGGATTCGGTCAATGACTCCACACGCTCATTTAGCTCAGCGATATTGTTGCTCGACTTCTTGATTATGCCTGTGTGAATAGTTACAGCTTTGTCGGCTTCACTCAAATTGATATGGTCTGTCATCACGATTGACATCGCTAACCAAACCATGACAGCAATTGTGAGCCCTGCAGCAACCCCGCCAAGCGCAATAATGTATTGTGATTTATCTTTGGCTGATCTGGATTCTGTTGTGGCTTGAGACTGTTCCTGCAATCTCTTCTGTTTTTGTATTACCTCTTCCATTTTCTGTCTAACGCGCTCCATAAAGTCATTACCTCCCTATATGACGTAGGCAGAAAATATGCCGACGTTCTCGAAATATTGATTTACGTTATTGAATATAGCCATTAGAAAGAGCCTCCATATTCTTCTCAAGCGACCATTTACTGAACCATACTTGGCTCACCCGGACTGGCCATGCAAAACCCGGATCGACTTTCGAGGCGAAACAACACTGCACGCGCACTTGGCTTCAAGGTGAAAGTGCAGATAATCGATTTTCTGTTGTGCAGGGTCATTCGTTTGCAAAGAATACGATTCCATCTTGTCCTGCGAAACGAGTTCACGAACTAGCGCGAGGCATCCCAAAACGTACGGGACATCTTCTGCTGTTAGTTCTGCAATGTTCACAACATCACATATGGATTGTTTTGGAGAAGAGCCTGATGGATCGAGTAGCATTGATATTACGATCTATGTTGCCAGATCGCCAGTTGTGCACCTAAGGCATAAGCAGCAAACTGGGTTAGTACGGATTTGATGACTTGCTGATTTTGGTGCAAGCAGGGACGGATACCGCATTGGCAACCCCTCGTGTCCCCCACGCCGGTCGCCCCCTATGGGTCAGAACAAGGGACTCCGATCCCCTGATCTCAGCGCCTAAGTTGATGAATTCCAATGGAGATGGCGGGCCCGCCAGGACTCGAACCTGGGACCAAGGGATTATGAGCAACACTGTCACATTGAGACCATGGAAGAAAGCCGAAGAAGCACAACAGCTTTTTCAGTGTCCCTCCCGACTGACGGCCTCGACCGATCTTATCCCGAACGTCCGATGTGTATCAGAGGGCACGCCTCACTGAAAAGTTGATCGGGCACATCGAGTTGCGTGTCCGAACCGCACTGACCGGTGGCATGTGGGGTGGGGTGGTGCGACTAAACAGTCCGAGGATTTGGCGCGCACTGTAGCGATAGAGCAGACCCTGCCTCCGTCTGCTGCTCAAGATGTAGGGTCTGATTGACGGAAAAAAATTCGTTAAGGTCTGGTATTGGGAATAAATAGTTACGATGCCGTCAAGCTGAGGGTCAACCGCATGAATAGCATGGATTGAGTGGTTACGCCACACTTCTGATAAATATGCATAAGATGTGATTTAACTGTATTTTGTGACACTCCTAATGCATTTGAGACTTCATCTCTGCGCCCCTTCATAAAGAGTAAACGGCAGACCTCAATCTCGGCGTCGGTGAATCGATAGTAGTCCCGTAGCAAGTTGCGAGGTAGTTCGAATAGTTTTTCGGGATCATGAATGATGACTATCCAGACGCCGTGATGTTGATGAATTGCATCATCAGAGTATTGATTTAATGGACACAGAGTCATCTGATAAGCTAGCTTTCCTGATGGGCGTTCCACTCGCAGAATTATCGTGCAGACGGGTTCATCATTTTTGACCGAATTCAATTGCTCTTCAATCTGGCTGCTGAATTCTTTTGTTCCCCAATTGATTAATTCAAGGTGCCCCTGTCTGAGTTCGATGCCATCCTTGTCAAAAAATACATGTGCCGCAGTCTCATTATGCAGGATCATTTTCATTTCTTCCGTAACAAGCACTACTCCGTATGGAATATGATCCAAGGCGTTAACTGCTAATTTATCTACGGATTCTTGATATGAAATTTTCATATGTACATGTCGTCGAAAACAAATAGAAATATACCCGTGTAATTGTAAACGAATGACGCGAACGCGGAAGCCATCGTAATGGACAAGAGACAGGCGCACACTGCACCCAACAAGCGAGATTACTTCATGGTGATCTCCTCAACTAAGTTTATTAGTTATTAAAGCCAGACCTTATTATCATTCTTGACAGTCACTCTGCACTGAACCAAATCAAGGCATGGCATCCAGCTGTAGGATCTGCTGATACAGCACATCAGGATTCAGTAATGTGCTGAGTCAGACCTGACTTATTGCACCTAACCATGAAGGTCGTGTCTGGCTAGACCCCTCCTTCCATTCCTCTCTGTAATGGAAGGTAAATGAAAGCACACGGTGATTTCATCACCTATATGGGTGATGAAATCCAGGGTTTTGTATGAGATAGCACAAAGTGCTCATAAATGAAGAGGGAATGGCAAATCCCCCCCGATACTTCTTGATTCAGGTAACCAGTCCGAACGGGCCCGTCAATAATACCTTTACCAGTTCGGCCTGGCGTGACACGTTCAACTTGTTGAAAATTGTCTTCAGTTGCGATCGTACCGTATGAGAGCTTGTGCCATGTGCCTGGGAAATATCTTCTACCGACATGCCGTTGGCAATCCCGATTGCCACCAGTGCTTCACTCGGGGTCAGGCCATAGGCCTCACTAAGCGTATCAGGTGCAATGGGGTGTGACTGTTCTGTATCTGTCATCAGCAGTGCAACCTGTGCCCCTGCTACTGCACCAATCCCCGGTATGCCGCTACGGCGTACCGGTGTCACCAACACTGGCAACGGCCACGGTGAGTCAGGATGCCGCAGGCCGATGGCACCACCTGAAGGCTCTGATATGCCACCAGTATAATTCGCTGCCTGTTGTATCAACAGTTGCAGCTTCACCGATTGCTCATGGTCCATGGCCCTCGTTGATTTGCCAAACCGCTGGATAGCCGGGTGCCGTTCAAGCACCCGTTCAGCCATCGGGTTTGCATAGACCACCCTGGCGGCATCATCAAGCAACACAAGCCCTATTACGAGGCGGTCCAGTGCGGTCAGGTAAGCCTGTTCCTGTAGTCGTAGCCGTGTAAATTCCTTGTGAATGCGAAATGCACGCTGGAAGTGTGGAACCAGCACGTCGACCAGTGCCAGTTCCTCATCGGACCAGGGCCCCTGTGCCTTACCGCGTTGCAGGGCAATTGCAGCAGCCCTGTTTTCATCACGAAAGAAGTGGGCACCGCCGATATGCCAGAGGTCGAATGGTTTCATCATGCCGGTAAAAAACTCGCCACAGATGTGTTCCAGTTCCTGCCGGTTTGGCACCATTTTATGATCGGCTGAGGTTTTTCCGAGCGGCACTGTCTTGACGCTCAATTCGAAGAAGGGATCTATTGCCGAATACTTGTGTGCATAGAGTTCCAGAATTTCCTGACTGATGTTGTATGCGAACTGGAAACTGGCCTGTGGTTGTTCAAGATCACGGTAGGCAAGCATCGCAGATTTCGATCCAGTTGCTTCGGCAACCATTTGCATGACACCGACCCATTGATCTGCTGCACAAGAGGCTTCATATATATTTCCCACCAGGTCCAACAGCTCCTGATGGTTTAATAGGGAATGATCTATGGATTCAGTCGGGTGAGTAGCCATTTTATTTTTCAATCAATGTTGGCGGGGTTAGCGTCGAAGTCACGCACCTGAAGCGTTGTTTCCCGCGTGCCTTTTGCGCTGAACGCTACCGCATGAGATGGCAGGGAGATAAAGCTGAAAACTGCGACGCACACTGTACCCATCAGACGTGACTTCTTCATGATGAACTCCCTTAATCCATTATTAGTAGATATTACAGCCAGACGTTATTTTCATTCCTGGCTGATCGTGGTCGTACTGTATAGCAATCACCGAGCTTGATTTCTGTGGGAGCAAATTAGAGAAGGGTAAACAAATTAACACTACACCTGGCAGGCGTATATCACCAAATGCTAAAGGACAGGGATGGGTCAAATGTCTCCGACCAGAGTCCGGCCCGGGAACGGGTACTTTCATTTGCGACATAACCCCTGATCCAGAATATGCCGTGTTTGTACTGGAAGTGGACGTTCCCTGGCCAGACCCATTCCGACAGCATTGATCCACTTCTCGACCTGAGCGATCTCCGCAAGCACCTCACCGCCTATTACAGTTGTATCGGACGCCCTCGGTGGACCACGAGGTGCTGATCCGCATGCTGATTGTGGGTTGCTGCTATTACGTCCGGCGACCACTACCCAGCCCGCGGCAGCCAGCCGCCAGCCAGACAATAGTCTACCCCCTAACTGGCACCGACCAGCCAAAGCACCGCGGGGCGATTTGAGCCCGAATCCATCGATTTCATACTAAGCCTCGAAACAAAACCACCTTCTCTGTATCGCGTCTGGAGCAGCGGCGATCGGTATGCGTCCTGTGCATGGCAGTTGCATGTATTGTACAAGTAATACATACTATTACACTTGTTATGTATAACTAATATATAAATATACTGTGCGTATCCAGAGGTAGGCGTGGAACGCGTCTAGTCAAGGTTATTGGCGGAGATTAGTACGAATAAAAGCCCTATGCGAAGTATACAGCCTGATTTATAAGCCTATATCAGATCGAAAAACACGTTGTAAGACATTGACTGAAATATCATTTACTCAAACTGGAGGATGGCATGAAAAAACTTTTTAGCTGTAAAACTAATCTGGTCGCCGCCGCGTTGCTTGTGATGTCCGGAAGTGTGATGGCTGCAGGAGGCGGCGATGTTGTTGCAGCTGACCCGACGAAGCACTTTGACCCCAAGGGCAAAATGCCATCCAAATTTACCCTTGAATTGCAAAATGGATTGCGCAAATCGTTGCCATTTGAAGATACACGCGATTTTGAAGAAGCCAAAAAAGGTTTTATCGCGGCGCCACCCTACAAACAGATCATGGCCGAGGCCGGCAATGTTGCCTGGGACATGGGTAGCTATGAGTGGCTGCTGCAGGATCAGGACTTCGATAGCATCAATCCTTCCCTTCAGCGCCAGGCTATCCTGAACATGGCTTATGGCTTGTACGAGGTGTTGCCTGGCAAGATTTACCAGGTCCGTGGTTACGACCTGGCCAACATCAGCTTCATCAAGAGTGACACCGGCTGGATCGTGTTCGATCCACTCACGGCCAAGGAAACGGCCGCCGCTGCGCTCAAATTCATCAACGAGCAACTGGGCGAACGTCCGGTCGTTGCCGTGGTCTACTCGCACTCCCACGCCGATCACTTTGGTGGCGTGCGCGGTGTTGCTGATGAGGCCGATGTACGCAGCGGCAAGGTAAAAATCATTGCCCCAGTGGGCTTTATGCAACATGCAGTGGCCGAGAATGTCTATGCCGGCAATGCGATGACCCGGCGCATGTTTTACCAGTACGGCGTATTGCTCCCGCGTAATCCCTACGGCCATGTCGACCAGTCTATCGGCAAGAACACTGCCGCCGGCAACCTCGGCCTGATTCCGCCGAATGTTGTCATCAAGGATGACTTCGAGGAAATGACGGTCGATGGCGTACAGATGGTGTTCCAGAACACGCCGGGCACCGAAGCGCCGGCCGAGATGAACACCTGGTTCCCTCAGATGAAAGCATTCTGGGCGGCTGAGAATATCACCGGCACCATCCACAACATCTACACGTTGCGTGGCGCCATGGTGCGTGATGCCCTGAAGTGGTCCAAGGAGATCAACGAGGCGCTCTATCGCTTTGGTGGCGAGGCGGAGGTGATGTTCGCATCCCATAGCTGGCCGCGCTGGGGCAATGACCGGATTCAGGAAGTCATGCGTACTCAGCGCGATGCCTATGCCCACCTGAACAACCAGGTACTGCACCTGGCGAACCAGGGTGTGACCATCAACGAAATCCAGAATGTATACCGCCTGCCCAAGAGCCTGGAGCAGAACTGGGCGGCACACAGCTACCATGGCTCAGAAGCACACAACAGTCGCGCGGTGATCAATCGCTACCTTGGCTACTGGGATGCCAATCCGGCCACGCTGATTCCGCTGTCACCGCGCGATTCTGCTCCGCTTTATGTCGAGATGATGGGAGGCTCGGACAAGATCATGACCAAGGGCAGGGAGCTATACGATCAAGGCAGATATCTCTATGCGGTAGAGATCCTGGATAAACTGGTGTTTGCCGAGCCGCATAACCAGACCGCCAAGGACCTATTGGCGGATGTGTACGAGCAGATCGGCTACCAGAAAGAAAGTCCAAGCGTGCGTAACAGCTTCCTGGCCGGCGCCTACGAACTGCGTAATGGCATTCCGAAGGGCGCCTCGCCCAAGTCCTCTGGCCCAGATATGGTCCGCGCCATGTCGACCGATTTGTGGCTCGACTTCCTTGGCATTCGGTTGGATAGCGACAAAGCCGAAGGCAAGCACTTCGTAATCAATTTCGTTATGCCCGACAACGGTGAGCAGTACGTCGTGGAGCTGAGCAACAGCGCTCTCACCAACATCAAGGGTCAGCAGGCGAAGAAACCTGACCTGACCATTACCATGAACCGCTCCGATCTGGAAACGGTGATGATGGGCAAGGCCTCCTTTGATGATCAGATCAAGCATGGCAAAGCCAAGCTGGTCGGTGACCGCAAGACTTACGACGAGCTCAAAGACATGTTAGTGCAATTCGACATGGGCTTTGAAATTCTGCCAGGTACCGGCGCTAAGGGCCTTACGCCCAAGATGGACGCGTTCGAACAAGAGCCACCTGCAATTAAGACCATCACTGACTAACAGAGGTTGATGAGAGTTGTTGGCCGCATCAGCATTTTGTGCTGGCGAGACGACCTACTCAATAGATATTTTCGTTATCGAAGAATATGATTACGGCTCTTCTGGAGCCGTTTTCATGTGCGCCCAGCATGGGCGCACTCCTGGAGGTGCAAGTCCTCCCATAAGCTGGCCACAGCGAATGAAGCGAAGCGCAACTGCGCAAGGGTGACCGAGCGTGGGGAGGAAGCGTGGAGCATAAACCGC
>Ga0210101_1000223_pt1 | contig 21034 bp, 20 predicted proteins | sample Muzzi_PWC_D1_FD_185534 | JGI IMG/M metagenome (GOLD analysis project Ga0210101, IMG submission 185534) | Wetland microbial communities from San Francisco Bay, California, USA, that impact long-term carbon sequestration - Muzzi_PWC_D1 (SPAdes) | ecosystem: Environmental > Aquatic > Marine >... | reverse complement strand
TCTCAGGAGTACCGGTCCCAGCGCTCGAGGTAGGGCAGCGGGTCGATCGGGCTGCCCCCCTCGTACCAGCCGGGGGCGGTCCAGATCTCGAAGTGGAGGTGGCAGGCGGTGGCGTCGCCGGTCTGGCCGACCAGGCCGAGCGGCTGGCCGGTGCGGACCGTCATCCCGGCCTTCAAGGGCGACGGTTCGAGCAGGTGCATGTAGGCGGTGTCGAAGCCGGTCCCCTTGCCGTCGATCACCAGATAGTTGCCGGCGGCTCCCTGGTAGCCGGAGTAGCGGACGCGGCCGCCACGCGCGGCAATCAGCGGCGTCCCGCACTTTGCCATCACGTCCTGACCCAGGTGGGTGTGGCCGGAGCGCCCCGCGCCGAACCCGCCTCCGGCGCCGCCGAAGTCGTGGCGGCCGAGGATCGGGAAGGCGAAGCCGTAGAGGGCGAAGTCCAGGCCGATCGCGGTCGAGGACTTCGACGACGAGGAGCCGCTCCGCCTAGCCGCTCGTGCCAGTCGGTTCACCGAGCGGCGGAACGCCTGCCGTGCCGCCGGATCGCCGGCCTGCGGCTCTATCCGGAACGAGTAGCGACCGCCGGGCGCCGGGCGGTCGCCGTCGATCGTGCCGTCCCAGGAGACGCTGTCGGGGGTGTTGGGGGCGATGTCGTTGCGGTAGTAGCTCTTCACCACTTCCCCACCCGGCCCGACGAGGTCGACGCGGAGGTCGTTGCTCGGCTGGTCGCTGGCGATTTCGTAGCGCAGCTGGGGGGTGCGGACCCCGTAGTAGAAGGCCTTGCGCGGCCAGGCCTTTGCCGAGACCAGGCTCAGCGTGCCGGCGCTCGGGGCGGGGTCGGGCGTGCCGCTGGGGCTCGCTGGCGGGGGTGCGGCGCCGCTCGGGGTGGGGGCGCCGCCGGTCGTCGCCGAGGCGGTCGCGGCGAGGCTCGTGAGGAGCGCCGCTATCGCGATCGTCGAAGCAGATCCGGCCAGCCAAGCACTGCGCGCCACGTGCCCTCTCTTTCGTTCGCCTGCGGAGTTAGCTGTCGGGCTCGCGCTGAAAGAGATGCGCTACGGACGTGTTCTTCGTCCGATTCGCCCCCGGGACCTGCAAAGGTCCCTTCGGGTCCCCCGCTCCCACCCGCATGTCCGGGCGGGATTCGGCATTGCGTGGGCGGCAGTATAGACAGCCGGACAGCTATCATGCGCCAGCCGCGCCGGGTCGCCCGCGCGGCCTTTTCACGATGAAGACCTATGTCGCGACACCCACCGATCGCCAGCGAGACTGGTATGTCGTCGACGCCGAGGGCCAGACCCTGGGCCGGCTCGCGACCCGGATCGCCGACGCGCTGCGCGGCAAGCGCAAGCCGCAGTACACGCCGCATGTCGACACCGGCGACTTCGTCGTCGTCGTCAACGCCGAGAAGATCCACGTCACCGGCGACAAGCTCGAGCAGAAGCGCTACTGGCGCCACAGCGGCTACCCGGGCGGGGTCAAGTCCCGTACCCTGGCCGAGATGCTCGACCGCCGCCCCGAGGAGGTGATCCGCAAGGCGGTGAAGGGGATGCTTCCCCGCAACCGCCTTGCCCGCAAGCAGCTGACCAAGCTGAAGGTCTACGCCGGGCCGGAGCACCCGCACGCAGCGCAGAAACCGCAACAGATGGAGATCGCCTGATGGCAGACGAGCCGCGAGACGACGAGACCTCAGAGTCTCAGGAGGACAAGCCTCAGGACGAGACCGCTCCGGCCGCGGGTCCTGTCGCGGAGGAAGCGTCACAGCCAGAGGACGAGGCCGCCCCTGAGACGCCCGACACGAGCGAGGCGGCGTCGCAGTCTGATTCTCCGCCGCCGAGCGAGGAGACGCCCGAGGCTGAGCAAGGTAAAGCCGACCCGACCGCGGCGGACGCGAAGCGGAGCACGCGGGCGGAAGGTGATGGGGAAAAGCAGAAGGACGTCATCCCCGGCGCCGACCTGGAGCCGATCGCGGTCGAGCCGAAGGAGCGGCCGCTCAGCGCCGAAGAGCAGGCTCGGCTGGAGGCCGAGGAGGAGGAGCGCAGGCAGCGAGAGGCGGTGCTGACCGGCGAGTCCGAGGAGGAGGAGCGGGCGGCGAGCCGCGCGCCCGCCGAGATGGAGGGGGGCGCGCACTACCTGGCGACCGGCAAGCGCAAGAACTCGATCGCCCGCGTCACCCTGCTGCCCGGCAGCGGCAAGTTCGAGGTCAACCGGCGTCCCCTCGAGGAGTTCTTCCCGCGCCCGCTGCACCAGACGATCGCTTGCCAGCCGCTTACCGCCACCGGCTACGAGGGAAGCGTCGACGTTCGGGTCCGGGTCCGGGGCGGCGGGGTGAGCGGCCAGGCCGGTGCGGTCCGGCACGGTATCGCCCGGGCGCTGACCGAGGTCGACCCGGAGCTGCGCGGCGAGCTGAAGCGACGCGGCTTCCTCACCCGCGACGCCCGCGCCAAGGAGCGCCGCAAGGCCGGGCTGAAGAAGGCCCGCAAGCGGCCCCAGTTCTCGAAGCGCTGACGGGGTCGGCATGACGCCGGAGCGCAAGCTCTTCGGCACCGACGGGGTCCGGGGAGAGGCCGGGACGTTCCTCACGGCCGAGCTGGCACTGGAGCTGGGCCGGGCGGCGACCGCCTCGCTGCCGGCGGAGCGGCCGCAGGTGCTGATCGTCCGCGATACCCGTCAGTCGGGGCCGATGCTGGAAGCGGCGCTTGCCGCCGGGATCGCCGCGGCGGGTGGCGACGCGCTGCTCGGCGGCGTGCTGCCGACGCCCGCGGCGGCGATCCTCACCCGCCGCCTCGGACTCGACCTGGCCGCGGTCGTATCCGCCTCCCACAACCCCTATCGCGACAACGGCATCAAGTTCTTCGGTGACGCCGGGACGAAGCTCGACGACGAGGCCGAGGCCCGGATCGAGGCGCTGTTCGGCGAGCGCGGTAGACGTTTCGACCGCCCAGCGGTTCAAAAGTCGACCGCGGCGCCGGCGCCGGGCCGCGTCCGCGAGCTGCAGGGCGGCGCCGACGACTACCTGCGGGCCCTGGAGTCCGCCTTTCCGCTCGACCTCACGGGGCTCACGGTCGCCCTCGACTGCGCCAACGGCGCCACCCACCGGGTCGCTCCGGCGATCTTCGAGCGGCTCGGCGCCACCGTCGAGGCGATCGCCGCCGAGCCCGACGGGCGCAACATCAACCACGGCTGCGGCTCCACCCACCTCGACAAGCTGGCGGCGCACGTGGCGCGCTCGCAGGCGACGGTCGGCTTCGCCTTCGACGGCGACGGCGACCGGGTGCTCGCCGTCGACGGCGCCGGCCGGCCCCACGACGGCGACGAGCTGATCGCCTTGCTGGCTCGCGGCAGGGCGGAGCGCGGCGAACCGCCCAGTGGCGTCGCCGTCACGGTGATGAGCAACTACGGCTTCCATCGCGCGATGGAGGGGGCCGGGATCGAGGTCGCCGTCACCAAGGTCGGTGACCGCCACGTGCTCGACGAGCTGCGGCGGCGCGGCTGGCCGCTTGGCGGGGAGCAGTCGGGTCACATCATCGACACGGACTTCGCAGCGACCGGCGATGGGATCGCCGCGGCGCTGATGACGATGCGCGAGCTGGGCGGACGCGACCTGGGCGCTGCCGAAACGATTGAGAAGCTGCCGCAGACGCTGGTCAACGTCGAGGTCGCCGATCGCGGCGCGATCGCCGGCGCGGCCGCCGTCTGGGAGGCGGTCGAGCGCGAGGCCGCCGGGCTGGAGGGGCGCGGCCGCGTCCTCCTGCGCCCCTCCGGCACCGAGCCCCTCGTCCGGGTGATGGCCGAGGCCCCGACCGCCGAGGAGGCCGATGCCGTCTGCAACCGCCTTGCCGACCTGGTTCGCGACGAGCTGGGCTGAGAGCCCTGGCCGACTACCCTGTACGGCCTCCCATGTGCGGAATCGTCGGATACGTCGGGGCGCGCCCCTGCCGCGACATCCTCGTCGCCGGTCTCGCGAAGCTCGAATACCGGGGCTATGACTCGGCCGGCGTCTCGGTGATCGAGGATGGCGCGGTCGACAGCGTGCGCGCGGTCGGCAACCTCGCCAACCTGCGCACCGCGATGAAGGAGCGCGCCGAGGCCGGGGGCGGCGTCGCCGTCGCGGCGCCGCCGGCGACGACCGGGGTCGCCCACACCCGCTGGGCGACCCACGGCCGGGTCACCGAGGCGAACGCCCATCCGCACAGCGACGGCTCCGATCGCGTCCACATTGTGCTCAACGGGATCGTCGAGAACCACGCGAGGCTGCGCGAGCGGCTCGAGGCCGAAGGGCAGGAGTTCAGCTCGGAAACCGATGCCGAGGTGGTCGCCCACCTGATCGCCGCCCATTACGACGGCGACCTCACGGCCGCGGTCCGCGCCGCCTTCGCCGAGCTGCGCGGCCACTACGCCTTCGTCGCGATGCACGCCGACCGCCCCGACCAGCTGGTCGGGGCGCGCCGAGAGTGTCCCCTGGTCGCCGGGGTCGGCGACGGCGAGAGCTTCCTCGCCTCGGCGATCCCCGCATTCCTCGCCGAGACGCGGCGCGCCGTGGCGATCGAGAACGACGAGGTCGTCGCGATCGACCCCTCCGGGGTGACGATCACCGACGCGGCGGGCAACCGGGTCGAGCGCGCCGCCGAGGAGATCGACTGGGACGAGGCCGCCGCCGAGAAGGGCGGCTACGAGACCTTCATGCTGAAGGAGATCCACGAACAGGCCGACGCGGTCGCCGAAACGATCGCCGACCGGCTGCCCGGCGACGAGCGGGTCGACCTCTCCGAGATCGAGCTGGACGACTCCTTCCTGCGCGACCTGAAGCGGATCGTGGTCGTCGCCTGCGGCACCTCCTACCACGCCGGCCTGGTCGGTCGCTACGCGATCGAGGAATGGGCGCGCGTCCCGGTCGAGATGGACATCGCTTCCGAGTACCGCTACCGCAACCCGGTGATCGGGCCCGGCGACCTGGTGATCGGCATCACCCAGTCCGGCGAGACGGCCGATACGCTGGCGGCGATGCGGCTGGCCCGCGAGCGTGGCGCCACGGTGCTGGCGATCACCAACGTGATGGGAAGCCAGGCGACCCGCGACGCCGATGCGGTCCTCTACACCCGCAGCGGCCTGGAGATCAGCGTCGCCGCGACCAAGACGTTCGTGGCCCAGGTGGCTGCGATGTACCTGATCGGGCTGAGGCTGGCCGAGCTGCGCGGCTCGCTGGCGGCGCCGCGGCTGGCCGAGCTGGTCGCCGAGATGAAGTCGCTCCCCTCGAAGGTCGAGGCGACCCTGGCCGGCTGCGAGGAGCGGGTGCGGGAAATCTCTGCCAGCCATGCGGAGCAGCAGTTCTTCCTCTATCTCGGTCGCCACATCGGCCTTCCGGTCTGCCTCGAGGGGGCGCTGAAGCTGAAGGAGGTCTCCTACATCCCGACCGACGCCTACGCCGCGGGCGAGATGAAGCACGGCCCGATCGCCCTGCTCGACGAGGCGACCCCGGTCGTCTGCGTGGCGACCGAGAGCCTGGTCCTCGACAAGGTGCTCTCCAACGTCGAAGAGGTACGGGCGCGCGGCGCCACGACGATCGCGATCGCGACCGAGGGCGACGAGCGGGTCGCCGCGGTCGCCGACCAGGCAATCGAGGTGGCGCGCAGCGACTGGATCCTGCAGCCGATCCTGGCGATCCTGCCGCTGCAGCTGTTCGCCTACGACATCGCCCGCGCCCGCGGCCTCAACGTCGACCAGCCACGCAATCTGGCCAAGACGGTGACGGTCGAGTGAGAAGCGGGTAGGATGCCGCGCAGATGAAGCCTCGCCTCGTCTTCGCGGCAGCCGCGCTTGCCGCGCTCCTCCTCTTGATCGTCGGCTGCGGCGCCTCCTCGACCCCCGACGTGGCGGACCTGGCGCCCCCGGGCGCGCCGGTCTTCGTCGAAGGCGCGGTGCGCCCCAGCGGCTCGCTTAAGGCCAACACCGACGCGGTCGCGAAGCGGATCGCCGGGATCGGCAATCTGGGCGACTTCGTCGTCTCCGAACTCGAAAGCTCGGCGCGGGCGGACGGCGAACCGTTCGACTACGAAAAGGAAGTCGAGCCGTGGCTGGGCGAACGGGCGGGGCTCTTCTTCGAGAAGGTCGAAGGCGGCGACCTCTCCAACCTCGGCGTGATCGTCGAGTCGACGGACACCGGGGCGACGCAGGAATTCGTCGACGCGCAGGTCAACGGGAGCAAGGTCCCCTACGAGGAATCTTCCTACGAAGGCGTCGACTTCTGGGTCGGCGGACAGGAAGGAAACGCGATCGGGATCGTCGGCGACTTCCTCGCGGTCGGCGAAGACGAACGGGTCTTCAAGGACATGGTCGAAGCCTCGAGCGGCGACTCGCTGGCCGGGGAAGACCGCTTCGCCAAGGCGATCTCGGCAGCCTCCGACGGCAGCCTCGCCGACCTCTACGTCGATGTGGGCGGCCTGATCGAACAGTCGGGCGGGCAGATCGACCCGACCGCGCGCCAGATCCTCCAGAACGCCGGCATCGACCCGAGCGAAGCGACCGCGGTGGCCAGCGTCATCCCCGGCTCCGAACAGCTCGAAGTCGAGCTGAGCAGCGACCTCGGCGGCCAGAAGCCGCCCAGCGGCGATGCCTCGGCGCTGCTCGGCTCCCTGCCTGCCAGCTCGTTCGCCGCGATCGCCGTCTCCGGCTTCGGCGAGCAGCTGAACGAAGCGGTCGACAGCCTCGACGAGGAAGGGGTTCCGGGCACGATTCCGCCGAACCAGCTGAAGAAGGGCCTGAAGGAAGCGGGGATCGACCTCGAAGGGATCACCGGCTCGCTCGAAGACGCCGCCGTCTTTGCGGTCGGCAACAGCGAACGCAGCCTCGGCGGCGCTCTGGTGCTGACCGCCAGCGGCTCCAAGGCGACCGAAGCGGTCGCCAACGTCGGCCAGCTGCTGCGCAGCGTCCAGGTCGAGGGGGTCACCGTGCTGAAAGGCGGCACCAACGGCTTCACGATCCGCAGCCCCGAACTCGGCAACAAACCGCTCGTCGTCGCGGCCAAGCAGGGCCGGGTCGCGATCGGCTACGGCGTGCCGGCGACCCTGACGGCGCTCGCCGCGGAATCGGGCAAGACGCTCTCCGACAACCCGACCTACAAGGAAGCGGTCTCCGCGCTGGGCGGCACTCCGATCGGCGGCTTCGTCGACGGTGCGGCGGCGGTGAAGCTCGCCGAAGCGCTGGTTCCGAAGTCCGACCAAGGGTTCCGGGAAGCGAAGCGGTTCCTGAACAGCATCGCCTACCTGGCGATCGGGACGGGCAGCCAGGACGAAGTGGCGACCGCCAAGGTGATCGTCGGGCTGAAGTAGGCGCGGCTGCTCTGCCGGCCGGACACCCCCTCTCTGGCGCCACCCGCCCGAGCTGCGGCTAGGCTGAGCCCGCAATGGAGCCGTGGCTGAGCCCCCTGTACGACGCGCAAGGGATGCGGGCGATTGATCGGTGGGCGATCGAGGAAGCCGGGGTTCCCTCGCTGGAGTTGATGGAGAGCGCTGGGCGGGCCGTGGCCGAGGTGGTCGCGGAGCTGGCGCCGGAGGGGCCGGTGCGGGTCGTCTGCGGCAAGGGGAACAACGCGGGCGACGGGCTGGTGGCGGCTCGGCACCTTGCGGAGATGGGTTTCGCGGTGGAGGCGCTGCTGCTCTGGCCGGCCGAGGAGCTGAGCGCAGACGCGAAGGCCAACCTGGAGCGGTTCGAGGCCGAGCAGGTGGCTGGCGATCTCGCGCCACGGCTGGCCGGCTCCGGGGCGCTGGTCGACGCGATCTTCGGGACCGGGTTCTCGGGGGAGCCGCGGGGGCCGGCCCTGGCGGCGATCGAGGCGATCGGCGCGTGCGGGGCCCCTGTCGTCGCCTGCGACGTCGCCTCCGGAGTCGACGCGTCGAGCGGAGAGGTGGCGGGAGCCGCGGTCGAAGCCGACGCGACGGTCAGCTTCCACGCCGCCAAGCTGGGCCACCGGATCGCCCCCGGCAAGTGGCACACCGGGGAGCTGCGCGTGGCGCCGATCGGGATCCCCGACGGCGCCCCGGGCGAGCCGGCGGCAGGCGTGATCCGTCGCTCCGTGCTGGAGCTGGCGCCGCGTCGCGGCGCCCGTTCGACCAAGTTCAGCTCCGGCCAGGTGACGGTCGCGGGCGGCTCGCGGGGCCTGACCGGCGCGGTGCAGATGTCCTCGCGAGCGGCGATCCGGGCAGGCGCCGGTTACGCGACCGTCGCCGTGCCGGCCGACCTCGAGCCGATCTTCGAGGCGGGCCAACCGGAGGTGATGTCGATCGGCTGCCCGGGTGGCGACGGCTGCCTCGCCCCCGCCTCCGCAAAGCCCCTGCTGCGCGCTTTCGAGCGCGCCGCGGCCGGGGTGCTCGGCCCCGGCCTGGGCCGCGATCCCGGCTCGGTCGAGCTGGCCCGCCAGGTCCTGCCCGCGATCGAGGCGCCGCTGGTGCTCGACGCCGACGGGCTCAACGCCTTCGCCGGCGAGCTGGAGCGGATCGCCGCCCGCCGGGCGCCGACCGTGCTCACCCCGCACGCGGGCGAGCTGGGGCGGCTGCTCGGTTGCTCGGCCGAGCAGGTCTCCGCGCACCGGCTCGCCGCGGCGCGGGAGGCGGCCGCAGCCTGCGGCGCCGTGGTGGTGCTGAAGGGCGACGACACGATCGTCGTCGACGGCGATCGCGTCGCGGTCAACGCCGTCCCGGCCCCGGGCCTCGCCACCGCCGGCACCGGCGACGTGCTCTCGGGGGTGACGGCGGCGCTGCTGGCGCGCGGGCTCGAGCCGTTCGCGTCGGCCTGCGCCGCGGTGCTCGCCCACGCGCGCGCCGGCGGCGAGGCTGCCGCCAGAATCGGTGCCGCGGAGTCGGTGATCGCGACCGACGTGATCGACTCGATTCCAGCCGGCCTGCGGGTCGAATAACCTCGTGGCTGCACGATGAAGACCGCCGCCGAGATCATGGACGCCGAGGTGCCGGCCGTCTCCCCCGACGCCGACGCTCGCAACGCGATCGACCTGCTCGCCAAGACCGACAAGGGCGCGATCCCGGTGGTCGACGCCGGGCGCCGGGTGGTCGGGATCGTCAGCGAGTCGGACCTGATCCTCAGCGAGGAGGAGTCCGAACTGCACCTACCGCATTACCTCAACATCATGGGCGGCATCGTCTTCGTCGGTTCGATGAAGGGGTTCGAGACGCGGCTCGAGAAGGCCTTCGCGACCAGCGTCTCGGAGCTGATGAGCGCCGACCCGGTCGTCGTCCGCACCGACGACGACGTCGAGACCGTGGCGAGGACGATCGCCGAGAAGCACCACAACCACCTCCCGGTGGTCGACGGCGAGGGCCGCCTCGCGGGCCTGGTCACGCGGGCCGACGCGCTGGCCGCGCTAGTGGAGTAGCTGTGAAGCGGGCGGTCGCCCGGATCGACCTCGGCGCGGTGCGGGGCAACTGCGCCCGGCTGAAGGCGGAGCTTGGGGAGACCCCGGAGCTGTGCGCCGTGGTCAAGGCCGACGGCTACGGGCACGGGGCCGACCACTGCGCCGAGGCGGCGCTGGCGGGGGGCGCCACCAGGCTGGCCGTGGCTACCGCGGCCGAGTCGGAGGCGATCGGCCGGCGCCTGCCGCACATTCCACTGCTGACCATGGGGGCGCTCGCCCCGGGCGAGCTGGACACGACGCTGGCGGCCGGCTCGGAGGTCGCGGTCTGGCGCTCGGCCTTCCTCGAGCTCGTCGCGGAGCGGGCCAGGGCGCAGGGACGGCCGGCCCGCGTCCACGTCAAGTTCGACAGCGGCATGGGACGGCTCGGCAGCCGCTCCCCGGAGGAGGTGATCGATCTGCTGCGAGCCTGCGCCGCGAGCCCCGACCTCGAGCCGGCCGGGGTCTGGACCCACCTGGCGACCGCCGACGAACTGGATTCCTCCTTCTTCGCCGAGCAGCTCGATCGCTTCGACCGGGTGGCTGCGGCGGCGCGGGCCGAGTTCCCGGGCATAACCGTCCACGCCGCCAACAGCGCCGCCGTCTTCCGCGACCGCCGCTCCCACTTCGACATGGCCCGCTGCGGGATCGCCGTCTACGGCCTCGATCCCTTCGGGGCCGACCCGGCCGAGCGCGGCCTTCGCCCGGTGCTCTCGCTGCGCTCCTACGTCGCCGATGTGAAGAGATTCGAGCCGGGCGAAAGCGCTGGCTACGGGCGGACCTGGCGGGCGGAGCGCGGCACCTGCGTCGGCGTGCTGCCGCTCGGCTACGGCGATGGGGTGCGGCGCGGCCTCTCCAACGACGCCGAGGTGCTGGTGCGCGGCCGTCGCCGCCCCCTGGTCGGCACCGTCTCGATGGACAACGTGACGATCGACCTCGGCCCCGACACCGATGTCGAGCCCGGCGACGATGCGGTCCTGATCGGCTCGCAGGGCGGCGAGGAGATCCGCGCCGAGGAGCTCGCCGCCCGGCTCGGCACGATCAACTACGAGATCACCTGCGGGATCTCGGCCCGCGTCCCCAGGGAGGACGCGCCTTGAGCCTCGCCGAGCGGCTCGCGGCGGCGCCGCTGGTCGGCATGGCGCGGCGGGCGCTGGAGGACGACTCGGAGGCCTGGATAGCAGGCGGCGCGGTGCGCGACGCGGCGCTGGGTCGCGAGGTGACCGACCTCGACCTGGCTGTGGCCGGCGATGCGTCCGCCGTTGCAAAAGCGATCGCCCGCACCGGGGGCGGTCATGCCTTCGAGCTCTCAGCCGAGTTCGCGACCTGGCGCGCGGTTGCCGCCGACGGCTCCTGGCAGGTCGACGCCACCGCGCTGCGCGGCGGGACGGTGGAGGCCGACTTGGCGGCGCGTGACTTCACCCTGGGGGCGGTCGCGGTGCCGCTCGCCGGCGGTGAGCCGCTCGACCCCTACGGCGGTCTCGACGACCTCGAGCGGCGGCGGCTGCGGGTGGTTGGCGAGGGCAGCTTCGCGGCCGACCCGCTGCGGCTGCTGCGCGCCGCCCGTCTCGCCGCCGATCTGGGGCTGGAGGTAGAGCCCGGGACGGTCGCGCTGGCGCGCTCCGAAGCGGCGCGCGTCGTCGAGGCGGCGGGGGAGCGGCAGCTCGCCGAGCTGCGCCTCCTGCTCGGCGGTTCCGACCCGCTGCGTGGTCTCGCCCTGCTCGACGAGCTCGGCCTGGCCGCCGTGGTGCTGCCCGAGGTGGAGGCGCTGCGGGGGGTCGAGCAGGGGCCCAACCACCACCTCGACGTGCACGGCCACACCCTCGCGGTGCTGGAGCGGACGCTCGAGGTCGAGGGCGACCTGGAGCGCTTCGCCGGCGAGCGCGCCGGCGAGGCACGCGAGCTGCTCGACGAGCCGCTGGCCGACGAGATGAGCCGCGGCACGGCGCTGCGCTTCGGCGCCCTGCTGCACGACGTCGGCAAGCCGGCGACCCGCGCCGAGCACCAGGGCTACGTCACCTTCATCGGCCACGACCAGGGCGGGGCGGAGATCGTCGGCGCTGTCTGCCGCCGCCTCCGCGCCAGCCGTCGGCTGACCGGCCACCTGCGGGCCCTGACCCTCCATCACCTGCGCCTCGGCTTCCTCGTCCACGAGGCGCCGCTGCCGGCCCGTCGCGTCCACGAGTACCTGCGGGCCACCGAGCCGGTGGCCGCCGACGTCACCCTGCTCACCGTCGCGGACCGGCTCTCGGCCCGCGGCAGCGGCCCGTTCGCGACCGAGGGGGCGATCGAGGCCCACCTGCGCCTCGCCCGCGAGATGCTCGCCGCGGCGCTCGACTGGCGCCGCGACGGCCCGCCCGAGCCGCTGCTGCGCGGCGACGAGCTGGCGAGCGAGCTGGGGATCGAGCCCGGGCCGGAGCTGGGGGAGCTGCTCGCCGAGCTGGAGGCGGCCCAGTACGCGGGCGAGGTGAGCGGTCGCGAGGATGCGCTCGAGCGGGCTCGCCGGTTGCGCGGTTGACCCCTCGGTCGGGTAGCCTCTTCGCCGCATGGGAAAAGAGGAGAAGATCGAGATGGAGGGCGAGATCACCGAGGCCCTCCCGAACACGATGTTCCGCGTCAAGCTCGACAACGACCACGAGGTGCTCGGCCACATCTCGGGCAAGATGCGCCGCCACTACATCCGCATCCTCCCCGGGGACCGCGTGAAGATCGAGCTCTCGCCGTACGACCTCGACCGCGGCCGGATCACCTACCGCTACAAATAGCGATGGCGCTGGGTGAGCGCGGACGCAATCCGCTGACTCCTCGCAGCACCGCCGAGGGGGCCTGTGCCCTGCGGGCTGCGGGAGCTTTGGAGGAGGACCCCGCGGTTCGCTGCCCCGACGACATGGCAGCCGCATTTCTCGGCGGTTTCAACGTCACCACCCTCGCCAAGCGCCGGCTCACCCGACGCCTCTTCCTGCGTGGCGCGAATCGCAGCGTCCCCGGCGCCTACAGCTACGAGATCGTCAGAGCCAAGTTCATCGACGAGGTCGTGGTCGGTGAGACCGAAGCCGGCCTGGACGAGCTGGTCTTGCTCGGGTCGGGATTGGACTCCCGCCCCTACCGGCTGGCGGAGCAGCTCGGCGGAGTGCGCGTGATCGAGGTGGATCATCCGGACAGCCTCGCCTCGAAGCGCCAGCGGCTGCGCCGGCTGGGTGGGTGCGAGACCGACCACGTGACGTACGTGAGCGTGGACTTCACCCGCGACGACCTGGATGCGGCGCTTGCCGCCGCCGGTCACGAGCGCTCGGCGGCGACGCTGTTCGTCTGGTCGGGGGTGAGCATGTACCTGCCGGGCGACGCCGTGTCGGCCGTGCTCACCTGGGTCGGTGAGCACGACAGTCCCCGCACCTCGATCGTCTTCGACGTGATCTGGGCGGCGGCGCTGGACGGCTCGCGCGAGTACTACGGGGCGGCCGAGCTGCGCGACGGAGTCGCCAAGAAGGCCGGTGAGCCGCTGCGCTGGGGCATGCCCGAGGGTCAGGTCGAAGAGACCCTCTCGGGCTTTGGCATCCGCGCCGAGCGAGTCCTCGGCGAGGAGGAGGGGCGTGCCGCCTACCTCAGACGCTCAGACGGCAGCCTGCACGATCGCCCCTACGGGTTCGGCGCGCTGATTCACGCTCGCGTCGGCACGTAGGCTCACGTCCTCTCCGGTCTCCCTTCGGCTCGTCGGCAGCGATCACAGCGCCGCGCCGGCCTCGGCGAGCGGCGGCCACGACTCCACCCAGCGCCGTCCGTTGGCCCGCTCGAGTGCCTCGGCGGCGTCGAGCAGCAGCTCGTCGCGGCCCCAGGCGGCCTGCAGCTGCAGGGCTACCGGCAGGCGCTCGGCGCTCAGCCCCACCGGGACGCTGATCGCCGGGATGCCGGTGAGGTTGGCGAGCCCGGCGCCGCGCACGTTCGCCTGGTCGGCGGGGAGCGTGCCCGAGGGCAGCTCGACCACGGGCGCCTCGAGCGGCGGCGCCGGGGCGGGGACGGTCGGCCAGGCGAGCACGTCGACCTGCTCGAAGAGGGCGGCGAGGCGCCGTCGCATCATCGTCCGCACCCGGCTCGCCTGGACGGTCGCCGCGGCCGGGAGCAGCATCCGGTACTTGAGCGTGCCGCGGGCGACCGGGCTGATTTCCGGGTGGAGCCGGTTGAGCTGTTCCGGCGTCGTGCCGCCGAGGCTCTCGCCGTTGATCGTGAGGATCGCGGCAAGCGCCGCGGCGTCGAGGTCTGGCAGCCAGACCTCGACGACCTCGCCGCCGGTCTCGCCGCGGAGCGCCTCGATCGCCTCCTCGCAGGAGTCGCGAACCGCTGGCGTCGCGTCCTCGAAGACCGCGTCGCGGACGACGCCGATCCGCAGCTTCGCGGCGTCGCCGGCGGCCAGCTCCTCCCCGCACAGCACCGAGCCCAGCAGGCGGCAGTCGGCGGCGTCGGCGCAGAGCGGACCGGAGACGATCGTCGTGGTGACCGGCGCCATGTGGTGGCCCTCCATCGCCGAGCGGCCGAAGGTCGGCTTGAGGCCGGTCAGCCCGCAGTAGGCGGCGGGGAAGCGGACCGAGCCGACCCCGTCGGCGCCGACCGCGCCGGCAACCAGCCGCGCGGCGACCGAGGCCGCCGGGCCGCTCGAGGAGCCGCCCGGGCAGCGGTCGGTGTCCCAGGGGTTGCGACAGGGGCCGTAGTAGGAGACGGCGCCGGTGCTTCCGGCACCCAGCTCGTGCATGTTGCCGACCCCGACGATCGTCGCGCCGGCGTCGCGCAGGGCCCGGTAGGGGCCGGACTCGCCCGGCGCGGTCGGCGCGGTCAGCTCGGCGGCGCCGAAGCGCTGCGCCCGCCAGGGCAGCGGCCACTCGTCCTTGATCACGATCGGTACGCCGCGCAGCGGCCCTTCAGGTGCGGCCGCCGCCATCTCCCGCGAGCGCTCGGGGAAGGTCTCGACCACCGCGTTGAGGGCCGGGTTGCGCGCCTCGATCCGCGCCAGGGCCGCCTCGAGCAGCTCGGCCGGGCCGAGCTCGCCGGCGGCGACCGCGGCGGCCTGGTCGCGCAGGCTGAGGTCGAGCGCCGCGCTCACGACTGCGCGCTCACTGCGGCGCTTTCGAGAGGTCGGGGCAGCGCTCCGGCTCGACCTCGCTCGTGTCGAGCGCCAGCAGCTCGAGGATCGCGGGCCAGAAGAATCGGTGCACGGCCGCGATCACCGCCAGGTCGACCTCGTCGGCCTCGATCCCCAGCGAGGCCAGGCCGGCCGGGATGAACTCGTCTGCCGGAGCGGCGCTCTCCATTTGGCGGCAACCCTACTGACTGCCGGGTGGCCGCGATCCTGCACGCGCGGCGGAGGAGCGCGCCGAGCCGCGCCGAACGGCAGAATCGTGGGCCGCAACCCTGTCCAGAGGCCCGGGTTGTCGCTTGAGACCTTGATGAGAGCAGCCGAAAATCGAACCCGCGCAAGGCGCGCCCCGATCGCGCTGGGCTTCGCCTGCGCTCTGGCGCTGCTGGTCGTTGCCGCCTGGCCGGGCGCGGCCGAGTCGGCGCCAGCCCGCGTAGTCATGCTCGGCCAGACCGATTCGACCCCGCGGCCCTCCTGCCCGGGGAAAATCGTCAACAACGTCGAGGTGGTCCCCTGCCGGGTCGAGGGGCACGTGAGCGGCTTCCAGGCGATCGCCGGCGGCGTTCCGCGTCCCTACGAGGTTCCCTTCGACGGCAAGATCGTCGCCTGGTCGATCACCCTCGCCCGCCCCTCGCGCACCGACACCACGAAAACGACCGACGAGGTCGGCTTCTTCAACGACTTCCTCGGCAAGCCCTCGCGGGCGCGGATCGGCGTCCTGCGCCCGGTCGAAGGCTCGAAGCCGCCCAAGTACACGCTGGTCCGCCAGAGCCCCCTGCAGACGCTCAACCGCTACTTCGGCAGCACCGTGATCTTCGCCCTCGACCACCCGCTCAGCGTGCTGAAAGGCCAGGTCGTCGCCCTGACGATCCCGACCTGGGCGCCGATGTTCGCCTTCAACGTCTCCGACGAAAACACCTGGCGAGGCAGCCGCCTGCCGAAACACTGCTCCTCGAAGCAGGACATCCAGGGCGGCCACCCGCAGCAGGGGGTCGGCAAGACCAAGACCTACGGCTGCTACTACAGCAACGCCCGCCTGCTCTACACGGCGACCGTCGTCAAGAAACCCTAGAGCGGCTCCTGGCGCAGGCCGCAGTAGGGGCAGTCGCTGACGTCGAGGCCGATCAGCTGGTCGCAGCGGCGGCAGGCACGGAGGTTCTCGGGGCTGCGCGGCAGCGCCGAGCTGGAGGGGGCGAGGGGCAGCACCATCGCCACGGGCTCCATCTCCTCGCCGGTCTCGCGGTCGAGGTAGGTCTCGCCCGGGTCGGCGTGAGCGAACGCCTCGCGGCCGGAGGCCGGCGCCCGCATCCGGTAGAGCTGCTTCGGGTTCACGGCGGGGAAGACTAATAGCTTGCGCGGCACCGATGCGTGTTCTGCTGTTTCACGGCTACATGCTGCGCGGCACCGGCAGCAACATCTACACCGCGAACCTGGCGAGGGCGCTGGCTGCCCTGGGCCACGAGGTCCACCTGCTCTGCCAGGACCGCCGGGTGCGGATCGAGGGCGTCGAGGTCCACAACCCGGAGATCGACGGCCTGCTTCCGGTCTACGTCAAGGACCCCTACGAGGGCTTCGAGGTGAAGTCCTTCCCGGAGCTGAACGACGGGGAGCTGGGCCGCTACCTCGACTCCAACGTCACGGCGGTCCGGCGACTTGCCGACGCCGTCGGGGGCTTCGACGCCGCCCTCGCCGGTCATCTGGTGATGGGGCCGGCGATCCTCGCCCGCGCCGAGGTCGGCGACTTCGCCGCAAAGGTCCACGGCTCGGCCCTCGAGTACACGGTCAAGCCCCACCCCCGCTTCCTGCCCTACGCCGAAGAGGGGATGCGGGCGGCCAGCTGCGTCCTGGTCGGCTCCCGGCACACCGCCGCGTCGCTCTGGGCGGCCCTGCCAGAGGTCGGGGATCTTCGGGAGAAGACGCGCCTGGGGCCCCCCGGCGTGGACACGGAGGCGTTCCGGCCGCGGGTCGAAGCGGAGGATCGTCCTCGGATCGTCTTCGTCGGCAAGCTGATCGTCTCCAAGGGAGTCGACCTGCTGCTCGCCGCTTGGCCGCTGGTCAGGGCCCGGCACCCGGAGGCGAAGTTGCAGATTGCCGGCTACGGCGAGTACGAGGCCGGCCTGCGGCGGCTGCTGGCGGCGCTGGACAGGGGGGACCTCGACGATGCGCGCGAGGTCGCCCGCCTCGGCTGGGCGCTCGAGGGCGGTTCCGCGGAGCCGCTCCCGATGCTGAGCGCGTTTCTGGAGGATCCGCCTCCGGGCTACCGCGAGGCGGCGAGCGGAGCGGCCGGCTCGGTCGAGTTCGCCGGCCGGCTCGAGCACGACGAGGTCGCCGAGCTGCTGCCCGGCGCGGAGGCGCTGGTCATGCCGAGCACCTTTCCGGAGGCGTTCGGGATGGTCGCCGCCGAGGCGGCGGCGTGCGGGGTGCTGCCGGTCTCCGCCGGCCACTCGGGGATGCGCGAGGTGTCGCGGGAGCTGGCGGCGGCGCTGCCCGAGGGCGCCGCCGGGCTGGTCTCCTTCGCGGTCGAGCCGGGCGCCGTCGAAGCGATCGCCGACCGCCTCAACCGCTGGCTGGCGCTGCCCGATCGGGAGCGGGCCGTGGCGCGGGGGAGGCTCGTCGAGACGGCGCGGCGGCTCTGGAGCTGGGAAGGCGTGGCGCGGGCCGCGGTGGCCGCCTCGGCGGGCAAGCTGGGCGAGCTGCCGGCCCCGGGTAGATAGTGCCGTGCGTCATTTGGGGCGTGAAAACCTCCCGCCGCCGCGCAGGTAGAATCACCGCCCGCCGATCATGGGCCGCCTGCCGATAGCGAAAATGCTCGCCGTCACCATCGCGCTCGCCGCGGTGATCTCCGCGGTGATGCTGTCGATCAACTGGAACGGACAAGAGGCCTCGACCGCAGCGCCGAAGATCGACGATCTGCTCAACGTGATGATCGTCCTCTCGTCCTTCGTCTTCTCGCTGGTGATGGTGATGCTGTTCTACGCGCTGTGGAAGTACAGGGCCAAGCCGGGCGACGAGTCCGACGGCGAGCCGATCCACGGCAACACGAAGCTCGAGGTGACCTGGACGCTGATCCCGACGATCATCGTGCTGTTCGCCGCCGGCTACAGCTGGGTGGTGCTGGACGAAATCGAAGCGAAGGACGCGAACCCCCTCACCGTCGACGTCTTCTCCCAGCAGTTCGCCTGGAGCTTCGGCTACCCGGGCAAGGGCAACGTCTGGTCGCAGGGCGAGCTGCACGTCCCGGTCGGCCGCCAGGTCCAGTTCAAGATGCACTCCCAGGACGTCATCCACTCCTTCTGGGTGCCCGAGTGGCGGATCAAGAAAGACAACGTCCCGGGGATCACCACGACGGCGATCGTCACCCCGGACAGGCCCGGCACCTACCAGCTGATCTGCGCCGAGCTCTGCGGCTTCGGGCACGCCGCGATGCGGGCCAAGGTCGTCGTCGAGCCGCCGGCGCAGTTCCGCAAGTGGGCCGCCGGGCTGAACGAGAAAGTGCCGCCCCCCTACATGGAGTCGATCCGCCAGGACACCGAAACCAACCCGGTGGAACCGGTCGGCGCGGGCGGGGCATAATGGAGGCCAGGGACTGATGGTGGCAGCGATCAAGCGACCGGGATGGATTCGAGGCGCGCTCGGCCTGGTGGCGGCGTCGGCCTTCGGCGTCGGGCTGGTCGTCGTGCTGCGCGGGATCTCCGGCCTGCCGGCGTTCCAGACCGAGCAGACCGGCTACCCGCAGGTCGTCGTCCCGCTGATCACCGGCCCGCTCGGCTTCCTCGCCGGCTTCGGCTGCTTCGACTACTGGCTGCGCTGGGCCGCCGGGATGCCGACGATCCCCGAGGACCACTCCCAGCACGGCGCCCGCAGCTGGCGCGACTACTTGCGCTTCAACACCGATCACAAGGTGATCGGCATCCAGTACATCTGCACGAACTTCTTCTTCTTCTTCGTCAGCGGCCTGATGGCGATGCTGATCCGCGCCGAGCTGGCCCAGCCGGGCGCCCAGATCGTCGACGCCAGCACCTTCAACGGCCTCTTCTCGGCCCACGCCGCGATCATGATCTTCGTCTTCATCGTGCCGGTCTTCGCCGGGATCGCCAACTACGTGCTGCCGCTGATGATCGGCGCCCCGGACATGGCCTTCCCGCGCCTCAACGCGCTCAGCTTCTGGATGCTGCCGATCGCCGGCCTGCTCTTCGTCGGCAGCTTCCTCGCCCCGGGCGGCGCCTTCGACGCCGGCTGGACCGGCTACGCGCCGCTCTCCACCGGTGCCCCGCTCGGCCAGTCCTTCTTCAACCTCGGCGTCCAGTTCGCCGGCGCCTCCTCGATCGCCACGGCGCTCAACTTCCTGGTCACGATCATCACCATGCGTGCCCCCGGGATGACCTTCTGGCGGATGCCGCTGCTGGTCTGGGCCAACCTCTCGACCTCGCTGCTGGTCGTCGCCGCGACGCCGTTCATCGCCGGCGCCCAGTTCATGGTCCTCCTCGACCGCGCCATCGGCACCCAGTTCTTCCAGTTCGCCGGCGGCGGCGACGTGATCAGCTACCAGCACATCTTCTGGTTCTACTCGCACCCCGCCGTCTACATCATGATGCTGCCCGGCTTCGGGATCATCTCCGAGGTGATCTCGACCCACGCCCGAAAACCGATCTTCGGATACCGGCTGATGGCGCTGGCGCTGCTCGGGATCGTCGTGCTCAGCTACTCGGTCTGGGCGCACCACATGTTCGTCGCCGGCATGTTCAGCTGGCTGCGGGTGCCGATGATGATCACCACGCTGCTGATCGCGGTGCCGACCGGGATCAAGATCTTCTCCTGGCTGGGAACCCTCTTCTACGGCAAGATCCACACCTACTCGACCGCGATGTTGTTCGCGCTCGCCTTCATCGTCACTTTCACGGTGGGCGGGATCAGCGGCGTGATGCTCGGCATGGTGCCGATCGACATCCACGTCTCCGACACCTACTTCATCGTCGCCCACATCCACTTCGTGCTGTTCGGCGGCTCGGTGTTCACGATCTTCGCCGGCATCTACCACTGGTTCCCGAAGATGACGGGGCGGATGTACGACGAGAAGCTCGGCCGAGTCCACTTCTGGGGCACCCTGGTCGGCACCTGGGGCACCTTCCTGCCGATGCACTGGGTCGGGATGGACGGGATGCCCCGCCGCGTCTCCGACTACGCCGCCCAGTTCGGCGACTGGAACCTGCTGATCAGCGTCTTCGCCTTCGTCCTCGGCGTCGCGCAGCTCGTCTTCCTCTACAACATGATCGTCAGCTGGCGCTTCGGGCCGCGGGCCGAAGCCAACCCGTGGCGGGCGAACTCGATCGAGTGGCAGGTCTCCTCGCCGCCGCCGATCTTCAACTTCGACGAGATTCCCCGGGTGGTCGGTGGGCCCTACGAGTTCGGCGTCCCCGGCGCCAGGCACGCGATCATGGCCGGCGAGGGCGCCGAGGTGCCAGAGCCGGAGCCGACCGTAGCGGGGTCGACGTGAGCGGGGAGGCCGGGGACGGCCGCCCGCTGCTGGTCTTCCTCAACGAGGTCGCCGGTGGGCGCAAGCTGCTGGGGGCGGTCGCCGAGCGGGCCGAGCGGGTTCCGTTCGTAGCCGTCGCGGCACCGCAGAACCAGCCGGCGGTCGGCCAGCTGATCGATTCGGGCGAACTGCGCGAGGCGGCTCGCGCCCGGGTCGAGGTGACGATGTCCATCCTCTCCGAGTACGGGGTGGACTCGGTCGGCGAGGTGATGGACCGCGACCCGGCGCTCGCCCTCGACGACGCGGTGCGCGCCCACGAGCCCGGCGAGGTGCTGCTCTCCTGCCTGTACGAGACCCGCTTCGGCATCACCCGCAAGGACCTGGTCGAGTGGGCGCGGGCCCGCTTCGAGCCCGAGATCGCGGTCACCCACATCCCGGTGCGGATCGAAGACGACTCGATCCGCTGGGACGTGAACCACACCCTGGTGGTCGCCACCCAGACGGTGGCGACCCCGGACCTCGTCAAGCGGCTGAAGGAACGGGCCGCCGAGCGCCCGCACCGCTTCACGATCGTCTGCCCGCGCGCCGAGGGCGTCTCGGAGCAGCAGATCGTCGGCGACCTCGCCTCGACGCTGGCCGAGCTCTACCGTGCCGACGTCGACGCGACCGGGCAGCCGATGAGCCCCGATCCGTTCCACGCCGTGCAGAACGCGATCGAGCACTACCGGATCGACGAGGTGCTGATCTCGACCTTCGCGGGCGAGGCGTCGCACTGGCTCGACGAGGACCTGATCGGTCGCACCCGTGAGATCACCGAGAAGCCGGTCGAGCACCTCGAGGTGGGCCGCCCGGCGGAGGCCGTCGCCGCGGCGGTCGCCGAGGGGGAGGGAGACTAGTGGTGCCGACTCACGCAATTACGCCCCGTTCTGACGGCGTCTGGACGCGCCTGGCGGCGTCCGGCGGACTCGACGATGCGCTGCATCGCCTCCGTCCACCGGACTTGCCAGCCACACCCAGCCACTCGTCAGAGCCGGGCCGT
>Ga0210101_1000222_pt1 | contig 21054 bp, 13 predicted proteins | sample Muzzi_PWC_D1_FD_185534 | JGI IMG/M metagenome (GOLD analysis project Ga0210101, IMG submission 185534) | Wetland microbial communities from San Francisco Bay, California, USA, that impact long-term carbon sequestration - Muzzi_PWC_D1 (SPAdes) | ecosystem: Environmental > Aquatic > Marine >... | reverse complement strand
TGCCGTCCCCGCCGCCCCCCGTCACGTCCCCGGAGCGGGAGAGCAGCGCGCGGCCGTCCCTGTTCGACATGCTCCCCGACCCGGAGAAAGAACGCCCCGTTCCGGTGGCCGAGCCGGACGAGACCGTCGGCGGTCCGGGCGAAGTTGATGAGCCCCGGCGCCAGATGGGCCCCTCCCCGTACGCCCGCTCCTACCCGGTGGCCAGCGCCCAGGTGGCGGTCCGAAGCTCGCCCTCCCGGCGGCCGTGGCTGGTGGTCGGGCTGCTCGGGCTCGTGGTCGTCGCGGCTGTCGTAGGCGCCGTGGTGTTCTTTCCGGAGAGTGTTCCGGGTTGGCTGCCGTGGGCCGCGGACGGTGGATCGCAGGAGGTGGCCGCGGGCGCTGAGGTGGCCGCGGGCGCTGAGATCGCCGCAGGTGCTGTCGCCGGGTCCGCCGATCAAGGAGCCGACGACGCCGATGGCGCCGCTGCCGCGGGCGACCTGGCCCCCGGTTCCGGGCGACCGGCAGGGCCGGGAGCCGCCGGGGCCGAGAGCGGCGAGACCGTCGGGGTCATGGACATGGTCGAGGAGGAGGCAGGGGAGGATCGCCGCCCGGCCGGCGCCGGAGACGTCGCCCCTGGCGCTGAGCTGCGCGGGCGGCAGGCCGCCTCGCCCGCCCAGCCGGGCCCGGAGCCGCGGCGTGGGCCGACTCCCGACGCTTCGCCCCGGCCGTCCGCGGGGAGGCCCGCCCCGGTACCTCCCGCGCCGGAGGAGGAGCCGTTCACCCGGGTGCTCAACATCACCTGGGAGCAGCTCGAGGGCGAGCTGCTGGTCACCATCTACCTGGACGGAGCCGTCCGCGAGTGGGACTACTCCCACGTGCGGATCGGCTCCCCGCCGCCCCGGGAGCTGGTCATCGTCCGGGGCATCCGGGAGCCCTTCGCACGCACCAACATCCCGGTGGCGGCGGCCATGGTCGACCAGATCCGGGTCGGTTTCCACCCGAAGCGGAGCGGCAACGAGCTCCACGTGGTGCTCGACGTGGCCCGCCCGACGGTCTACCTCGAACGGATGGAGGCCTCGGGTCGGGAGATCCGCCTCTACCTCACCGTCCGTGAGCGGTGAGCGCCCGCCGCCCGTTACCGTCCCTTCCAACGCCGGTCGAGGTCAGCGCCGGCGGAGTCAGCCTCCGGGTGCGGCGCTTCGGGCCGCCGGAGCGTGACAGCCCGCGGTCCGCGCGTTTGATCGCGTTCCACGGCGGCCCCGGCCTCGACCACCATCTGCTGATCCCCCTCGCTCTGGTCCTGGCCGAGCGCTTCGAGGTCTGGCTCCCGGACCTGCCCGGTCACGGCGGATCGGTGGCGCCCTCGGGGAAGCTGCCCGGGCTCAAGGCGCTCGAGGGTCGCCTCGCTGCCTGGCTCCGGGGGGTCTGCGCCTGCTCCGCGCGCGGCTGCGACATCCTCCTCGGCCACTCGCTCGGCGCCTGGCTCGTGGCGCGGCTCCTCCGGCGCCGCAAGGTGGAGCCGGCCGCGGTCGTGCTCCTGTCGCCCCCCGCGGCCGGGCAGGCCTCGGACAGCACGGCGCTCCGACGGGCGGTGCGGGCGATGGGCGAGCTGGAGCGGGGGAGCCGGGCGAACCGGGCCAGGCGGGAGCTCCAGGCGCACGTCCTGGCCGAGACCCGGGGCGAGGCGAGCGACACCTTCCTCGCCGCGATCGAGCGGACGGACGTCCGCGACCCCCGCCTCTACGGGGCACTGCTGCGGAACTTCCACCGGTCGGTGACCGGGCCGGTGCGGCCGTTCGAGCCTCCCTGCCCGGTGCTGGTGGTGTGTGGCGAAGAGGACCGGACGACGCCGCCGGACCAGGCGCGCCGGGTGGCCCGGAGCATCGCCGGAGCCCGCCTGTCGCTGCTCGAGGGGGCGGGGCACTACCCGTTCGCCGAACGGCCGGCCGAGACCGCGGGAAGCGTCCTCGAGTTCCTCGACGCCGTTCTGGATCGCGCCGCCCCGGCGGGCCACGCGTAGACACGCCTCACCAGCGCGCGCCGGGAGAGAGCACCGGTTGTGGTATCACATCGGAAGCGACACACCCGACCGAAGAGCTCAGGGGCCGGAGAGCCCCGCCACGCGGTTCCCGACCGAAGGAGACCCCTCATGGACGCCGATCGGATGCCCTTGGCCAGAGTAGCCGTTGCGCTGCTCGCCGCCGTGCTTCTTGCCTGTGCCGTCGCCACCGCTCAGGAGGCTCCTCCCGAGACCCCGTCGATCGACCGCCTCTCGGCCAACGTCGAGCGCTTCGAGGAGTCGCTCGGCCACAGACTGGACATGCTCGAGAAGAAGATCGACGACGCCCTGTGGTTCGACCGGGTGGGCGACCTGGCGGTGATCGAGAAAGTCCGGATCTACGGGCCGCCCAAATGGAAGGAGTCGAACCCCGACGAGATCGGGGCCGGCAACCCGGTCAAGTTCTACGCCTACATGTTCACGCCACGCGCGGAGCTCGGAGGCCGCAAGCTCCCACTCCTGGTTTTCTCCCACGGCGGCGTCCACAGCGACTTCAACACCTACTACACCCACATCGTGCGCGAGCTGGTGGCCCAGGGGTACATCGTCGTGGCGCCCGAGTACCGGGGCTCCACCGGCTACGGCCAGGGCACCTACGAGAGCATCGACTACGGCGGCCGGGAGGTGGACGACGCGCTCGCCGCCCGGAACTGGGTGGTGGAGAACCATCCGCGAGCGGACGCCGACCGGGTGGGGGCGATCGGCTGGAGCCACGGCGGCCTGATCACGCTCCACAGCCTGTTCGACCACCCGGAGGCGTACCGGGTCGGCTTCGCCGGCGTGCCGGTGTCGGATCTGGTTCAGCGCATGGGCTACCTGGGGCCGAGCTACCAGTCCCTCTACGACGCCGAGTACCACATCGGCCAGACTCCGTACGAGAACCTGGCGGAGTACAAGCGGCGCTCACCGGTCTGGAACGTGGAGAAGCTCGAGCGGCCGCTCCGCGTCCACGGGAACGTGCACGACGAGGACGTGAACGTGATCGAGGTCGAGCACCTGGTCCAGGCGCTGAAGGCGGCGGGCAAGGAGTTCGAGTACGAGATCTACGACCTGCCGGGTGGCCACAGCTTCGACCGGCTGGACACTCCGGAGGCGTGGCAGGTCCGGCGGACGATCTACGACTTCCTGGCCCGCTACCTCGATCCGCCGAACCCGGGGATCGAGCTGGGCATCGGTCGAAGCGGCCTGGCTTCGCCCTGAGGGGGAACGCCCCGACCACGGACCCTACCGATGACGTGTGGGGGATAGGCTGGGCTTGGTCCCTGGCAGCAACGCCGTCTCCCGACCGGCCAAAGCAGACGCCGTAACGGAGACGAGGGGCCGGGAGGTGGCGTCCCTCGCCCCCCTTGAGGGGGGGAGAGGGACCGAGGGAGTAGGGGGGTGATCCGGTCTACCGCCGGATGCGGTAGTTGATCACCGTCTCGCCGAAGTCCGGCACGAACACCCGCAGCGACACCACGTCGCCGGGGCCGACGTCGGCCGCAGCCTTGCTCACGTCCTCCGCCGACTCCACCTGCTGGCCGTTGACCCGGAGCAGCTTGATGCCGGGGCGCAGGCCCGCCTGGGCCGCCGCGCTGAACGGCGCCACCTGGGAGATCACCACGCCGCCGGGCTGGTCGTAGCCGAAGCGCTGGGAGAGCTCCGGGGTCAGCGGCTGGACGCGGAAGCCGAGGGTCTCCTCGGCGCGGGCGCCGCCCTGGGGGCTGGACTCCTCTTCTTCGGAGTCGAACTCCCCGAGCTTCACCGCGACGTCCATGGTCTTGCGGTTACGGAAGATGCTCAGCGCGACCTTGTCGCCCGGCCGGCGCTTGGCGAGGGCGGTCGTCAGATCGGTTGCGTCCTCGATCGGCTCGCCGTCGAGGGCGAGGATCACGTCACCCGCCTGGAGGCCGGCCGCCGCGGCCGGAGTGTCCTCCTGGACCGCCGCGACCTCGGCGCCGCGCACCTCGTCCAGGCCGTAGGCCTCGGCGTCGACCGCGGTGATGTCGCCGACCGAGACGCCGAGCTGGGGCCGGCGCACGTGGCCGTACTCGAGGAGGTCCGAGACCACCCGCTGGGCCAGGTCGATGGGGATCGCGAACCCGTAGCCGACGAAGGAAGGTCCGCCGAGGATCGCGGTGTTGATCCCCACCACGCTACCGGACAGGTCGACCAGCGGACCGCCGGAGTTGCCCGGGTTGATCGCCGCGTCGGTCTGGATGTATGCCTCCAACGACGAGCCACCCCGGCCAAGTTGACGCCCCTTGGCGCTCACGATGCCAGCCGTGACGGTCGACTCGAGGCCGAACGGGGAGCCCAGGGCGAGCACCCAGTCACCCACCTGGAGGGGGTCGGAGTGGCCGAGGATGGACACGGGCAGGCTCTCGCCGTCGTCGGGATTGATCTTGAGTAGGGCCACGTCCGTGTTGGGATCGGAGCCCACCACCTTGGCCTCGTACTCACGTCCGTCGAACAGGCGGACGAGGACGAAGTCGGCGTCGGAGATCACGTGGTGGTTGGTGATCACGTGGCCTTCGCGGTCCAGGATGAAGCCGGAGCCGGAGCCGGTCTGGGGCGGCGCCTCGCCTTCGGGCGTCGCCTGGGGGCCGAAGAAGAAGTGGAAGGGCGAACGGCCCTGGGGGCCGGCGCTCGCGGGCTTTTCGACCTCGATGTAGACGACCGCTGGCAGGGCGTCGTGGGCGGCGGCGCGGAAGGTCGCGGAGAGGGCGTGGGCGGTCGCCGGATCGACGTCTTCCGGGCGTGGTCCCAGCTTCTCTTCGATGACGTTGGTGGCCGCCTTCTTGTCGGTCGGGGCCTTGTGTTGGGCCGACTCGGAGGTTGCCGCGGGGCCGCACGCGACAACTACCAAGACGACGATGAGGGTCAGGATTCGGGCGATCTCTGGCTTCGATCGATTCATGGTCGTCGTTTCCTTCTCGTGGTCTCCAAATGGCACGTTTCGTTGCTCGCCGTGCGGGCTTATGCAAAGTCCGGGCCTTGTCGGATCGCCCACCAAACCCCTCGATCCCCTTCCTCCCTGGCGGGAGGCAGGGGACGCCGACCCCCGGCCCTTCTTCTCCGCACCGCGGGTGTGTGCGCCATGGGGTCTGGTGTGTCGGCGACGGGTTGCCGAGGGATCGAGGGAGCTGGGGGGCGATCAGTAGGGTGCGCTTCAGCGCACCAGACCATGGCCCGGTGCGCTGAAGCGCACCCTACGCGTCTTGCCCGTCGACCAGCGGCAGCAGCCGGTCGATCTGCGCCTCGGCGTCGGCTTCGCCGAGGTCCATCACGCGGCGGCAGTAGTCGCCCTGGAACATGACCAAGGAGAGGAAGTCGGGGCTCTCGGTCTCGCGGGATCCGAGGCTTCGGGTGAGGTACCGGAAGCTCTTCGGCAGTCGCGGCTCGAACTGCGCCGCCAGCTTTCCCAGGTCCTGGGACGGGCGGAGCACCTCGACCTCGACCACCCGCAGGCCGTGGCGCTTCTCGGGGGGGATGTCGCGCAACAGCAGGTTCAGCCGCTCGATGCGCAGCGCGTCCTGGTCCAGGGCGTCGAGGAAGATGGCGTTCAGGAGCTGGCTCGCGATCTGGAGCGGCGGCGGGTAGCCGCGGAGCTGGGAGCGGTCGGCCTCCTCGCGGCTCCGGGCGAAGCGCGTCGAGATGGCGAGCACGCGGTCCGCGCCCAGGTGGATTGCCGGCGAGAGCGGGTTGGTGAGCCGGATGCCGCCGTCGCCGTGCCACATGGTCTCGAGCTGGACGGCGGGAAAGAAGAGCGGCAGCGCGGCCGACGCCATGATGTGGTCCACGGTGGTCGTGGTCACGCGGCTCCGGCGGTTGGGACGCTCCCAGCACTGGGCGTTCTGCCCTTCGATCCAGATCACCGTCTGGCCGGTATCGAAGTTGCTGGTGATGACGGTGAAGCTCCGCAGCCGCCCCTGCTCGAGGTTGCGCGCGACGCCGGGGATGACGCCACGCGAGTCGGCGCCGAGGGCGCCGGTGAGGAGCTTGCGTAGCGGCGTCGTGTCGACCAGGGCGCGCACCTCGGGCGCGAGCGGACCGCCACCCGAGACCAGCCGGAACGCCCACCGGACCATGCTGCGGGCGAGGGACCACGGATCGACGCAGAACACCCGGTCGACCTCGAGGTGGGTCCACAGGTCGCTCAGGCGCTCCACGGTGTCGCGGAGGCCGTCGGGGTGGGCGGCGAGACAGGCGGCGTTGATGGCGCCGGCCGACACGCCGGTGAGGATCGGGATCCGCAGGTTGGGCCGGTGGCGGGCGAGGGCGCGCAGGCACCCCACCTGGTACGCGGCTCGGGCGCCGCCGCCGGAGAGGACGAGCGCCAGCCCCTGGCCGCCCGTCGTCGTCCCTTCGATCGCTAGCTCTTCCAGTCCGCTCATCACCAGATCGCGGCGAACTGTACCAGCCCGGAGGTTTCGCGCCGAGCCGGCGCGAAACCTCCGGGCTCGAGAGGAGTTATCGGGCGGCGGCCCGGGGGACCCGGCGCTCCGACTCCCGGTGGGCCTCCAGGAAGGTCTCCGGGTCGGAGAAGACGTTGGCGATCCGCATGCCCTTCTTCACGGCGCTCCAGCTCACGCGGCCGGTGGCCAGGGCGCCGACGAGCTGGAGGTAGGTCTTGGCGCGCCCGCGGTAGCGGTAGCGGACTTCGAGGGTGGTGCGCCAGAGGCGGGCGTACTCCTCGTAGAACTGGTCGAGGGGCAGGCGGGTGGGGAGCACCGCGTGGACGATGTCGAACATCTCCCAGTCGTCGGTCGTCACCTGGCGGCGCGCATCGCTCCAGAGGTCGGTGCCCGGCAGCGGCGTGAGCACCGAGAAGCCGCTGTTGTAGGTGCCGTTCTCGTCGATCCACTCCCGCAGGCGGGCGAAGTCTTCCCGGTCCCAGCCCGGGTCGACGATGAAGTTCGAGGTGAAGCCCACCCCCATCTCCTTCAGGATCTCGATCGCCCGCAGGTTGTTGGCGGCGCTGTTCTTCTTGTTGACCGAATCGAGCCCCCGGTCGTCGATCGCCTCGAGGCCGAGAAAGATCGCCAGGTCGCCGCAGTCCTTCCACATCTCGATCAGGTGGGGGAACTTGCAGATGATGTCGGTGCGTGTCTGGACGGTGAAGTACTTGCGGATTCCGGCCGCCTTGATCTGGCGCGCCATCTCCTCGGCCCGGCGCACGTTCATCCAGAAGATGTCGTCGGTGATGAAGACGTTGGGCGCCTCGATGGCGGCGAGCTCCCGGACCACCCGCTCGGGCGACTTCTCGCGGAACGTGCTCTCGTGGAACTTCCAGACCGAGCAGAAGTTGCACTTGAACGGGCAGCCGCGGGCGGTCTCCATCAACGCCAGCGGCTTGCGGAAGTTGATGTAGTACTCGGGCGCGTAGTCGCGGATCAGGTGGCGGGCGGGGAGCGGCAGGGTGTCGAGGTCGCTGCGGCTCGGCGGCGGTCCCGTGGGGCGGCGGTCCGTGCCGTGGCCGAGAATCAGGCCGGGCGCCTTGGACGCTTCGCCCGCCGTGTCGAGCTCGTGGACGAGGGGCGGCATCACCTCCTCGCCGTCGCCGATCGCCACCGCGTCGATCGCCGGGTCGTCGAACCACTGCGGCTCGCGCGAGGCGTCGTGGCCGCCGACCACCACGAAGACCTCCGGAAGCTCGCGCTTGACCCGCCGCGCGAGCTCCAGGCAGCGGAAGCGCTCGGTGGTGAAGTTGCACTGGAGGCCGACGACCTGGGGCTCGAACCGGCGGCACCGTTCCATGCCGCCCTCCGATCCGTCGATCCTGAGGTCGAAGATCGCGCACTCGTGACCGTCAGCTTCGAGGGCCGCGGCGACGCACTCCGGCCCGAGGGGCTCGACGAAGGTCAACATCTCGAGACCCAGAATGCCGCCGATGGGCGGCTTGAGGAAGGCGACTCGCATGGCTGACCTCCGGAAGACAAATCGAGTTTTCGGTTTCTCGGCCGGGGACATCCCACCATGGCGGCCCGCCAGCGTCAAGGGGCGGGTCAGCCGGTGACCCCTGTGCGCAGTTCGTGACCCCTGGGGAGCCCTCTAAAGGGTCACTTGCTGATCCGGAGCCGGAGCGCCAGTCGGCGGTCGATAGCGCAAAGGCCCGGAAACAGGGCGATTCCTCGCCCGGTCGGGGTGGCGCGCGCTCTGGCACGGCTCTTGATGAGAGGTTCAACCAGAGCGCGGTCGGACAGCGGGTCCGATTGCCGGGCCGTTTGGGTTGCTGAAGCGGCGCGGTAGGGACGCTGGCCCGACCCGATCAGAACCCTCCGGGAGGGCAGTTGCTCTTCCGGGTTCTCATGGGCGGGGTTCCGAAAGGAAGCCCGCCCACTTTTTCCTCCGCGCAACACCCGTTCGAGTCCCCTGGACCGCCCCTCTGGGTGGCGCCTCCGATGCCGTCCGTGCGTACCATCGAAGGCGGGGTGGGAACTCTGAGAGTGCCAGGCACTCCGATTGCGGAGGCTCCCGCCCGATGATTCAAAACCCACCCGAAAATCACTCCCCCAGAGCATCGAGATGAGCAATCGACTCGCGACACGTACGTCTACGACCGAACGCATTCTGCTGGGAGACGAAGCGCTCGCCCAAGGCGCGGTCGACGCGGGCCTGGCCGCCGCCTACGGCTATCCGGGAACCCCCTCGACCGAGATCATGGAGTACCTTCTGCGGCTCCACGACCAGGGGGACGGCCCCCATGCCAGTTGGTGCGCCAACGAGAAGACCGCCTACGAGGCCGCCCTCGGTGCGGCCATGGCGGGCGGCCGGGCGCTGGTGGTGATGAAGCATGTGGGTCTGAACGTCGCCGCCGACCCGTTCATCAACTCGGCGTTGCTCGATCTGCACGCCGGCCTGGTGGTCGCGGTGGCCGACGACCCGGGCATGCACAGCTCCCAGAACGAGCAGGACAGCCGCCTCTACGCCGAAATGGCACGCATCCCCTGTCTGGAGCCCGCCACCCAGCAGGAGGCGTACACCATGACCCGGGACGCCTTCGAGCTCTCCGAGCGGTTCCGCACGCCGGTGCTGATCCGCCTGGTCACGCGCCTCGCCCACAGCCGGACCGCCGTCACCACCCGGCCCCCGGTAGCCGAGCGTCCGCGCATGCGGCCCGTCGACTCGGCCGACTGGACGCTGCTGCCGGCCAACGCCCGACGTCGTTGGCGCGTGGTGCTAGGCCGCCAGGGGGCGATCCAGGACGCCGTCGCCGCCGACCACACGAACCTGACCTTGCGGCCCGGAAGCCGGTTGGGTGTGATCACCACCGGCATCGCCAGAAACTACTTCCTCGAGGTGCTGGAGGAGCTGGGCGAGAAGCCTTCGCACCTCCACATCGGCGCTTACCCGGAGCCGGAGGAGAAGCTCCGGCGGCTGGCGCAAGAGGTCGAGACCCTGCTGGTGCTCGAGGAGGGGCGGCCGATCGTCGAGCATCGGCTCCACGGCATCGTCCCCTCGGGCCTCGAGGTCATCGGCCGGGAGACCGGCGCCGTGCCCCGGGACGGTGAGCTCGACCCCGATCTGGTGCGCGCCGCGCTCGGGCTGCCCGAGCGGCCTCACTTGAAGGTCACCGGCACCGAGCCCTTGGAGCTTCCCAGCCGGCCGCCCCAGCTCTGCTCCGGCTGCCCCCACCGGGACAGCTTCACCGCCCTCCAGAAGGCGTTGGACGGTATCGAAGGGGCGGTGGTGACCGGCGACATCGGCTGCTACACGCTGGGTGCGCTGCCGCCGTTTCGGGCCATCGACTCCTGCGTTTGCATGGGCGCTTCGGTCGGTATGGCCAAGGGCGCGGCCGACGCCGGCGCCCACCCGGTGGTGGCGGTGATCGGCGACTCGACCTTCTTCCATTCCGGCATCCAGCCGCTGCTCGACGCGGCGACCGCGAACACCGACATGACGGTGCTGATCCTCGACAACGGGGCGGTCGGCATGACCGGCGCCCAGGACACGGTGGCGCCGGCGTCGCGGCTCGAGACCCTGGCGCTCGCCCTCGGGGTCCACCCCGACCACTGCGTGGTGATCGACGCCCATCCGCGCAAGCTCGACGCGATGGTCGAGGTGATGCGCCGGGAGATCGCCTACCATGGAACGTCGGTGGTGATCGCCGTGCGCGAGTGCATCGAGCATGCGCGCAAGCGCAAGGGAGGGAAGGCATGAGCACGGACGCCAAGCGGCTGGACGCGGTCCTCGCCGGCGTGGGTGGTCAGGGGGTGCTCTCGATCGGCGCGTTGATCGCCGGCGCCGCCATGGACGCCGGGCTGTTCGTCAAGCAGTCGGAGGTCCACGGCATGTCGCAGCGCGGCGGTGCCGTGGAGGCCTATCTGCGCATCTCGGAGCGTCCGATCCGGAGCGACCTGATCGGTCGGGGCAACGCCGACGTCATCCTGAGCCTGGAGCCGGTCGAGGCCTTGCGCCATCTCGAGGCGTTGGCGCCGGAGGGCACAGTCGTAACCTCCACCGACCCGGTCCAGAACGTGCCCGACTATCCGGAGTTGGAGACGATCCTCGATCGGCTCCGCGCGCTGCCCAGGGCGATCCTGGTCGACGCGGGCCGGCTGGCGCGCGAGGCGGGCAACGCCAAGGCCTCGAACGTGGTCCTGGTGGGCGCGGCGTCCCATCTCCTGCCGGTCTCTCCGGAGGCGATCGAGGAGCGCATCCGCCGCATCTTCGAGGCCAAGGGCGAGAGGGTGATCGAGGCCAACCTGCGCGCCTTCCGCGCCGGCTGCGCCGAGGCCGCCGCCCCGGTGGCCTGATTCGGGCGACCGGAGCGTAACGGGAGCCGTGGGGAAGGAGCGGGTGGAGAGCTTCGACGACATTCTGGCGCGTCTCGGGGAGGGGAGTGGCGACGGCGCCCCCCGGAGGCTCCTCGAGACCGAGGGCCTGGTGCTCGCCCGGGAGCTGGGCGTGGGTGTGCCGCACCACGAGCTCGTGAGTGACGCGGAGGCGGTCGCTGCCCTCGATCTCTCGCCCTTCCCGGGCGACCGGGTGGTGGTCAAGGCGGTCTCCCGGGAGCTTCCCCACAAGAGCGAGGCCGGGGCGGTCCGGATGGTGGAGAGAACCCCGGCCGCGGTGGCGCGTGCCGTGGAGGAGATGGCCGGGCGCCTCACCGGAGTCGCGGTCGCCGGGTACGGCGTGTTCGAGCTCGTGCCCCACGAGGCGGGCGTCGCCGGGGAGCTGCTGCTCGGCATGCGCTGGACGGAGGACTTCGGTCCGGTCGTCACCGTCGGGCCGGGTGGGGTCGAGACCGAGCTCCTGGCGAAGAGCCTGGCACCCGGGCAGGGCACCGCCATCTTGTCGCCCCTGCTCCTGGAGGCCCCGGACCCGGCCGAAGCAGTGCGCGCCGTGCTGGCGTCACGCCCCCTGCTGCGCTCGGCCACCGAGCCGTTCCGGGGGCGCGAGCCCGCGGTCGGTCTGGAGGAGCTGGCGGCCGTCGTGGTCAGGTTCCTGGAAGCGGCCGATCGCCTGCTGCCGGAGAAGCTCTCGGAGATCGAGCTCAACCCGGTGGCGCTCACCCGGCGGGGCCCGGTCGCCCTCGACGCGGCGGGGACCCTGGGGCGAGCGCCGGACCAGCAGCCGGCGAGGCGCCCCGATCGGCCCCTGGACAAGATCGGCCGGCTGCTCGCGCCCCGTTCGGTGGCGGTCATGGGTGTGTCGGAGCGGACAGTCAACCCGGGGCGGATCATCCTGCGCAATCTCCTCGGCCGGGGCTTTCCCAAGGACCGGCTGTTCGTCGTCAAGCCGGCGGGGGCCGGAAGCGCAGAGACCATCGACGGCTGCCGCCGTGTGGACGACCTGGGCTCCCTGCCGGAGCCGGTCGATCTCCTGGTTCTTTCCGTGGCCGGGGGGCAGGTGCCCGAGCTCCTCGAGCAGGTGGTCGCCGGCCGGCGGGCCGAGAGCCTGGTGGTGATCCCCGGCGGCCTGGGCGAGACCGCCGGCAGCGGCGACCGGGCGGCGGCGGCCGAGGCGACCCTCACGGCCTCGCGGGCCACCCCGTGGCGCGGGCCGGTGGTCAACGGCGGTAACTGCCTGGGTGTGAGGTCGATACCGGGCCGGGTCGACACGCTCTTCATCCCGGGCCACAAGCTCCGGTTCCCGGAGCGGGGCGGTGGAGAGGCCGATCCGGTGGCCCTGGTCTCCCAGAGCGGCGCCTTTGCCATCGCCCGGGCATCGAAGCTCCGGACGCTCAACCCGCGGTATCTGATCACCCTCGGCAACCAGCTCGATCTCACGGTGGGCGACTACGTCGAGTATCTGGCGGACGACCCCGAGTCCCGGGTGGTGGCCTGCTACGTGGAGGGTTTCCGGCCGGGGGATGGCCACCGGTTCCTCCGTGCGGCTTCCCGCATCGTCGCCCAGGGCCGGACGGTCATCCTCTACCGGGCGGGCCGCACGGCGGCGGGCGCCAAGGCGAGCGCCTCGCACACGGCGTCGATCGCGGGGGACTTCGCCGTCAGCCGGGAGCTCGCCCGCGCCGCCGGCGTGGTGGTGGCGGACACGCTGGAGGACTTCGAAGGCCTGGTGTCGCTCTTCGCCCGGCTCGACGGCAAGCGCCTGTCGGGAACGCGGCTCGGGGCGCTCACCAACGCCGGCTTCGAGGCGGTGGCAATCGCGGATCGGCTGGGCCTCTTGAGCCTGTCCGGGTTCTCGGAGCGCACTCGGGAGCGGGTGGCGAAGATCCTCGCGGACCGGCGCCTGGAGGAGATCGTCTCGATCCACAACCCGCTCGACGTCACCCCGATGCTCGACGACGAGGGGTTCGCCGAGGCCGCACGGGCGGTTCTGACGGACGGCGGCGTCGACCTGGGCGTGATCGGCTGCGTGCCCTTGACGGGCGCCATGGAGACGGTGGCTCCCTATGCCCCCACCGCCTCACCCGGGGCCGACCGTGGGCCTGAGCACGACGAGGACGGCACCCGGGCCCACGGCGTCGCCGCCCGCCTCGCCCGGCTGGCGGCCGAGGTGGAGACGCCGTGGGTCGCCGTGGTCGACTCGGGGTACCTCTACGACCCGATGACGCGGGTCCTCGAAGACGCCGGAATCCCCACCTTCCGCGCCGCCGACCGGGCGGTGCGCCTCCTCGGCATCTGGGCCGAGCACACCCTCTCCACGCGGGCGTAGACCGCAGCCCGCGAGTCGGCCCCCGACCTTCGGACGGGGGCTGATCTCTCTTCTCTTGGGAGAAAACTTAGAGAAATAGTATATACTGGCGGACAGGAACAATGATCAGCTTCCAAGGCCGTCCCGGGCCGTCCCGGGATCTCGGCTGGATCGTGACGCGATCCAGGGCACCGCCTCTGTACCGCACCGCAAGAGGAGGGGTAGAGGAGGCGTACGCCCCGTGCGCCCTCCGTTCGTTGACTTGATAGAGCTCCGCTGTTTGGAGAGAGAGGGGAGTCCTGATGAGAATCACGAAGCTGTTCCTGCTGGCGATCCTGGTGGCGGTGGTGTCGTTCCCGGCGACCGCTCAGGACACGACCGCCCCGCAGCGCATCCATCTCGACCTCGACGCCAACGCCGACCTGGCGGACGACTGGAGCGACACCTACTGGCACGAGCTGTGGCCGAACTACTGCGCCATCTGGCACCTCAGGTACATCGAGGGCGACGGCCAGCTCAGGCAGTGCAACTACGCGGTCTTCGACGACGGTCGCTACCACATCGACTGGGTCGGCCCGACCTACTTCCTGGACTGCCTCGGCATCGTGGCCGAGCCTTCGGGCGAGGTCGATCCCACCGTCGGCGACCCGACCGGACAGGTCTGGCACGAGGTGTACCCCGACTACTGCATCGACTGGGTGGTGGATGGCTGGGAGGACAACGACGGCGATGGCACCGTCTCCGAGTGCGACATCGTCTATCTGAACGGGCAGATCTGCCATGTGCAGCGGGTGAGCGTCGACATCATCGTCTCGCCGGCCCCCGTGCCGGTGACGACGAAGACGCCGTAGGCCTCGAGCTCTCTGCTTGCGCCGTGGTCGTGCCCTGTTTCAGAGGGGGCCGGCCACGGCGTTTGTGCGCTCCCGGAGGGCTCAGGGCCTCGCCGGGCCAGCCCGTTCCGAGCGCAGGAGTGGCAGCCCGGCTGCCTGCCACTCCGGGACGCCGCCCCGGAACCAGAGCACGTTCCGGAACCCGGCCCGCGCCGCCTCGGTCGAGCAGTTCCTGCTCCGGACGCATGAGCGGCCGTAGCAATAAAAGGCCACCGGCACGCTGAATCGGTCGCCGTTCGACGGAGCGGGAACCTCCTTGCTCACTCGCTCCGAACAGAACTGGGCGGGAAGGCTGACCGCCCCCGGCAGGTGCCCGACGCGATGGTCGGGCGCCGCCCGGACGTCGAAGAGGACGAGCCCCGGCGTGGCCCGGTCGGCAGAGAGATCGGGGTTCGATGCCTCGATCGTGCCGGCGAGATCGAGGGCGTCGACGATCCGCACCACCGGGAGCGGCTCCGCCCCCGGCGCGGTGCGCCGCCAGTCGGGCCAGCCGCCGGGATAGACCGCCACGCGGACGTCCATGGCGCGGAGCAAGAGGTACCCGAGCCCGGGCCGCGGATCGTCCGGGCCGTTGCCGTAGAGAACGAAGGTGGAGCTCATGTCGACGTAGGTCGTAGGGCGGGGGCCGAGGCGGGAGAACACGCCCCGCATCGTGACCGGATCGGGCCACCGGGGGGGCTCCTCGAACAGGCTGAGGAAGTCATAGGGCAGGCTGTGGGGGATGTGGCCCTCCGGGCCGGCCCATGCGTCCGTGCCGCGCACGTCGACCAGCTCCATCTCGGGAGTGCCGAAGCCCTCCGCCACCTGGACCCGGTCGACGGCGGTGGTCGGGTCGCGGACGGGGGCGCCGTCTCGAGTGGCGCGGCCGGGCCGGAAGGTGGTCGGCTCCCGGGCGGCCGGACCGGGCTCCGTCGGCAGTCCCTCCTGGTTCCAGGCGGGGAGGCCGCCGTCGAGCACCCGGACGCTCGAAACACCCCCGCGCTCGAGGAGCCAGAAGAGCCGGCCCACGGCTTCCGGGTCGTCGCCGTATACCAGGGCTCCCTCCGCTCCGGAGAGGCCCGCGGCTCCCAGATGCTGGACGAGGCACTCGCCGCCGGCGAGGAGGCAAGGCGTGCCCACCTCCACCCGCGTCGCTCCCGGCAGGTGCCCCGCCTCGAACGCTTCGGCCGAGCGGGCGTCGACCGGCACCAACCCTCGCCCGGCCGCCTCGGCGGGGGAGAGGAAGACCTCCGGGAAGTCGGGTGGCGGCCCTTTCTTCGGACCCATCCAGGGAAGGTCGATGGGCCGCCGCTGGGCGGCGGCCGTCGCGGCCAGCACGAGCAGGCCCACGAGCGTCCAAACAGCCGTCCGGTGCATGGGCGGAGCTTAGCGGGAAGAACAGGAAGTGAGCAAATGAGAAAGATCGAGCGAGCCCGACGCCCAGAGCACCCCGGGGGAGTCGGCCCGCTCGCCGGTGGGCGGGACCGCACGGTGCTGCCGCACAGACTCCTTGGAACGTCACAACACCGGTTCGGGTGAACCAGGAGCTATCCGGTGGGGCATGGACACGAAGCGATGCCCGATACACTTGACACGTCAACTGTCGATGGGTAAAATAGTTCCATGACGACGCGAAGCGCCCTTCAGGACGAGCTGCGGCAGGGCCGGCCGTTCCGGTCGCCGGAGGAGGAGGCGGCGCTCGGCATCCGTCGTACCGCCGAGGTCCTGCGGCACCGGATGGAGCCGTTCTTCGAGCGTCACGGGCTCACCGGACAGCAGTACAACGTGCTGCGCATCCTCCGGGGCGCGTTGCCCGAGCCGTTGCCGACGATGGAGATCGCCGACCGGATGCTCGAGAAGACCCCGGGCATTACCCGCTTGCTCGATCGCCTCCAGGAGAAGGGCCTGGTGAAGCAGGAGCGCCGGTCCGACGACCGGCGCTGCATCCTCCGCTCGATCACGCCGGCGGGCCTCGAGCTCCTTGCCGCGCTCGACGAGCCGGTGGCCGAGGCCAACCGGGAGGCGGTCGGCATGCTGACCGACGAGCAGAAGGAGCAGCTCATCGAGATGCTGGGTGCCATTCGCGCCCACTCCCGCTGAAGCGCGCTCGTTCGAATATTTTACGCGTAAACAATTTACAGGAGGATCCCATGACCACGCCCGTCGACAAGACCTCTGGAACCGACACCTCCCGCGCCCGGACGGCGGCAGAAGGCAGCCGCCCTGTGCTCCTGGGAATCGCCGGAAGCCTGCGTGAAGGCTCGTTCAACCATGCGCTCCTCCGGGCCGCCGGCGAGCTCGCCTCGGATGTGCTGGACGTCCGCATCTACGAGGGCCTGGGAGAGATTCCCCCGTTCAACGAGGACCGGGAGGACTCGCCGGCCGCCGCCGTCACGGAGCTGCGACGGAGCATCGAAGAAGCGGACGTGCTGCTCATTGCGACACCCGAGTACAACAGCTCGATCCCCGGCACCCTCAAGAACGCACTGGACTGGGCGTCGCGGCCCTACGGCGCGAGCGCTCTCGCGGACAAGCCCGCTGTGGTCGTCGGGGCGAGCCCGGGGCGCGGTGGGGCCGCACAGGCCCAGGAGGATCTGCGCAGGGTGCTCGGGAGAAGCGGGGCGAAGGTCCTGGACCAGGGCCTCTCCGTAAGCCGCGCCCACAGCCGATTCGACGACACGGGCCGGCTGGTCGACGACGAGGCGCGCGCGACCCTCGCCGAGGTCGTGACCCGGCTCGCGCAGACCGCCGGTGTCGCCGCGCGCTCGGCTTGACTCGGCCGGCATCGTCGATACAGTTGGGTGAGCGCTTTCGTGATCCAGGGGATATGGGGAGACACTCCGGCGAGGAGGCGCTTTCGGCCCGGAGCTTCCCGCGTCCGGAGCCTTCCGAGAGGGGCTCCGAGAGAAAGGACACTCCATGAATCGGGCACCGATCGGTGGTTCTTGCTACCAGCGCTTCACGTGCTGCCTGTGGATCCTCGCGGGGTTCCTCCTGTTCTTGCAGGTGGTGCCGGCGCACGGGGAGGAGGGACGCATACCGTCGCTCGGGGGAGCCGCGTCCGCCGGTCACACGGTCGTCGTGCCGTGGATCGCGCAGGCCGACCCGGGCAAGGCGCTCCGGCAGGAGAGCGACCTCTACGTTCACAACCCGGGACCGGGATCTCTGGTCGTCGACGTCACGTTCCGCAAGCAGGGGTTGCCGGAGGCTGATCCGCCGAAGGTCACGCTCACCCTCGGGGAGCTCGAGACCGTCTATCTGCCGAATGTCCTGGTCGATCTCTTCGCGCGGCACAACGTTGCCGGCTACGTCATCGTCGAGGTGACGGAGGGGACCGCGCAACCGCTCGTCCTCTCGTTCAACCGGACGTTCGGCGACGGTCGAGTGGTCGGTCAGACCGTCCCGGGTGTGGTGCTCGAGGAGGATGGGAACGCTTCGGGTGAGGGAATCTTCCACCTCGTCGGATTGCAGGCGACCGCGGAGAGGATCGGCTACCTCGGGGTCACCAACCCGGTGGGCGCTGCGCTGAGGTTCCGGCTGCGGGCTTTCGACCGCCTCGGTCAGCCGCTCGCGTCGCCGAGCCCTTCGGTCACGGTCCCCCGGTTCGGCCAGAAGCAGTTCCGGATCGAGGAGCTTCGCGAGCTGTTCGGGCTCGACGAGACGGAGGACTACCGCGTCGCCATCGAGCTGATCAATCGCTCCCGGCGGGCGGTTCCGTACGGGGCGAATCTCCGCTGGAGCTCGCGAGATCCGTCATTTCTTCGGAGTGGCAGGACGGACGTTCCGGAGGTCTTCTTCCTCGGCGTCCTGAACACGCCCGGGCTCAACGACAGCTTCTTCCAGACCGACCTGGTGGTGGCGAACACGGGCTCGGAGCCCGTGACCCCACAGGTCATCTTCACCGGTGTCGGGTTTTTCGCCGAGCCGACCCAACCGATGTCGATTCCCCTCCCGCCGGGGGAGACCGTGCGGCTCCGGGACGTCATTTCCCAGTGGCAGACGCCGAGCGGCGTCGGCGTCCTGCACGTGGTGACAGAAGGAGGCTCGGCGCCCTACCCGGTGGCCCAGGCGGAGAGCTACGACGTGTCGGACCCGGAGCGCACCTACGGCCAGTTCATGCCGGCGTTGACGCTCGAGGATACCGCCCTGCCCGACCGTCCGCGCTCCCTCATCGGGCTACGGCAGGATGCCGGGTTCCAGAACGGCGTGCGCTCGACCGTCTGGCTCTACAACCCGGTGGACTCGGCTGCGTCCTACACCCTCCGCTACTTCGACCACGAAGGGCACGAGCTCGGAACGGCCGAGGGCCGGCTCGGTGCCGGCAAGCTCCGCCAGGTCAACGCCGGGTTCCACCCGCTGCCTCCCGGAGGTGCTCCGGAAGGCTTCGTCGTCCGCCTCGAGGTGAGCGACGGAGCGCTCATGATGGCCGGCCAGGTGGTCAACGAGTTCAACGACCCGGCCTACGTCGTCGCGCGATAGGGGGCGCCGTCTAGTACAGCTCGACCTGCCCCCAGTGGCCGAACTGGCCGTCCAGCGAGTGGAAGTAGAGCCGCGTGTCGACCGGCGTCGGGCCGGGGAACTGGATGTCGGTCACCACGGCCTCGGCGATACCGTGCTGGCCGCCGAACAGCAGGACGCCGTCGAAGTCGAGGGTCGCGATGCCGCTCGAGTTGGTGAGCGCGGTGAGCGGGAAGACCGCCTGCGTGTTGTTCAACCCCACGTTCCACTCGAGCAGGCCGAAGGTCACCTCGGCGCCGTTGACGTCCTGGCCGTCCTCATCGATGACGTGGAAGGTCGCGCGGTAGCGCTCGGTGCCGCTCGGGTTGGTCTGGAGGTGGGCGATCTGGGTCGACTCGACGTGGACCGACTGGAACAGGTGGCTCTGGGCGCCGAAGGTGCCCAGCGTCTGAACGGCCGTCCGCCCGCTCGGGTCCTCGGCCTCCACCTCGACCCGGTAGTTTCGCCCGGGGTTGAGGCCTCGGGCCACCATCGCGTGGTAGCGCTTGAACTGCTGCTCGTCGTTCTCGTAGACCAGCGTCTCCGTGGGCACGCTGGGAGGCTGCTCGTAGACCCGGATGCGGCTCACCGACTCCTCGTCCGTGGTCCAGCGCGCCTTGACGACGTTCGAATTGAACCAGGAGATCACGCCGGAAGGGATGCCCGGGTCGACCAGGTCGGTCGGCGTGCTGGCGCTGTCGGTGGGATCGCTCCCGAGGCGCACCTCGTAGCCGTCCGGGAACGTGTCGCCGTCACTGTCGGCCGAGAGAACGGAGGTGCCGCGGGCGGCCTCGTCGCCGTCGCGCAGGCAGTCCATCTCCCGGTCGAGGCCGAAGCGGTAGCCCGAGCCTACCGGCGTGCCGATGAGCGCGAGCTCGGCGTTGCCGGCGCCGGCCATGGCGTCGAGCTGGGCGAGGGTGAACGGGCCGATGCCGTTCGCCCCCGGGGTGATGCTCGCGTCGCCTGCGCAGCCGTCGGCGGGGTTGTCCACGGTGTCGGTGACGAACACCGCTCCGCCGGCGGCGAACGGGTCGTAGAGCATGCCGATCGCCCGGGGCGCACCGCTCCAGGTGATCCAGCCGCGCACCACGAGGTCGTTGTCGCCGTTGGCCGCGCCGTTCAGGAGCTCCTGGACCGGGCTGGGGTAGGGCGGCCCGGCCGGCAGCGTCCCGTCCAGGTGATGCGTGGCGGCGGTGGTCGGTGCCGAGCCGGTGTCGAGCTCCTGGACGAACTGCTCGATCTTCGGCTGGGCGCCGGTGGGCAGGCCGTTGAAGGCGCCCAGGTTGATGAAGTCGATCAGGGTGTCGACGAACCCGGTGTTGGCGAGCCCCCAGCCGAGGACCGGGAGCTTGGTCATGGCGTTGTTGCAGTAGGTCATCGGAGGCTGGCCGCACGGGTTGGTGAGGCCGAAGTCGACGGTCTCCGAGGTCTTGTCCCAGATGCCGCGGAGCTGGGTCGCGTCGTCCGACAGGATGCCGATGATCGGGTTGTTGACCTGGTTGAGCGTTCCCGAGGCTCCCGCCATGCTGTGGCAGTTCTCGCAGGTGACCGAGAGGAGCCCGCTCTGGGGCGGACTTGGCGGCAGGCCGGTCGTGTCCTTGCTGACCTCGTGGGCGGTCTCCATGGAGAAGCAGTCGAAGCCGATCTGGGCGTCGAGGCTGTAGCTCCGGTCCAGGTTCTGGTTCGGGTTGGGCGGGTAGGACGAGCTGAAGACGAACGCCATGAACTCGTCGAGCTCCGGGTCGTTCGGATCGTTGGGGTCGTCGAGCCTCTGGCCGCCCAGCAGGCCCTCGAAGGCGGGGTCGAACGCCTCCAGGTCGGCGCGGTCGCCCCGCCAGTGGAACGGTGGTGTCTCCTCGATGCCCAGGAGCGACATGGTCACCTTGGCCCCCTTGGGGATGCGGGCGACGTCCTTGGGGTCGCTCGCCAGGTCGCCGGTGAAGTCCGAGAGGTCCCAGGCCACGCCGTCCAGGTGCAGGTCCTGGTGACAGGTGTTGCAGGTCATCAGGCCGCTCGAGGAGTTCGAGGCGTCGAGGAAGTGGCGGCGGCCGTTCTCGATCCGGTCGGTGGTGATGTCGAAGCCGACGGAGAGCGTGCGCGACGGGCGCTTGGGGGCTCCGATCGGCAGCACCCGGGTGTCGAAGACGAGGAGGGTGTTGTCACCCCGCCCGTAGGCGTAGAGCCAGTCCTCGGTCGGGTCGAGGGCGACGCCCCGGATGCCGAAGCCGGAGCGCGCCGTCGGCGCCACGGCGAAGTCCACAGCCACCCGGTCGTTGACGGCGTCGAACATCGCCACGTTCCGGGTCTCGTTGCAGGCCACGAACGCGGTGTTGCCGTTCGCGGTGAACAGGATGTCGTTGGGTCCCGCGCAGCGGAAGGCGGGGTTCAGGCTGGCGGAGTGGTTGACCGGATCGTTGAGGTCGACCACCACCGTGCTCGCCTGGGGCGTGCCGGTGGGCGACGGCACCGCGTGGGTGATGGCGTGCATGGCGAACGCGAGGCCCGGGACGGTGCTGTTGGCCTCGTACTGGGGCTCACCCTCGTTGATCTCGTCCTCGTTGCGCAGGT
>Ga0210101_1000221_pt1 | contig 21091 bp, 11 predicted proteins | sample Muzzi_PWC_D1_FD_185534 | JGI IMG/M metagenome (GOLD analysis project Ga0210101, IMG submission 185534) | Wetland microbial communities from San Francisco Bay, California, USA, that impact long-term carbon sequestration - Muzzi_PWC_D1 (SPAdes) | ecosystem: Environmental > Aquatic > Marine >... | reverse complement strand
ATAGCCAGGCCTTCACCTGGTACCGGCAAGCCGCGGAAAAAGGTTCGCGCCGCGCCCAGCACCGCCTGGCCTCGATGTACGCGCGCGGCCAGGGCGTCGAGCAAAGCCTGCCCAAGGCCTACGCCTGGTGCAAGGTCGCCGTGTTCCAGAATTCCCGCCATGCGCGCCGCAAGCTGAAGATTATCGAGGCCCGCATGAACGGCGAGCAGCTGAGCCGCGGGCGCTGGCTGGCGCAGGACTTCTACGACCAGTACGTGACCAGGGCCGGCGCCTGATTGTCCCCGATTGGCCGCAGGCCACCGCCCTCCGTGGCGATCACCTGCGACCCGTGCTTACCCGGCAATACCACGGTTGCTAGAACATCGGACAGCCGGGGACCTGGTTGCCGGTGGCCGCCATACCGGACCCGACTTCGGCGACGACGTACAGACCGCACTCGTAGACGGTGTTTCCATTGAGACTGCCAAAACCCGGCTCGGTCTGAAAAAGACTCAGCGAGGTGGCGCTGAACAGGACTACATCGCCAAAGAAATTGACGCCGCTCAGTTGCGCAATTGCGCCCCGGTGGAGGTTCGCCCCCTTCAGGGAGCCCCCGAACGCCTGCACCGAAGCGTTGGAGCCCGCGACCAGGGCGCCGGCCTGCGCATTGTTCAGGTTGGCACTCGAATTCGATTCCACGTAAATCTCGCCTTCGAGTTGTGTCATGTTGCGCAGTGACAGCGAACTGTTTTCGCGGGCGAAGACGGTGCCCGCGAGGTTTCCGGTATCGATTCTCAGCGACGAAGATCTGCCGACGAACACCGTGCCGTCGAGATTGACGGGACCGCCGCTGCGAATTCTCACCAGGCTTTGATCGCTGGTATCGATCGACGTGGCGTCGGGGTTGGCGTTCGTCAGATTCATCGAGACCCCCCTGCGCAGATCGACGACACCACTGCGGTAGGCTTCGATGCCGGCCAGGTAGCTACTGTCCGCGACATTCGAGCTGATGGTGACCGGGCCCCGCGTCGTGACCAGCGACTGGTCGCCGACGGATAGCCCCGCGTTGACGAAATTCTCCAGTATGACCGGGCCCTCGAGCCTTACGAGGGCCTTTCGGTACGGATTGATCGACCAGAGCGCGCCGACGATTCGAGTATTGGTGACTCGAACGAAGGCATTGCGCGCATAGACTCCGGCGGCGTCGCTGCCCTCGGCCGCCGGGGTGCCCCAGGCGCTGGCGTCGATCGTCAGGTTCTCGAAGCGGACGTCGCTGGCGCCGTCCGCAAACACCGCGCCATTTGCCGCATTGGCCGTATCCCCCGGCAATACGATCGACGGGGAGGCACCGACACCGACGAAGCGAACCCCGTCCTCGGTAATGTACAGCGGTCCATTGCAGGCGCCGTCGATGTTGTAGGTGGTGTTGGGCGGAAAATAGATGCTGTTGTCATTGTCGACCATCAGCGCATCGGGATCGGCATTGCAGTCGACGTCGACGAAACTGCGTTCGCCACCCGCGGATCCGCCGCCGCCGTTGGCTTCGAGATCGGATACCCGGTTGTCCAGGTCCATGATGTCGGCGCGGTTGCCTTGAATCTGCGAAAAGTTATCGGCGATATCGGCCGAATTTTGCAGTACCTGGCCCGGCAGACCCGGGTTATTCGCACCGGGTGCCGCCACTGCGACGCCCGTTGCTGCCGGCGCGAGCGCGAGCAGCATCGTGAGTATACGTGTCGAATTATTCTTCATCTTGTTTCTCCATTCGTTGTCGAAGTGATTCCAGTGGCAGAAACCGGGCGAGGATCCGGGTGAGAAACGATTGAGCGCGGGCACCGGTTCGCTGACCCTCCGTCGGGACCAGGTCGATTGCCGGTTCGAAAATAGAACTGCCTGGAAAAAGAATGTTGCCGCCCATCAACCCCTCCCCCGGGGTCATCGCGCTCGATCGGCTGCTGTTGCCAAGCGGTCGCGAGTCCTTCCTCGTTATCGATTTCTTCCTGCTTCGGCAGGCGGTCACCGCCACCGAATCGATTCCACCTTACGTGCTGACGAAAAACGCGGCCAATAAAATTTTATGATTGAATTCATCTATTTATCGGCCAATTTAAATCGGAACCGTATATAGATGCAGTTTTGGCAAGCGGGTACCAAATGACGGTACAAGGACTGGAATGCTGCCTTTTGCCGCAAGAAATTTTTTTCGTAGACGGGAAAAAAACGGCGAAATACACCGCATCGAAGGCTATTGTCTGAGCAATCCCGATTTCAGTTTCGTCAGTGCGGCTTCGAACTCGACCGGTTTGAAACTCTCGTCGTCGGCAACCGAATCGAACAGCACGTTCATCAGCCCGCTGACCAGCTCGGTGGTGCGGCGGTCGAAGGGTTTCGCGTCGTTCCACGCGGCAACCAGCGCGCCGATCCCCATCACGCACTGCTCGGCGGCGATGTAATCCTGGAATTCGCCGGCGATGCCGGTCGAAATCAGCTCGCTGGTCAGCGCCACGGTTTGCCGCGGCGAAAACTCGTGGCGGTTGACGAGGTTGATCGCCGAGCGCACCAGCGCGCGCAGTTCGCCGGCGATCTTCCTGGTCGCCCACGGGCTCGAACTCGAAGCCTCGTGCAGTTTGCGCAGCTTGCCGGTCAGCTCCGCGCCGAGCTTCGGGTCGATCTGCAGCAGCACCAGGCGCAGCATGAGCAGGTTGGAATCGTTCAGCGACACGGCGCCGGGCGGCAGGCCGGTGATCGGGTTGCGCTGCCAGGTTTTCTGCGACATCGGGTGATGGCAGCTGTAGCAGTCGAACAGGCTCAGTTCCGGGAACAGCCCGGCGGCCTTCAAATGCTTGTCGTCGATCATCTGCAGCATCGAATCGGCGGCCACGGCCTGCCCCAGCGCCCACATCTTGACGTGGCTGTAGACCGGCTTGCGCGCGCGGTAATCCGCGTCGTAAATCACGTGCGGGTTGAGCAGCTCGCTGAAGGTATCGAGTTCGAAGCTGATGCGGGGATGGCCGGCGCCCATGATTTCATGGGTGACGAAATCGTCGCCGGTGCCGTAGTGGCAGGACAGGCACACCCGGGCGCGGTCGATCATGTCGTCGGTCGGGTACATACCGTTGGCGATATTTTCGGCGCGCGTCGCACCGGGAGCGGTATGCGGGGACAGGTACTTCTCGGCGGCGCCGTGGCAGGTTTCGCAGCCGATGCCGTCCTCCAGCGAAAACTTGGCGCCACGATACTGCGGCGCCACGTTGCTGCCGTGGCAGGCCAGGCATTTGGGTTCGCGGTGCGGCGGCTTCAGGCCGAGCTTGCGGGTGATGGCGACGAAGTCGTCGCGAAACAGGTCGCGGTAGGTCTGGCTGTGCGGATCCTTGCGCGACCAGACGGTGTACTCGTTGTGGCCGATGTCGGAGTCGATGGCGGGGATGACGGCGCCGTGACAAACGCTGTTGGCGCAGGAAGCGACGCCCATGTGGACCAGCTTCTGGTTGACCGGCAGCGGCGGTTCGGCCGCCGTTGCCGCGGCGAGCCATCCCGCGAGCAGGCCGAGGCAGCAAAACCTGGCTGTTAAATGCTTCGCGTTCATCGGGTTCGGGGCCTCACCGCGTCGTCGACGAACCAGGGTTTGCCGGATTTGTCGAGATAGAGCCGTTGCATTTCCTCGAGCGTGAACGGGCGCGAGCCGAGACGCCCGAAGACGGCGATCTGGTTGCCGGTTTCGTCGACCGCGCGATCGCGGTCGAGTCCCTTGGACAGCGCCAGCGCCGCCGACGAGGTCGGGTAGCTGGCGATCAGCTGCGGCACCGGGCGCGGGCTGAAGCCGTAGAATTTCGGTTGCGAATCCGGCGCCGTCAACTGTAGTACGCGCAGCCCGTTGCGGCCGTCGGCGACGTAGGCGAACAGGCTCGCGTTGGTGGTGGCGACGACGATGTCGCGCGCATCGTCGATCGCGCCGGCGGCATCGAAGGTTTCCAGCAGCCGGGGCTGCTCGGGCTTTTCGACGTCGACGATCGCGATACCCTGCGGCCCGGCCGCGACGTAGGCATAGGTGCGCGCCACGTATACCCGGTGCGCGTCGTCGAGCGGCACCAGCGTATCGATGACGCGGGGGTCCTCGGGGTGGGTGACGTCGACCACGCGCAACCCGTCGTCGTCGACGACGAACAGGTAACGGAACTGCAGCGCGCTCGAGCGCGCATCGGGAATCGGGATGATGGAGATCATCCGCGGCCGCAGCGGGTTATCGATATTGACGACCACGACGCCGATATCGGCGACGATGTAGGCGTAGTAACCGGCGATGGTGATATGGCGCGCGCCGTCGAGCAGGTTTTGCGGGTTCCAGGTCAGCGCGCGCTCGAGGAAGTTATTGCGCGGCTCGCCATCGGCCAGCGTGTTGATATCGGTCAGGATCAGGCCTTCCTCGGCGTCGGTGATATAGGCGTAGTTGTACAGCGGATGCATCGGCTGTTCCTGGTTGTCGATTCGCATCAGGTCGCCCTGGTTACGATCCGGATGAATCGGCTGGTTGGTCGGCAGCGCGACGCAGGTCGCGTTGGCCGAAGCGATGTGCGTATCCTGGCCGAGCGGGCTGAACGGCGAAGTGATGATGCGCTGCGATACGCCCTTGTTGGCGATGCTGGCGACGTCGTAAACCTGCATGCCGTCGACGCCCTCGGCGACGTAGAGGTACTCGCCGCGCAACTGCAGGCAGCGCGCCGGACCCGAGGAATGGCTGTAGCCTTCCTGCAGCCGGCGCCGGTTCCTGAGGTGTTCGTCGTACCAGTCGGGATAGGCGTAGCGCTGCAGGTAGCTGCCGATCACCGCCTGCGGCTCCTGCCACTCGGTGACGCGCACCGCCTCGACGCTGTCGTCGGTGCCGACCCAGGCATTGAGGCCGACGAAATTGACGAAGTTGGTGCCGAGCAGCAGCAGTTGCGCCATGATCGCGTTGTTGTCCTTTTTCTCCGACAGGTGGCAATCGGTGCAGGTCCTGGTTTCGGTGGTGCGCGCGGTGTGCGGAAAGTGCGGCGCGAAAGCCTGCGAGCTGTAACCGCTGGCGGCGATCGGCGGCTGCTGCACGTAAATGCGTTCGCGGTTGGCGTTGGTCGACGACAGCACCAGCGCCGAAGACGAGCGCACCGGCGCGATGCGCCCGCCCTTGAGCGGCCCGCGCTTGCCGAGCTGGAACATCTGGTCGCGCGCCACCTGCGGGTTATAGGTCGCGAAGTTACGCGTCTCGCCACCCTCGAAGTGCAGGCGCTCGGTCTTGTTGTTGGCCTCGATCGGCAGGTGACAGCCGCCGCAGCTGGTGGTCCACGACGTGTGGCAGGAGTAACAGTGCATTTCGTCGTCGCTATGCGCGCGCTCGCTTGCCGGTACGCCGGGACCCCAGTCGAGGCTCGCGGTATTGCGGCTCATCAGCTTGGCGCGCGCCGCGCGCGGGTTGTAGTCCGGGCTGTTCGGGTCCACCGTCTTTTTCACCAGGCTGACTTCCCATTCGAGACCCGGGGTCAGCATCGAGCGCTGGTAGAGCTTGCCGCCGATCCACTCGAAGCGCAGCTTGCCGTCCGGGTTTCGAAGCAGCGCCAGGTCGTGGCCCTCGGGCGGCGCGGCCGGGCCGCTGGTGCGCAGGTTGGGCAGCCGGTCGGGGGTGCCGTGGCAATCCTTGCACATGATTTCGACCGCCGCGGCGACCTCGCCGTGAATATTGCCGCTGCCGTGGTTGTCCTGCGCGAAGTGGCAATCGACGCAGTGCATGCCCTTGTCGAGGTGGATCGACGACATGTGCACGGCCTTGCTGAACTTCTTCGGATCGGTGTCGGCGACGATCTTGCCGTCGGCATCGAGCAGGTTGCCGTGGCGGTCGCGCTTGAAGATGGCGCGAAAGTTCCAGCCGTGGCCGTGGTAGTCGGCGAACTGCGTGTCGTGCAGTTTCGGGTTCAGGTCGCTTACGCCGCGCAGGAATTGCTGGTCGATCCATTTGCCGCGCGGTGCGGCGCCCTCGGGATTCTTGCCGTAGGCGTCGTGAATCTCTTCCGCGGTCGGGTATTTCTGTTTTTCAGGCCACATGAAAGGCGCGTCCGACTCGTAATCCCACATCGTGTAACCGAGGTAAGTGTTGACGAACATGTTGGGCTGGTGCATGTGGCAACTCATGCACTGGCTGGTCGGGATCGCGCGCGTGAAACTGTGCGTGATCGGGTGGCCTTCCTCGGCCCACGAAATGGTCGGGTCGACGGTGCGCGTGGTGCCGCTGTGACCGACCTCGGCGTAGGGACCGGAATGCCGCGGGTCGCGGTCGTTGGCGTAGACCGTGTGGCAACCGGCGCAACCCGAGTGACGAAAGTCACCGGGATTGTTGTTGGTGCCGATGAACCACATGTGCGGATCGTTGAGCCGCGTCTTGGTGAGATTGATGACCGGCACGCCGATGCGCCCGCCGGTACCCGGCCCGCGGTTGGACTGGCGGAAATCCGGCCGCCCCGGTTCCTCGAGGCGCTGGATCTGGCCGAGCTGGTTCGGAATCCCGGTCTCCGGGAACAGGTTGGAGATGTTGCGCCCGCCGCGCTCGAAGACGCGAAAGATGTCGCCCGGCGGCACCACTTCCCAGGCCGGCAGCGGGTACAGCTTCGGCAGCACGCCGTAAGCCTTCATGCGGCCGTCCGGCTCGACCGGGTTGGCGATCGCCGCCGGTTCGCCGTCGCGGGTATAGGATTCGCCGAGCAGGTAATTCTTGTACGGCAGGATGCCGTTGTTGTAGGCGGCACCGCCCCACAGCATCGCCGAGGTACTCATCAGGCTGCGCTCGGCGGCTTCGATCATGTCGAGGTGGCAGGCGCCGCAGGCCTCGCGGGCGACGCGGTAATCGGACGGGTTGACGAAGCGCACGTACTCGGGGCTCTCGCGGTTGAGCAGCGTGTAGCTCTGTTTCGGGTTGGCGCTCGACGGGTAATTCCAGTCGGCCGGGTAGCGCGGCAGCACGTGGGCAAGATCCCGGGCTTCGCTGTAGGCGGGGTCGCCCTTGCCGCTGCCGCCGGGTCGGCGCACCGCGTCGTCGCCGCCGTGGCAGTCGACGCAGGCCAGGTGGACCGCCGGACTGTCGTGCATGGTCGCGCGGTCGGTCGCGGTGTGACAACTCATGCAGCCGCGATTGGCGGCCCTGACTATTTCCGGAGACTGCGACGCCGGAGCCGGTGGATAAAACGGGTAGGTGCGTTCCACCGCTACATGGCCCTCGGAGGCCTGTACCGCGGACGCCGGCAACAGCATGATTGCCAGCAGCATGCCGGCCAGCGGTAACTTGTCGAGGGATGCGATCATCGGACTGTGCACATGCTAATAGGTTAGTACCAGGTTGGCTAAAATCGAGTACTGCAGGTCGTCGCCGAACATTTGCTCGTAGCCGTCGCCCGGAACCAGCGCCGCGGCCGACAGCCGAAAGACGACGTTCTGCGTGAAAAAGGGGCGGTAAATCGACGACACCGATGCATCCCAGCCGATCGCGCGGTCGATATTGCCCTGGTTGCGCGACACTTCCAGCACCCCGGTATCCGCGAACCACAGGTGGTTCAAATTGAAGCTCACGCGCCACTCGGGCAGCAGGTCGAAATCCATGCCGAAGCCGAGCAATTGAATGCCCGGGTTGGTGAAATTCGACTGCCCCTGGTCCTTGGACGAGCGCAGCGAATTGAGCAGCCCGTTGCGGCCCGACAAGGTGACCCCGCCGCCGCCGATGTTGCCGACCGGCTGCCGAATCCAGTAGCTGGTATCGGCGCCGGCGAACTGCGGGTTTTCGAATACCGCGTCGAATCCCGTCGACACGTCGTCGAACGGGTCTTCGTCGGCGCTGCCGTAAGCGAGCGAAAACCGCGCACGCATCCAGTCGTAATCGCGCGAGTATTCCAATGCGGCGAAGAAAGCCGCGATGTCCGATTCCCGGCCGGTGAAGGTCGCGCGATCCTCGCGGCCGACGGCGAAATAAGTCGACAGGCTCAGGTTGTTGCGGCCGAAATGCCCGTCGCCGCTGTAACCGAGGTAGCTGACGTCGTAATTATTGACTTGCTCGTAGCCGAGCGAGGCCGGCCGCACCAGGAAGCCGTTGGTGTCGAAATGCAACTCGTCCTCGGTGTTGCGGTTGTACAAAAACGTCAGCTGCGAGGTGAAGCCGAGCACCGGGAAGTCCTGGCGGTAGAGGTTGGCGAGCAGCACGTCGTCGTTGCGCAGGCCCTCGGAAATATCGTTGAGGCCGCTGTTGGTGTCTTTTTCGAGGCGCCGGAACCAGGCCAGGTTGTACTGGTAGATGTTGTTGTCGCGAGTGCCGAACAGGCGTATGCCGAACGGGTTGTCGATGAACAGGAAGCCGCGGAAGTCGGCGGTAATCGGCTGAATGCCGAAGCGGATGCTGTCGAAATCGTAACGCTCGGAGACGTTGCGCAAGTGCTTGTCGACGTAGAGGTCCTGCACGCCGAGGTGGCTGTCGCTGCGCGTCGTGCCCTCGTTCGGATCGATGCGCAGCGCGCGTACCTCGTCGACCTCGACGCGGTTGTAGTTGGCCACCGCGGTGAGGCGGTACTCGTAGTCGGGCGGGCGAAAAATCGTGTCGCCCTTGTAGTAAACCGCCTGCATGATCAGGTTTTCGGCGAAGACCAGCTGGTCGTCGGAGCCGAGCACGTCGAGGGAGCCGGGTTCGTTCGTGGTTTGCGGGCCGACGGGTGTCGGCAGGTTGCGCGGTTCGAGCACGGTGTCCGAGATCACCGACAGGTTCAGAAACCAGTCGTCGTGGATCGGCTTGTCGGATTTGAGGGTGTTCTGGTTGTACGGGTCGTACCAGCGTTCCTGCACCAGCCCGAGCGTGTCGAGCAGTCGCCAGCGGTCCGGAATCGGCGCCGGGTCGGGCGCGATGCCTATCGGGGGGCGCCGCAGCGCGGTCGGGTTGATGACTTCGACGCGCGCCTCGGGTTCCCCGGTCTTGCTGCCGCCCGGACGCTGGCGCCTGATTTCCTCGGCGCTCGCCGCGAGGCTCGCGGCGAGCAGCAGGCAGCATGCGATGGCGCGCCTACTTGCCATCGCAAACCCTGGTCGCCGGATCGTCGATATACGGCGACTGCGGGCATTGCACGAAGCGCAGTCGAGTGCCTTGCGGCGTCAGCTGGTCGGCGCGCATCGCCGGCGGCGCGTTGTTGACGGTGCCGAGGATTTCCCCGGCCTCGTGCAGGCCGAGAAAGGCGATCATGTCGTCCTGGTCGACGCCGTCGCCGGATACGCCGATGCCGCCGATCAGCGTATTGCCGCGGTAGATCGGCACGCTGCCCGGGAAGATCTGGATGCCGTTCGGCAGGCGCGCGAGCGTGGTACAGTTTTGCGCCACGTCCGCCCCGGCAAGGCCGGCGACGAAGGCCACGTGGCCGACGATATTGTTGATCGACAGGTCGAGCTGCAGCCCGACCGTGAACGGGCTCCACGAGGCAAAGGGTTTGCTTAGCGGCCCGTTGGCGTTGCCGTCGATGCCGTCCGGGAAAAACGGCCGTGACAGGTTGCCGCCGGAACGGTCGGCGAACGCGAACGCGCCGTCGGCGAGTGCCGTGGGCGAGCCCAGAAAGTCGCGCACCTCGGTGACATAGTCGCCGATCGTAATGCTGGCGATATTCCCGGTCGCGTCCGCGTTCGGGTAATTCGCGTCGGGCGCGCCGGCCAGGTCGGCGGCGGCATTGCTGCCGGAGAAGAACGCCGCGGTGCGCGCCTTTTGCAGCGACACGTCGGTGCCGAAGATCGGTGCGTCGCGGGTGCGCGCGATCGCCAGCACGCTGCCGTCGGTATCGACCACCGACACCGTCACCTGGGCGTGGCTGCCGGGCGGGCGGCGAATTTGCGCGCGCGCGCGGTTGGCGACCGCCAGTGCGCTGCGCACCAGCTGCCGCGCCTCGGCCGCGCTCAGCCCGGCGGCGCCGGCGCTCGGCGGATAGCGCGGGGTATCGCCGCCGTCGACCAGCACGAAGGCGTCGAGGCCGGGATAATCCGCCGCGTCCGGGCGGATTCCCGAGGCCGGCTCGCCGAACGCGGTGCCGGCGAGCACGCCGCCGGCGGCGACGAAGTAAGCCGTGACGTCGACCAGGTTGCCGCTGACGCCGTCGATCGCGCCGAAGCCCGGCGCGCTCGGCGGACTGGTGGCGAGATCGTCGAAATCGACGTTCGAGAAGCGCGCGATCTTGCCGTCCAGCGTGATCCGTTCGCGGCGGTCGACCGGGGCCGCGTAGCCGTAGCTGCCGGCGAGCGCGATCAGTTCGTCGATGCCGGCGTCGCGGTCGGAAAAATCCAGGTCGAGACCGTAGACGCCGTCGGCGATGACGCCGATGCCGCCGACCGGGGTGCCGTTCTTGTAGAGCGGAAACCCGCCTGGATCGGCCGATAGCCCGAGCGGCGAGCGCAGCGGCCCGGGGCCGGTGCCGGCGGCGAAGCGATTGTTGAGGTCGGAGCAGGGCAGGTTGCTGAATTGCACGCCGAACAGCGGCCCCGCCGGCTGCCCGATCTCGCCGGGGTTGAAATTTTGCTGCACGATCTGGCTGGCGGTGCGGGTACTGAAGGCATTGCCCTCGGACGACAGGAAGGCGCCGGTCACCGCCTTGGAAATCGCCGCCAGCGTGTCGGGAATGATCGTGATGCCCTCGAGACCGCCGACCACGCCGCGGCCGCCGTCGATGGTGGCGTCGGTATCGGCGCCGTTCATGCGAAATACGCCGAGCACGTTGCCGACGCGGTCGACCACCGCGATGGTCGCGGGTGCGCCGCGGGCGCCGGCCTCGGCGACCGCGCGCGCGATCACGGTCTGCACGTCGGCGACGGACAGGAACGAGCTGGCGTCGAAGCAGGCGCCGCTGCAAGCCTGGCTGCCGGCCCCGGTACCCTCGGTCGACGGCCCGTCACCCGTGCCGCAGGACGACAGCAGCGCAGCGAGCAGGGCCAGCACGATGCCGCGGCCCGGCTTATTCATGGTCTTCCTTGCGCGACACGCTCGTGCGCAGCGCGTCGGGCTGGTGAAAACTGTGGCATTCGATACAGGTGGATTGCATGCGGTCCTGTGCATTCTGGCCGCCGTGGCACTCGCGGCAGACCTGGATGCGCGGCAGCAGCACGTCTTCGCTGCGCGCCGAATGCTCGGCGTCGTGGCATTTCTCGCATTTCGTGTTGCGGTGGGTGTCGTGCGCGAAAAAGCCCTTCGGCAGCCAGCGCGCCTGGCTGGTGTTGACCGGCGGGATTTGCCAGCCGAACTTCGAGTCCGGGTCGCGCCGGACCCGGTGGCAGAGGTTGCAGGAGCGCCGCTCGATGACTTCCTCGGCGACTTCCTCGGCCTTTTGCATGGCCCAGTCGAGCGCGACCTGGGTTTCCGCGCGGGTCATCGATTTACCGGGCCGCCGGCGCTGCGTGATCAGGTCGGGCGCGCCGGCGTCGGCGACACCGCCGCGCAGCGCGGCCAGCGAATAGAATTCCTCGAGCATATTGCGCAGGCTGGCGAGATCGCCGTGCGGCAACTGGCGATCCTTTTCGTCGGGATCGAACTCGAGCCGGTGGCAGGACTGGCACTGGCCTTCCATGGTTACCGGCACCATGTAGTTGCCGCTGGCGTCAGTGCGATGGCAATCGTCGCAGTCGAGCACCTGGCGGCCGCGGGGACCGTCGACGCCGGCGGGATCGAGATGCACGTCGTGCGGGAAAATCAGGCCGGTCTGGTGCTGAATATTCGGATCGTCGAGGCTGACCCGGCGCCACGAGCGCGGGTCGTCGCGGTCGCCGCCATCCGGCATCAGGGTGACGCGGAACTGGCTGTGATCGGTGCCGAAGTCACTGATGTTGTTCAGGTCGATCATGCTCAGGTTGCCGAGAAAGCCGTGGCAATCGCTGCACATTTTCTGGCTGTTTTGCACCAGGTGCCCGGTGCCCTCGTGCTCGTGATGGCAGCTGGCGCAGGGCGTGAGGTGCAGCCGCGGCAGGTCGAACACCGCCGGGTCGCTGTGCGCGGTGATGTCGTCGTGACAATCCAGGCAGGCTTCGTCCCTGACCTGCACGAAGGCTTGCTGGTGGCAGCGGTTGCAATCGTTGCCGAAAAACCGGTGCGGCGCGCTGATCTCGCCGCTCGACCAGAGGTCGTCGCCGGGCAGGTTCATATCCTGCATCATCTGCGCCGCGTGCTTGTCCTTGAAAGCGAAGATCGGCAGCACGAGGAACAGGATCAGGATCGCCGCGAAACCGAGCCAGGACAATTGGCGCTTGCTGAGCCAGGTCTGCTCGAGGGCGAGCGGGCGGTCGCGCGCCTGTTGCATCTCGACGATATCCTCGGCCAGTTTTTCGACCGTGATATCGACGAGCTTTTGCTTTTGATCGATGTCGATGGCGATGCGGTAGGCGCCGATGGTCAGTTCGCCGCGCTTGCGAATCAGGCAGTTCTGGACCAGGTTGCCCTCGATGTAAAAGCCCAGGCGGCTCACCGACGAAACGCTGACCACGCCGTCGGGCAGCAGGTTGATGCGCGCGTGCTGGTAACTGACCCCGGTATCGGGCAGGAAGATGTCCTGGTCGGTGGCGCGGCCGATGGTAATCGACTGGTTTTGTACCTGCTTTTCGCTCTCGGTGACGACGCCCTTGCGGCGGTGAGCGATATGTCGAATCCGCGCGCGCATCGGTTACCAGTAAAAGAACACCGACACCACGTGCGCGATCAGCGCCGCCAGCAATGCGAAAGACAACGGGACGTGCAGGTACAGCCAGCCGTCGATGAATGCCTTGACCTGCAGTTCGCGGCGCAGCTTGCGCATCAATACGCCTTTTTGCCCGATCAGCAGGTCGGACAGCTTGCGAACGCTGGCGCTCTTGTCGATGCCGCCGCTGGCGATATTGCTGGCCATGAACATCATCGTGCTCGAGGTGATTTCCGGCTGGTAGGCCTTGTCCTTCTTTTTGGATCGCGTGCGATCTGCCGACGGTTCCAGTTCCTCGAGCGGCGGCGTCCTGTCGCGCGCGATCAGCAGTTGCCAGGCATTCCCGCCAATCTGGCTCTTGCGTATGCTGCGAATCACCTTGTCGTGGGTCGCGGGGTCGATTTCGGCGGCCAGCGCCAGCGCCTGGCGGTCGATATCGCGAATCTGGCGAATCAGCGCTTCCGTGGTGGCATCGCCGCTTTCCTCGGTCAGCACCTTCGGAAAGTGCAGGTAGCAAAACACGCCGAGCAGGCCGCTGGCGATCACCAGCAGCATCAGCACGTAGGCCAGCGTGTGGATGTTCCAGCCGAACTGGAAGCCGGTGTGCAGCGTGACCACGGTGATCAGCCCGAGGCCGAGGTAGATATGCGCCGACAGCCAGCCCTGCACCGAGCCCATGCGCGAGCGATAGCGGCGCTTGCGAATCCCGAACCACATCAACCACAGGATCAGGAAGGCGCCGACGCCGCCGAGCGTGTAACCGAGCCAGGTGCCGCCGCTCGGCGGCGACATCGGGTCGTGCATCCAGTAGGCGACGATCGCGACCACGCACATGCTGGTCGACCACATCAGGTATTTCGAATTGCGGTAACTGAGAATCGACTGGTGCATCAGTTTTGCCCCGCGTAAAGCGGCAATTGATCGGGCTTGATGCGCAGCGCCGCGCCGGTCGGGCAGGCACGCACGCAGGCGGCGCCGCCCTTCAGGTCCTTGCACATGTCGCACTTCACGGCTTTCTTGATCGCGTCCGGGTTTTTCTTCTTGATGCGCGCCTCGGGAATCTGTCCGGGCCCGGGGCCGAAACCGAACAGCAGCCAGGAAATCAGCCCCGGCTTGCGCGGCGGCGTGGTCGCCATCTGGATGACGCCGTAGGGACAGTTACGCTGGCAGTTGCCGCAACCGATGCAGTTGTCGGCGACGAATACCTCGCCGTCGGGGGCGCGCTTGATCGCGTCCGGCGGGCAATCCTTCATGCAATGCGGATGCTCGCAGTGACGGCAGGACGTCGGCACGTGAATCGACGCGTAGGTCGGCCCGGCCTTGCGGTCCAGCCGCGAGGTGCCGCCGTGGGTTTCGGCGCAGGCCTTTTCGCAGTTGTCGCAGCGAATGCACAGCGATTCGTCGATCAACAGCACATCGGTGGCTTCGCCGACGCCCTGGCTGATCAAAAACGAGATGATATTGCCGCGGCCGCGGTGCTGCATCGCCATGTTGCGCGACAGGCGCTGCTTGTACTCCTGCGAGATGCGTTGCCTGAGTTTGGCGTCCTGGTCGAGCAGGAACTGGAAGTTTTCCGCCGACAGTTGAATGGTCTCGGTGGCGACCGCGGCGCGCACGGTGGCGGTACGCTGGCTCTGGCCCATCAGTCCCATCTCGCCGATGTAGTTACCGGCCGGCAGGTAGGACAGCGTGGTCTCGTTGCCGCCGATGAGCCGCGAGATGGTCACCGAGCCGCGCCGAATCACGTGCAGGCTGTCGGCCGCGTCGCCCTCGTGAAAGATTTCCTCGCCGGCCTTGTACTGCTTCAGCTCGGCCGACCCGGCGACCTGCTGCAGGTCGGCGATGCTCGAGGTGGTCGCGAAACGCGTTTGCAGGGTCCTGACGATGAAAGCTTCGTCGATGGTGCGCTTCACCGAGGCCACCGAGTTGATCATCTTGTTCATCAGCCGCCGCGGGGTCTCGATCAGGCTGCAATTCTTGCCGGCGCGAATCGTTGCCGAGCGGCGCCGGCCCGACAGCAGGCTCATCTCGCCGAAGAACTGTCCGGGACCGAGGGTCACCACCTGCGACGGATCGTTTTCGTTGATCTCGATGGCGACGCTGCCGCCGAGGATGCAGTAGAAACTGTTGGTGTAGTCGTCCTTTCGAAAGATGTACGCGCCGGCCTTCGGTGTCCTGATGTCGCTGTCGAGGAAGAATTCGCGCAGCTGCAGCGTGGTCAGGCCCGACAGCAGCGGCATTCTTTTCTGGATCGCCTTGAGCGCGGCACTGACGCGCGGCTTGCCCGGCAACAGGTCGAACTTGGCCTGCAGCAATTGCTCGTCGGCGGGGTAAATCCTGTTGCCCTGGATATACTCGACGACCTCGTAACCCTGGTTCATGCACTGCTTGATCAGCGGGTAGCCGCCGAGCGCACCGATGATGTAAATGCCGGGCACGTTGGTTTCGTACTCGCCGGACAGTTCCGGGATCGCTTCGCGATCCTCGCTCGGGAACTCGATGCCGCAGGACTCGATGAAGCGCCGCGGCGGAATCGCGCCGAGGCGCGCGATGATGCGGTCGCAGGGAACCTCGGCCTCGCCGTCGGGCGTATCCAGCGTCAGCACCGCGCGCTGGTCCTGGCCGTCGCGCATTTCAACGCGCGCCGGGTTCGACGAGTAAAAACACTCGATTTCCCGCTTTTCTATCTTTTCGAGGATGGCCTGGTTGTTGGCATCCTTGGCGCGCGTGAACTCGGGGTTGCGGTTGACGATATACACGGTGTTGTGATGGCACAGCGCGAGCGCGTTTTCGATGCCGGCGTCGCCGCCACCGACGACGATGATGTGCTCGCCCTCGTATTCATCGGGGTCGTCGAGCGTGTACTGGACCACCGGCGAATCCTCTCCCGGCACGCCGAGGGTGCGCGGGTTGCCCTGCACGCCGATCGCCAGCACCACGTGCTCGGCGCGTACCGGCGCGCCCTGTTTCAGCTGGATTTCGAAGTTGCCCTTTTGCCCCGAGATGCCACTGACCTCGCTGTTCAGCATCAGGTTGGCGGCGTGCGCCGCGATTCCCTGCTGCCAGGTCTCGAGCACCGCCTCGCGCCGGGCGGCGGTGAACTCGAGCGGGCTGCGCAACGGCAGCACGCGCGGTTCGTCCATCACGTGCTTGCCTTTCTGGTAGCGGAATATGGTGTTCGATATATGCCCCTCGCCCTCGATCAGCACGTGGGGTACGCCGAGTTCCGCGGCATGCGCGGCCGCGCTCAGACCGCCCGGACCGGATCCGATGATGGCTACTCGATATGCCTGGGAACTCATGTGATTTGCATTACCCTTTAACCGGAACCGCCAGCAAATACGTGAATACAGTTAATAATGACCCTCACTCAACTAGCGCCGCCCGGAGAGGGCAGCGCTACGGATAGCGCCTCTAATAGTCTGTCCTGGTGAGGTTATTTATTATTCGATGCAGTCATTAAAGACCAGCCTCGTATCCCAGTCAACCAGTGAATACCCGGCTTTCCGGCTGGGAAAATCAATAGACGGCGAGCGCCGACTCGAGCGCGGGCAATGCGATCGCGAGCCCGACGCGGCGGGCCTCGGCCAGCAGCCGTTCGAGTTCGTTGCCATTTTCACGGTCGCGGCGGCCGCGACCGTGGGCCGCCAGCGCGCGTCCGCGGGCGATGAAAAAGTCGCTGCGCGGCAGCGGTTCGGGCTGCGTGTAATCCTCGAGCGCGCCGGCGTAGCGCTCGACCGCGTCCCAGTCCCCGATCTGCAGGCAGGCTTCCATCGCGTCCTCGTAAAAGTTGAGATAATTGTGGCCGACGCTGCCGGCGTCAAGAATCCGCTCCGCCTCCGTCAGCGCGCGATGACATCCCGCCGCGTCTTCCGCGGCCAGCGCCAGGATGCCGAGCGCTATCGGTCCGCCAAAGGTCATGCCGGATTCGGATTCGCGCAGGATCGCGATACCTTCCTCGACGAGGTCGCGCGCCCGGGCGCGCTCGTCGCGCAGCAGCGCGAAGCGGCCGAGCAGGTAAATGCAGACCCCCTCGAACAGCGTCAGGCCGATGCGCCGAATGATCTTCAGGCTACGGTTCAGCCATTGCTCGCCCTCGTCGATTTCGCCGATCAGCGTGCGAAACGAGCCGCCGATCAGCAGCGCCAGCATCTCGGCGCGCGGATCGCTGATCCTTACCGCGAGCTCCGCCGCTTCGCGGTAACCCGCGAGTGCGCCGTCGACGTCGTGCTGCCAGCAGCTGACGTAGCTGCGCAGCGACAGGTTTGCCGCGAGCACGCGGCCGAAGCCGTGCTGACGTGCGAGCTCGATGCTGCGGTCGAAACAGGCTCGCGCGGAAATGAAACGGCCGCGGTTGTACTCGGCATTGGCGAGGCCGCTCAGCGCGCGGGCTTCGTATTCCGGCGACCGCGCATCGCGCGCGTGCGCGAGCGACAGCTTGTTGGACTGCAGGCAATCCTCGATTTGCCCGCGGTAGAACTGCACGCCGCCGACTAGCTGGTAAATGCGCGCCAGCTCGAGCGACAGCCGGTGTTCCTCGGCGATCGCGAGCGCCTCGTCGGCGATTTCCTGCAGTTCGTTGTGCGCACCGGTCTCGGCAAGGCCCTCGGCGACGCCGATCCAGGCGTTGCAACGGCCGATCTCGCCGCCTGCCGTCTCGGCGGCTTCGCGCCAGGCGGCGATCGACTCGGCGACGTCGCCGTGGATGCGCAGCAGTTCGCCGAGCAGGCAAAGCAGCGCGTGGCGCTCCGCTTCGGGTGCCACCTCGAGACCGCGGCGCGCCAGTTGCAGCGCGCGTTCGCTGCGATACAGGTCGGCCTGTTTCTGCGCCGCGCGCAGGTAGGCCCCGGCGGCGCCGCTGGCGCCGGCGCGGTCGAGGTGCTCGGCGTGCAGCACCGGGTCGAGTTCGCTGTACCATTCGGCCGCGGCGAGATGCATGTCGTTGCGCTGGGTGTTCAGCAGCGACGCGTAGACACCGCCCTGGATCAGCGCGTGGGCGAACATGTAGAGATTGCCGTCGGGGCGCAGCAACATGTGCTCGAGCAGGCCGCGGCAGTCGTAATCGGCACGGCCGAGCAGGTGGCGCAGGCCGTCGAGTTCGAATCTTTGCCCGAGCACCGACGCGGCCCGCAGCGCGAGCTTGTCGTCGCCCGGCAACTGGTCGATGCGCGCCAGCACCAGGCTCTTGATCGAATCCGGCACGCCGTCGAGCTTTCCCTGGTCGGCGACCATCAGCAATTGCTCCAGGAACATCGGGTTACCCTCGGCGCGCTCGATACATTGCTGCGCGATGTCGTCGCGTTCGCCGATGAAGGCGGCCGCCAGCTGGCGCGATTCGTCGTTGCGCAGCGGCCCGAGATCCCAGGTCACGGGCGGGTATGCGCCGGTCTGCGAGCGCCAGCTCAGATCGACGGGATCGTCTTCGAGGCGCGAGGTCATGATCATCAGTGCCGGGTTTTCGCTTACCGCTTTCGTCAGGTAGCGCAGGTAACCGAGGGTTTCGGCGTCCGCCCAGTGCAAGCCCTCGATCACCAGCAGTACCGGCTGGCGCGCGCTGAGCCGTTCGAGCAATTGCGCGACCGTGCGGTGTTTGCCGTCGATACGCGCCTGTGCCTCCATCGCGTCGTAGAGCATGCGCTGTTCGAGCGGCTGCGGCAGGTCGAGCAAGTCGTTGAGATAAACCCTGAGCTCGGCATCGCAGATGCCGTCCGTCTCGGCGTCGGCAAGGGCCCGTTGGCGCTTGCGCTTGCCGCTGCCCTGGGAAATGCCGAGAAAACTGCGCACTAGCGACGGAATTGCTTCCTGTCCCTTGCCGGTGCCGAAATCCAGCACCAGCGATAGGTGGCCGGTAAAACCGCTGGCCCGCGCGAGGCGCAACAATTCCTCGACCAGCCGGGTCTTGCCGATACCGGGCTCGCCGCGAATCAGCACCGAGTGTCCGCGGCCGCTGGTCGTGCAAGCTTCGATCATGCCGCGGAACTGGGCCAGTTCCGATAGCCGGCCGACGATCGGCCGGCTCGCCAGCGGCCTGACCGGGCTGCTGGCCGAGCGCACCTTGTACAGGCGGTACACGGGTACCGGGTCGGAGACGCCCTTGACGCGAATCCTGTCCACCGCCTCGCTTTCGATCCAGTTATCGGCGAGATCGTGGGTGCTGCGCGTGATCAGCACACTGCCGGGTTCGGCGGCCTGTTCCATGCGCGCGGCCATCGCCACCGCCGGGCCGGAAGCGTCGTACTCGGGCCGGGTCGAATCGTCGCCGACTTCGAGCACCACGATCTCTCCCGAGTGCAGGCCGACACGCACCTCGATACGCGTGCCGTGGTCGGTTTCCAGGCGGTTGGAATAGCGCTGCACGCGCTGCTGGATTTCGAGTGCCGCGCGGCAGGCTTCCAGCGCATGCCGTTCGCTGGCGAGCGGTGCGCCGAACATCGCCATCACGCCGTCGCCCATGAAGCGGCAGACGGTACCGGAATTGTTATCGATCGCCTGGCACATGCGTTCGGTGGCCTGGTAGAGCAGGTTGTGGGCGTCCTCGGCATCGAGCTTTTCGGTGAGCGCGGTCGAGCCGACGATGTCCGCGAACAGCAAGGTGACCGGCTTGCGTTCGCCGGGGGTTCTCGACCAGGCGGTGGTCTCGTCGTCGCCGGCGCCGCGTTCGCCGGAATCGCCGCGCGCGCTGAGCACAGTGTCGTCGAGGCCGCTGTCGCCGGGCTGATGAAAACTGGCGATCGCCTTGAGCATGATCTTGCGATGGCCGAGTGCGTTGACACCGATTTCCTTGAGGTCGGCGTCGGTCAGGTCGAGCAACAGGTCCGGCCCGATCTCGTGCTCCGCGAATTTCGCAACGTATTGGCCCAGGCCGAGTCCGTTGAGCCAGGCTACGACGATCTCAGACATCGCTTACTCGCTGGGTGCTGAAGACTCGAAGTATACCCCTCGAGGCTTGCAAAGTCCGCCGCCCCGCGTTTCGATTCCGCGCCCGCTCGCGGGTTTTGTCGTTAACTCGCCGCGGGCTCTTTGCGCATGCCGCGAATGAACGTCACCTCGTCGATGCCGGCCCGCGGCGGTTGGTAGAATCCCGAGTAATAGTTGAACGCATCCTTGACGAGTTCTTCGCCGGAGAATGCGTTGACGCCGCAACGCCGCAGGAACGATATCTGGTCGGGCAGGAAATCCCCGCTGACCTCGAGATCGCCCTGGAAACCGAGGCGATCGCGCAGCAGGCGGGCGAGTCCGAAGACGCGGCCATCGGTAAAGGTATCGATTTCGATGACGATGCGTTCCACGGCGAGCAGCGTCGACAATTGCGGATGCTCCGGGGGCAAGCCGGTGTCGACCACCACCGTGACCCGGTAAGATTCGCCGGCGGGCGGCGAGCGGGTGATCACGGTATGCAGTGCCAGCCATTGGTCCCAGGTTACCCTGAGCGGTTTGGTTTGCGGGGTCGCCGACGGCGATTTCGATTCGGTCATGAGGCTCGCTCCAGGCTGAGGTAGGCGCCGCGCTTGAACGGGTCGAGCCCGACGCGGTCCAGGGTGACGAGAAAGCTTTCATCGTTACGGCGCAGCGCAACCCAGGTTTCGACGATGCGTTGAATCGCGTCCGCGATCTGCTGCCGGGGAAACGCCGGACCGAGCCGGCGGCCGAGCCGCGCGTCCTCGGTGGCCGAGCCGCCGAGCGTGACCTGGTACCACTCCTGCCCTTGCTTGTCGACGCCGAGAATGCCGATATGGGCGACGTGATGGTGGCCGCAGGCATTCATGCAGCCGGAAATCTTGATCTGGATATCGCCCAGGCCGTAGAGCCGCTCGAGATCGGTGAAACGCTGGTTGATCTCCCGGGCGACCGGAATCGCGGCGGCGTTGGCAAGGCTGCAAAAGTCGAGGCCCGGGCAGCAAATGATATCGGTCAGCGTACCGATATTGGCGGTGGCGAGGCCGGTCGCGCCGAGCGCTTGCCACAGTTCGTGGAGTTCGCTCTCGCGCACGTGCGGCAGCAGCAGGTTTTGCGTATGCGTGGTGCGCGCCTCGCCGAACGAGTAGCGCTCGGCGAGATCGGCCACGCGGTCGAGCTGCGCGGCGGTGATATCGCCCGGCGCCTGTTCCGGTGCCTTCAGCGACAGGTAGACCGCGCGGTAGCCCGGCTGGCGGTGCGCGACCGTGTTTTGCCGCAGCCAGCGAGCGAAGCGCGGATCCCGTGCCTGGTTAGCGGCGAGCGCAGCCCCCGGCGCTTCCTCGACGAACGGCGGGTCGCGAAAATGCTCGCGCATGCGTTCGATCTCGGCCGGCTCGAGTTTCAACGCGGTTTCGCGAATCCGCCGCCATTCGGCTTCGACCCGCGCGCGAAACCGGTCTATGCCGAGGCTCCTCACCAGGATCTTGAGGCGCGCCTTGTAAATGTTGTCGCGCCGCCCGTGC
>Ga0210101_1000220_pt1 | contig 21114 bp, 19 predicted proteins | sample Muzzi_PWC_D1_FD_185534 | JGI IMG/M metagenome (GOLD analysis project Ga0210101, IMG submission 185534) | Wetland microbial communities from San Francisco Bay, California, USA, that impact long-term carbon sequestration - Muzzi_PWC_D1 (SPAdes) | ecosystem: Environmental > Aquatic > Marine >... | reverse complement strand
CTCTCGCTGACCATGCGGGCGTAGACGATCAGGCGCTCGCTGGCGCTGTAGAGGGGGTGGCAGGAGCTGAGCACCAGGCGCTCGTAGCCGACGTCGCGGACCACGCCGATCTCACTCGGGTCGACTATCTCGGTCTTCTGCACCCGGTAGACGAAGGTCGCGTAGGGCATCTCGAGCTCGATCCGGTCGCCGCCCGCGAGCGAGTCGACGTCGCGAAAGGGTGCCCCGTAGGTGGTGCGGTGGCCGGCGATGCCGACGGTGCCGCCCTCGCCCGGGAAGGCGGTATCCGGAAAGTGCCCGGGGCCGATCCGCAGGCTGGCGGTGTCGGTGCCCTGGACGACGACGGTCCCGAGGCCGATCTGCCCGGCGCGGATGCGGCCGATCGCCTCGCCCTCCCCGACCTGGCGGCCAAATTGGCGCGCGAGCCTCGCGATACGGCGCTTGCGGTCGCGGCCGGTCGGCGTGCGCGGGGCGGGGATGGCCTTCGCGTAGCGCGCTTCGGTCTCTTCGAGTTCGTCCTCCGCCTGGCGTTGCTGGATCGCCGCGTGGATCGAGGAGATCGGCTCCTCGTAGGCGAGGGTGATGCCGATATCCGCGAGCAGCACCAGCCCGGCGGTGATCAGCGTTATGGAGAGAATGCGAAGCGCGCGATTCACGGGTCTCAGTTTCCACCCGCAGGTGCTGAACGGCAAGCCCCGCTCAGCCGGAGGCCGGTGCGTGGGCGATCGGATCCAGCGCGACCGCCTCGCCGTGCACCCCGGGCTGCGGGCCGTACTCGTCGATCGCCCGCTCGTAGTCCTCGCTGCGGCCGATGTCGAGCCAGAGACCGTCGTAGGGAAACGAGCCGACCGGCTCGCCGGCAGCGATCAGGCGCTCGATCAGCTCTGGCACGTCGAGCACCTCGCCGGTCCCTATGTGGCTCAAGGCCCGCGGCGAGACCGCGTAGATGCCCATGCTGACCGTGTAGCGGATCTCCGGCTTCTCGTCGTAGTCGACGATCGGGGTCGTCGCGTCGGCGCCACCGGCACCGACGCTGAGCACCCCGTAGTCGACCGGGACCACCCGTCTGTGGGAGGCGATCGTCAGCGCGTTGCCGCTCGCCAGGTGCGCCTCGTACAGAGCGTCGTAGTCGAGGTCGGTGAGGATGTCCCCGTTCATCGCGATGAACGGGGACTCGAGGCCCGCGACTGCCTTCAGCGCGCCCGCGGTGCCGCGCGGAGAGTCGGATTCGCTGTAACGGATGCGAACGCCGTGCTCGGAGCCGTCGCCGAAGACGATCTTGACCAGTCTTGCCAGGTGGTCGACGGCGAGGGTGATCTCGTCGAAGCCGGCCGTGCGCAGCTGAGTGACGATCCGGTCGAGGATCGCCCGGTCCCCGACCGGCAGAAGCGGTTTCGGCAGCACGGTCGTATAGGGGCCGAGCCGCGAGCCCTTGCCTCCGGCGAGGATCACTGCCGTTCTGGACATGTGGGCCTTGTCGGGCGCCCTCGGGGAATACTTGAGCGGCCTGCGGTCGCCGCACGGATCGTTTCGTCCGGCCGGGTGCGGCGCGCTCAGCGTACGTACTCGTCGACCCTGTACCGCTCGCGGTGGGCTTCGATCCACTCGATCGTTCTCGAAAGACCCTCGCGCAGATCGATTCGCGGCTCCCAGCCGAGCAGCTCGCGGGCAAGCGCGGGCGAGGAGGTCAGCCGTTGCACCTCGCTCTTCTCCGGCCGCACGCGCTGCCCCTCCACCTCGACCTCCAGCTCGCGCCCGAGCAGCTCGCCGACAGCCTCGACCACCTCGCCGACCGAGTGATCCTCGCCGGTGCCGAGCTGGACCGTCCGCCCGACTGCGCCTGGCGCGGTCGCCGCGGCGATGAAGCCTGCGGCGGTGTCGGCGACGAAGGTCAGGTCCCGCCTCGGGTGCAGCGAGCCGAGCCGCAGCGACCCGCCGGCCAGAGCCTGGGCGACGATCGTCGGGATCACCGCGCGCGCCGACTGCATCGGCCCGTAGGTGTTGAACGGCCGCAGGACGGTCACCGGCAGATCGAAGCTGCGGTGGAAGCTGTCCATCAGCTGGTCGGCCCCGATCTTGCTTGCCGCGTAGGGCGACTGGGCCTCGAGCGGGTGGCGCTCGTCGATCATCGGGCTCTGGGCGCTGCCATAGACCTCGCTGGTCGACGTGTGCACGACCCGCTCGACCCCGGCGGCGAGGGCGGCCTGGGCGACGTTGAGCGACCCGAGCACGTTGGTCTCGAAGAAGTCGCGGGGGTTGACGTAGGAGTACGGGATCGCGATCTGGGCGCCGAGGTGGAGGATCACGTCGGCGCCGTCGAGGGCACGGGAGACCGACTCCGCGTCGCGCAGGTCACCGAGCGTTACCTCGACCTCCGCAGTCACCTCCGGCTCGAGCCACTCCAGCGCGCCCCGGTCGTTGCGCGAGTTGTAGCGGACGAAGGCGCGCACCTCGGCGTCGCCGCGGACCAGCTCGGAGACGAGTTGGGCACCGATGAAGCCGCCGGCGCCGGTGACGAGCACCCTTTGCTGGGCGAGGTCGCTCATCGGCCGAAGGCTAACGCCGGTCGCGGCGGCTCGAGCTCCGTCCCTTGTCGCCCCCGGCGCTCGACGGCGCTATGGTGCCGCCTTTCATGCCGCGCGGACCGGAATCGATCGGGGGTGCAGGGGCGACCGCCGACGGTCCGCCCGCGGTCGTCCTCGGCGGGACGGTGACCGCGCTCTCGGTGGCCAGGAGCCTCTGGCGGGCGGGCGTGGCGGTCCAGGTGCTCGATCGCAGCGACTCTCCCGCCAGGTTCTCGCGACAGCGGGCCGGCTTCGTCGACGTGGGCGGGCCCGATGTGCAGGGCTCCATGCTGGAGTGGCTGCGCGGTGCTCCGTCCGGTGCGGTGGTGCTCGCGGCAAGCGACGACGGGCTGGAGCTGATTGCCCGCAACCGTGCCGAGCTGGTCGGGCTCGGGCTGCTGCCGATGGAGGCCGACGACGAGGTCCTCCTGGCGATGCTCGACAAGCGGCGCACCTACGAGATCGCCGAGCGCCACGGGATCGCGACGCCGAGCACCGTCCACCTGCGGACCGCCTCCGATGTCGAGGAGGTCGCCGGCCGGCTCAGCTACCCCTGCGTCCTGAAGCCGGCCCACTCCCACCTCTTCCAGGCCCGCTCGGACTCCACCGCCAAGGCGCTGCTGATCTCCGGCCCTGACCAGCTGCGGGCCGAGATGGAGCGGTTGCGCGAGGCCGACGTCGAGATGCTGGTCACCGAGGTGATCTGCGGCCCCGACGACGAATTCGTCTCCCACTACTCCTACATCGACGCGGACGGCACTCCGCTGTTGAGTTTCACCAAGCGCAAGATCCGCCAGTTCCCGCCCGGCTTCGGGATCGGCACCTACCACGCGACCAGCCATGACCCCGAGGTCGCCGAGGCCGGGCGACGATTCTTCGAGGCGGCCGGCCTGCGCGGCCTCGGCAACGTCGAGTTCAAGCGCGACGGCCGCGACGGCCGCCTGAAGCTGATCGAGTGCAACGCTCGCTTCACCGCCTCCAATGAGTTGATTCGCCGCTCCGGAGTCGATCTGGCGCTTTTCTCCTACAACCGCCTGGTCGGCCGGCCACTGCCCGCGGTCGATTCCTACCGCGACGACATGCGCCTCTGGGAGCCGGTAAACGACACCCGTGCCTTCCTCGCCTACCGCCGCAGCGGTGAGCTGAGCTTCGCCGGTTGGGCGCGCAGCCTTGCGCATCGCCAGTGCTTTCCCGTGGCCAGCCTCAGCGACCCGCTGCCGGCAGTCTTCCGCCACGCCGAGAAGTTGCGGCGGCTGCGGCAGCCGGGTGGCGGCGGCTCGCCGCCCTCGACCGGGCCGAGCGGGGCAGGGGTCGCCTCGACCGTCTCCGGCACGGCGCCCGCGGGGGCGGACTCCGATGCCGTTTCTTGAGCGCTGTACGCGCGGCAGCCGTCGCCGCCGTCGCCTCGCCGCGCGCGCCGATCTGGTCCGCTTCGCCGGCCCCGGCTACTTCCTTCGCCGCCTGCGCGACAGGCGCCGCTTCGCGGAGCTGGGGGAGGAAGCCCGCAACAGCCTCTACGAGCGCATCTGGGGTGAGGCGGCCGCGTCGGTCGGGGCGACGGTCGAGCGGCTGGCTCCGGGCACGCTGGAGCTGACCCGGGGCGGCAACCGCACGCGGGTGCGCCAGCAGGCGGTGGAGCTCGACGGTCCGGAGGCGCTGCGCGTCGCCCTCGACAAGACGGAGGCCCACCGGTTGCTCGCCGCGGCGGGGGTGACGACCCCCGACAACGTCGAGTTCTCCTACGGCGACTGGCCGCCGGCGCTCACCTTCCTTGCGGGCGGCCCCTGCGTCATCAAGCCGGCCGCAGGCACCGGCGGCGGCCACGGCACGACGGCGGGGATAGCCACGCCCGAGGAGTTGCGACGCGCCTGCCTGCACGCGGCGCAGCGGACCGACCGCCTGCTCGTCGAACGGCAGGCGCCGGGGGCGGTGTACCGGCTGCTGCTGCTCGACGGCGAGCTGCTCGACGTGGTCCGCAGCGATCCGGCTCGCCTGATCGGCGACGGTCGTTCGACTGTCGCGCGGCTGATCAGGGCCGAGAACGCGCGCCGCGTGGACGCCGGCGGTGCGCTCGGCCTGGGTCGGCTCGGGATCGACCTGGACCTGGCCTTGACGCTCGGGCGCCAGGGCCTGGAGTTGTCCTCGGTCCCGGCCGCGGGCCAGGAGGTCGCGGTGCGCACGATCACCAACGACAACGGGGCCGAGCGCTGTGAGACCTACGCGGGCCCCCTCGCCGGGCAGCTGGTCGCCGAGGCGCGCGCCGCCGCGGATGCGGTCGGCCTGCGGCTGGCCGGAGTCGACGCGATCACCCCTGATCCGGCACGGCCGCTGGCCGAGGTGGGGGGGGCGATCAACGAGGTCAACGGCACGCCCGGTATCCACCACCACTACCTGGTCGCCGATCCCGAGCGGGCGACGCGGGTCGCAGTGCCCATTCTGGAGCGCCTGCTCGGAGGCTGAGGTTCAGCCGAGCCGCTCGTCGAGCAGCGCCAGCACCTCGGCGCCGCTCTCGGGCCGCTCGCCACCGAGCTCTTCGCGCAGCCCCAGCTCGGCCACCCGTCGCAGGGTCTCGGCGCCCGCTCGCGACAGCAGCGGCTCGACCCCGGTGGCCGCGACCGCGTCGCCCGCACCGTTCAGCTCCGCCGCGCGCCGCCCGGCGTGGATGGCGAGCGAGCGCAGCACGCGGTCGGCCAGCTCGGGGAACGGAACGCGCTCCCCCGGCACGTCGATGCTGGCGGCGAGGCGCTCCTCGAGGCCGCAGCGGCGGGCCGCCACCAGGGTCTCGACGATCAGCGCATCGCGGCCCTTCATGTAGACGCTGCGCAGCAGCTTCAGCCGGGTGGCCAGCCCCGCCGGCCCGTCGAGCGTCTCCAGCTCCAGCTCCAGCCCCTCGCTCCGCGCCGTCTGCACCCAGGGTCCGGCGCCGGGCCCGCTGGCGACGATTCGCAGCGCTCCCGGTGCCGCCACCGCTCCCAGCACCGCAGCGTCGGCGTAGAGCCCGCCGGCCTTCGCGATCGCTTCGGCTCCCGCCTCCTTGTCGGCAATCGGGGCGGCGGTCAGGTCGACGAAGAGGGTGTCCGGGTCGAGCAGTCCGGCGACCTGCTCGGCGATCTCGCGCGAGGCCGAGCCCGGCACTGCCGAGAGCACGATCCCGGCGCCCTCGACTGCGTCGCGCAGCGACGGCCGCCGTGCCACCCCGGCGTCGCGCAGCCTCGTCGCCAGTGCCTGCTCCGCTGCCGGGTCTGAGCGCTCGCGGGTCCAGGCCCGCATCTCCCCGCTGCCCGCGCCGCCGAGCCGCTCGGCGAGGGCGGCGCCCAGTTCGCCGAAGCCGATGAAGGCGAGGACCTTCACTCAGCGGGTCGCGTCCGCCCCGAGGCCGTGCTCGCCGAGCAGGCGGTCCACCCAGTCGTTGGAGAAGTCACCCTTCTCCACCGCCGCCAGGTAGTCGGATTCGGCCCGGGCGCCGGCCTCCAGCGAGGCGAGCAGCCCGCCGGCGATCTCGCGCGGGACGACGACGACCCCATTGAGGTCGCCGACCACGACGTCACCCGGGTGGACGACGACACCGCCGGCCGAGATCGGGAAGTTGATCTCACCGGGGCCGCGGTGAAGCGGGCCGATCGGCGTCACGCCGCGGGCGAAGACGGGGAAGTCGCCGAGCTGCCTGATTCCGGCGAGGTCGCGGACCAGGCCGTCGATCACGAAGCCCGCGACGCCGCGGTGGCGCGCCTTGGTCGAGATCAGGTCTCCGAGCACCGCGGTCAGCGCCGAGCCGCTCGTGTCGACGACGATCACGTCCCCCGGTTGGGCGACGTCGAGCGCCTTGTGGACCATCAGGTTGTCCCCCGGGTAGACCTTGACCGTGCAGGCCGGACCCGCCATTCCCAGACTGTCGTCGGTCAGGTTGCGGATCGTCGGCGCCATCGTGTAGAGGCGGTTCATCAGATCCGATGCGGCCGGCGTGTCGAATTTGCCGAGGCCGGCTACGGTCTCGGGGCTGGGTCGCTCGACGTCGGTTTGGATTCGAAACCCGGGACCCGGGTGCAGCGCTGCGGACTTCGGTTTGTTGACCATGGGCTCCTCTCGCGCCTGAACGCTTCGCGCCCGCAAGGGTAGTGGCTTGCCGCTCTCGGCCGCGGGCGGCCCGCTGCGTGCCGCTGCGCGCCCGGCCGAGGCCCGCCGATATCCTTCGCTCCCCAAGACCCCGACCGGATCAGGAGCCATGGCCGTAGAGACCGCCGCTTACACCGAGCAGACCGACGTCCAGCGCGACATCACCGAGATGGTGCGCCAGTTCGTCGACGAGCAGATCATCCCCAACGCCGAGCACTACGACCACGAGGACTCCTTCCCGGAGCCGATCGTCGAGCAGATGAAGGAGCTCGGCCTGTTCGGGGTGACGATCCCCGAGGAGTACGGCGGCATGGGGCTCGACCTGACCACCTACGCGATGATCGTCGAAGAGCTCTCGCGCGGCTGGATCTCGATCTCCGGCGTCGTCAACACGCACTTCATCGGCTCCTACCTGCTGATGAAGTTCGGCACCGACGAGCAGAAGAGCCACTTCCTGCCGAAGATGGCGACCGGTGAGATCCGTGCCGCCTTCTCGCTCTCGGAGCCCGAGGTCGGCTCCGACGTGCAGGGGATCAAGTCGAGCGCCAGGCAGGGCGAGGACGGCTCGTGGGAGCTCAACGGCCAGAAGATGTGGGTCACCAACGGGCTCGGCTCCTCGGTCGTCTTCGTCCTGATGAAGACCGACCCGAAGGCCGAGCCGGCCTACAAGGGGATGACCTGCTTCATCACCGAGAAGGAGCCCTGGAAGGAAGTCAACGAGGGCGACTACGCCGGGCTGACGGTGCCGCCGAAGATCAAGAAGATGGGCTACAAGGGGGTCGAGTCGACCGAGCTCGTCTATGACGGCTACCGCTGCCCGCCCGAGCGTGTGCTCGGCGGCGGCGAGGAGGGCGTCGGCCAGGGCTTCGTGCAGATGATGGACGCGCTCGAGGTCGGCCGCGTCAACGTCGCCGCGCGCGGCGTCGGCATCGCCCAGCGGGCGCTCGAGCTCGCCCTGCGCTACAGCCAGGAGCGCAAGACCTTCGGCAAGCCGATCGCCGCCCACCAGGCGATCCAGTTCAAGCTCGCCGACATGGCGACCAAGATCGAGGCGGCGCGGCTGGTCACCCGCAAGGCGGCGCGGCTCAAGGACGCCGGCGAGCGCTCCGATCTCGAGGCCGGCATGGCCAAGCTGCTCGCCTCCGAGACCGGCAAGGAGTGCGTCGAGGAGTGCTTCCGCATCCACGGCGGCTACGGCTACTCGAAGGAGTACGAGATCGAGCGCCTCTACCGCGACGCGCCGCTGCTGCTGATCGGCGAGGGCACCTCGGAGATCCAGCGCATGGTGATCGGCAAGAAGCTCCTGCAGAGGCACAAGATCTAACCGGATGGCGTCCACCGCCGAGCAGATCCGCGGCGCGGTCGAGCGCTTCCAGGCCGAAGTGCCGGCGCTGCAGAACCTGAAACTGGTCTTCGGGCTGGAGCTGAAAGGCCGAGGTGACATCCAGCTCTACCGGGTCGAGCTGCCCGGGCCGCAGGTGAGCAAGGACCTGCGACGCGACGAGCGGGTGCTGGTCGAGATCGATCGGGCGGCGTTCAACGAGCTGGCCGAGCGCGGCACGCTGAAGGGCTACCGCAAGGCGGTCGAGACCGGCCACATCAAGGCGAGCGGCGATTCCAACGTGAAGAAGCTGATCGTCCAGGTGGTCGAGAAGCAGGAGCAGCGCGCGCGGCTGCGGAAAGCGCACTGACGCGTCAGGGCCGGGCCGGGCCGGCCTGGGGATCCGCCAGGCAGATCGATATGTGCGTGGCGAGCAGCGAAGCGAAGCCACCGAGGATAAGCGCTCCGCAGACGACCTCGAGCGGCTCGTCGGCGGCCAAGCCGGCGATGTCGGAGAGCGCCGCCAGGGCGAAGGCAAGAAGCGCCCCACCGAAAAGGGTCCGCGTGCGCCGGGTCTCCAACAGGATGTCGCGGAAGGCGTAGACGAAGGCCAGGGCCGGGACCATCAGCAAGGCGAAGATCACATCGTCTGGCCGCTCGACGCCCGGCAGGTCGGCGAGGGGCAGCAGGTTGTGACCGATCGTCTCGTGAACGGCGAAGAACTCGTCGAGCGCGAGCAGCGCGAAGCCGGCAGCGGCCAGCGCGTAGAAGAGACGCAGCCGGGCATCGCCGCCGCTTGCCCGCAGGACGAGCAGCGCGATCAGGCAGGCGGTCGCCAAGGCGACCAGGACCGAGCCGGTGATCGAGTCCAGCTTCGGACGCGACTCCTCGGCGGCGTAGACGGTCACCCTGTCGGCGATCCTGATCTCGTAGACCTTGCCGGAGTCGTAGGGCCGCACGTCCCGCCCCTCATCGACCACCTCGTAGAACGAGGGCAGCGCGAGCATCGCCAGGCCGGCGGCGATCACCAGGGCCCCGATCCCGACCAGTGCTCGCGTCCTCAAGAGAGACTCCTCATCCCTGCGCTCGACTCACGATCATCGGCGGCAGAATATTCATAAGTCCAGCCGCGGCGCAGGCCTGCTCGCCGACCGCCGGCCAGCTAGGATGCCGCGCCCAACCGAATTCAAGGACGTGAGATGAGCGACGAGACCTACGAGTTGACCACCGACCAGGCCGAGCGCGAGGCATCCGGCGCGCACAGCTATGGCCGCTACCTCGAGGAGTTCGAGGTCGGCGCTGTCTACAAGCACTGGCCGGCGAAGACCGTGACCGAGGCCGACGACCATCTCTTCTGCCTGATCACGATGAACCACCACCCGCTGCACATCAACGACGTCTACGCGGGCCGGTCGCAGCAGGGCCGCAACGTGGTCGTCGGCCCCCTGGTCTACTCGCTGGCCCTGGGCATGTCGGTCTCCGACGTCTCCGGCAAGGCGATCGCCAACCTCGCCACCGAGGAGCTCAGCCATCCGGCGCCGGTTTTCCACGGCGACACCCTCTTCTGCGAGACCGAGGTGCTGGAGAAACGCGAGTCGAAGTCCAAACCCGACCGCGGAACCGTCAAGGTTCACACCCGGGTGCTCAACCAGGACGGCGTGCTCGTCGCCGAGTTCAAGCGTCTCGTGCTGGTGCCGCGGCGCGAGCCCGGGGGAGGGGAGTAGCGTCGGCCGGTAGCCTGCGTGGGTGTTGCGGCTGGAGCGTGCCGATCTCGACGGAGTCGACTGGAACGAGCTCGATGGCTTCGCCGATCGCTCCGTCTTCCAGACCGAGCCGTGGCTCGAGTTCCTCATCGCGACCCAGAATGGCGAGCCGATCATCGCGCGGGTGCTCGAGGGCGACGCCGATGTCGGCTGGTTCACTGGGATCAAGGTGCGGCACCTCGGGGTGCCGATCCTCGGCAGCCCGCTCAGGGGCTGGACGAGCGGGCCGATGGGCTTCAACCTGCGCCCGGGGGTCTCGCGACGCGAAGCCATCGAGGCGCTGGTCCGCTTTGCCTTCGGCGAGTTGCGCTGCCTGTATCTGGAGCTGCTCGATCGGCGCATCGGCTTCGCCGAGCTGGAGCGCCTGCCGCAGGCCGAGGCGGTCCCCTTCAGGACCTTTGAGGTCGACCTCACCCCCGGTGAGGACGAGGTCTTCGGGGCGATGTCGAGCGCCTGCCGGCGGGCCGTGCGCAAGGGGGCGAAGGTCGGCGTGCGGGTCGAGCGGGCTCATGGCGAGGGGTTTGCGGACGAGTACTATTCGCAACTCGAGGATGTCTTCGCCAAGCAGGCCAAGCGCCCCCCGTACAGGGTCGAGCGGGTGCGCGAGCTGATTCGGCGGCTCGAGCCGAGCGACAGGCTGACGATGTTGCGCGCTGTCGACTCCGACGGGCGGCCGATCGCCAGCGCGATCTTCCCCTTTTGCGATGGCTTCGCCTATTTCTGGGGCGGCGCCAGCTGGCGCGGTTCGCAGAACCTGCGGCCCAACGAGGCGATCTTCTGGCAGGCGATGCGCGAATTCAAGCAGCGCGGCATCCCGACCCTCGATCTCGGCGGCGCCGGAGACTACAAGCGAAAATACGGGGCCGCGCCGGTGGAACGGCCGTTTCTGCGCCGCGCCCGCCTGCCGGGACTGCTGGTTGCGCGCCGGGTAGCGGGCCGGGTTCTCTGGCGCGTGAGGACCCGGACGCGTCGTGGCGGTGGCGGATGAGCGCCCCGGTGCGACGAATCTCGACGATTACGCCGATGCGCGACGAGAGCGGCGCGGTCGAGGCCTTCGTCGCCGACCTCGCCGCGCAGGACTTCTCCGGTGAGCTGCAGGTGCTGGTGGCCGACGGCGGCTCGGTCGACGACTCGGTCGCGCGCCTGCGGGCCGCCGCCGACGCGAGCGGCCTGCCGCTGGAGATCCTCGACAACCCCGCCGGCTGGGTCTCGCCCGGGCTCAACGCCTGCATCGGGCGGGCCACCGGAGACCTCATCGTGCGCCTCGACTGCCACTCCCGCTACCCGCCCGAGTACCTGCGCCGCTGTGCCGAGCTGGCCGAGCTGACCGGTGGCTGGAACGTCGGTGGCAGCGTTGTCCCGGCGGGCGAGAGCGCGACCGAGCGAGCCGTGGCCTGCGCGATGGACAGCCCCTTCGGGGGTATCGGCTGGACCCGGTTGAACGGTGCCGAGCCGTTCGAGGTGGACACCGTGACCTTCGGCGCCTTCCGCCCGGAGGCGTTCCGCGCCGCCGGGCTGTTCGACGAGGGGCTCGTCCGCAACCAGGACGACGAGCTCAACCTCCGCATCCGTGGGGCGGGGGGCCGGATCTACCTCGATCCCACGCTGACCGTCCGCTACCGGCCGCGCGGCTCGATCCGCAAGGTGTGGCGGCAGTACTTCGAGTACGGCTTCTGGAAGGTGCCGGTGATGATCAAGCACCGCCGGGTGGCCACGCTGCGCAGCATGGCCCCGCTCGCCCTGGTGACGGCGCTCGCCGCGCTCGCCGTGGGCGCCGTCTTCCTCGATGCCGCCCGCCTGGCGCTGGCGGCGTTGCTCGCCGCCTACCTCGGCGGAGCGCTGCTCTTCGCGCTGCGCGGGGTGCGGGCGCGAGGCGAGCCCTGGTCGCTGGTGCCGCGGGTGATCTGCGTCTTCCCCGCCTTTCATCTCGGCTACGGGGTCGGCATGGCGCGCGGCTGGCTCGCGGCCGCGATCGGCGGTCGGGCGCGGTGAGGCCGGCGACGCTGATGTACCACGACGTGATCGGCCCGGACGGCGTCCGCGGCGGCTTCGCAGGCGCGGGCGCGGCCGTTTACGCAGTCGGCGCGGCCGAGTTCGAGCGGCAGATGGACGGGATCGAGCGGGCGCTGGGCACACCCCCGCTGCGCGCCGACCAGGCCCGGCTGGAGGACGGCACGCGGGCGAGCGGCTGGATGCTCACTTTTGACGACGGCGGGGCAAGCGCCTTGGCGGTGGGCGAGGCGTTGGCGCGGCGCGGCTGGCCTGCCCACTTCTTCGTCGTCACCGCGCTGGTGGGCACCCCCGGCTTCCTCGACTGGGACGGGATTCGCGTGCTCGCCGCGCAGGGGCACGAGATCGGCTCCCACTCACACTCCCATCCGGGGCGGATCGGCGATCTCTCGACCAGTCGCCTGCACGACGAGTTCGCGCGTAGCGTCGTGGCGATCTCGGAGGCGTTGGGGGCGCCCGTGAGGACGGCCAGCGTCCCCGGCGGCTACTACTCGAATGCGGTCGGCCGGGCTGCCGCGTCGGCGGGGATCTCGACACTTTTCACCTCGCAGCCCCAGCGCGCCGTGGAGCAGGTCGACGGGTGCGCCGTGGTCGGTCGCTACGCGGTGCGCGGCTCGACCTCCTGCGGCGCCGTCGTCGCCGCGGCGCGGGGCCGCGCGACCCCCTGGCTTCGCCAGCGTCTCGGCTGGTCTGCGAAGGGCCTTGCCAAGCGGCTCGGTGGTCGGCGCTACGAGCGTCTGCGCCGCTACGTGCTCAGTCGCCGAGGAAGCGGGCGAGGCGCTCGCACTCGGCCTCCAGAGTGACCTCGCGGGCCCGCTCGAGGCCGGCCCGCACGAGGCGCTCGCGCAGCCCGGCGTCTGCGGCGATCTCTTCCAGCGCCTGCGCCGCGGCTTCCGGGTCCCCTGGGGGGATCAGCAGCGCTGCGTCACCGGCCGCCTCGGCGACGCCGCCGACGTCGGTCGCGACGACCGGCAGGCCGGCCGCAAAGGCCTCGAAGAGGACCTGCGGCACCCCCTCCGTCCAGGAGACGTGCAGCAGGGCGTGGCTCTGGCGGTACAGGTCGCGCAGGCCATCGTCGATCGGCACGTACCCCGCCAACTCCGCCCGAGCGGCGACGCCGAGATCGGCCAGCCGCGCTTTCAGATCGCCGGCCAGCGCGCCCTCGCCGCAGACGGTCAATCGCCAGCTCGAGCCGCGGTCGAGCCGGGCGAGCACGTCGGCCAGCATCAGTGGATTCTTCTCCGCTTCGAGCCGGCCGACGCTCAGCGCCCGCAGCTCGCCGTCGTAATCGCTGCGCGCCGGCTCGGCGGCGATCTCGGCGTGGTGGATCAGCGAGACCGAGATCGGCAGCAGTCGGCGCGCCCGCCGATACCTACGGGCGAGGTCGGGCCCGACCACGACCGTGGGCAGGAAGCGGGCCAGCATCCGCCAGCCGGCCTCGAGCCCGGCTGCGGCTAGCTGGATTGCGCGCCGGTCGGGGTGCCGGTTGCGGGTGTAGGCCGGCAGGTCCTGGCGCACTCCGAGCGCCACCTTCCGGCCGCGCAGGGTGGCCAACGCCGCAAAGGCGAAGCACGAGGGGTGGGGGCCGAGCAGCCAGACGGCATCGACCTCGTCGAGCGCGCGCCAGAAGGCGCGCAGCGAGCCGAGCATGGCGCCCAGCACCGCGAGCGGCGAGGCCAGGCTCGAGTACCAGGGCAGGGGCACGAACTCGATGTTCTCCGGCAGCGGGTAGTGGGCGAGCTCGCCGCGGCCCTCGCCTGGGTGCAGGCGCCCGGGCATGACGAGACGATCGACGCGGCCGGCGAGGGCGCCGACGAATACGATGAAAGCCCGCTCGGTCCAGACCCGGCCGTCGGCGCGCCAGAACCTGTAGTCATTGTAGACGGCTAGTCGCAAGAGTCCGGTCGCCAGGGCTCAGCGGACCAGCGGCTCGGTCGTGTCGCCCAGGATGAAGTCCGGGACCGGGACCTGCGCGGCCTCCTCGCGCTCGAGCAGCGCATGGAAGGTCTGCAGCAGGATGACGAAGTCGAGGCCGACCGAGCGGTGCTTGAGGTAATAGAGGTCGTGGCAGGTCTTCCAGGCGGTGCCGATCCGGCTGCCCGCGTATCCGCAGCGAACCTGCGCCCACCCGGTCAGCCCGGGCTTGACCAGGGCGCGGCGGTCGTAGTGCGGGACGATCGAGCTCAGCCGCTCGACCAGGTCCGGCGGCTCGGGCCGCGGGCCGACCAGGGACATCTCCCCGCGCAGCACCTGGAAGAGCTGCGGCAGCTCGTTGAGGTGGCCTTTTCGAAGCAGCCGGCCGATCCGGGTCGAAACCTCTTCGTCGGAGCGGCCCTCGGCCAGGAGCTTGTCGGCGTCGGGTCGCAACGTGCGGAACTTGTTCATTTCGAACTCGCGCCCTTCCTCGCCATAGCGGCGCTGGCGGTACAGGACCGGTCCGCGGTCCTCGAGCTTGACCGCCAGCGCGCAGATCGCCAGCAGTGGGGCCGCGAGTATCAGCAGCGCACCCGAGGCGACGATGTCGAGCAGCCGCTTTGAAAGGGGAGAGGAGGGCGAGAAGAGCGGGTGCATGATGTACTGGAACCAGGCCGAGTTGATCGCCCCGATCGGAACGTGCCCGAGCACGTTCTCGTAAAGCGCGGTGGCCTCGATCATCCGCACCGGCAGGTCGAGGCAGGCCGTCGCCGCCTGTTCGAAGACCGGCATGCGCGGGTTCGCCGGACTGACGACGAGCAGGTCGATCCCGTTCTCGACGACGATCTCGCGGATCGCGGCGATCTCGCCCAGCCGCTGCACCCGACCCTCCTCTTCCACCTCCCCGTCGTCGACGTAGCCGATCGTCCGGTAGGAGCGGATCCGGTTGTCCAGCAGCTCGTCCCGAAGGCGGGCGGTGAAGACGGCGTCGCCGATCACCGCGGTGCGGATCGGTCTGTCGATGGCGAAGCGGTCGCCCACCCAGAGCGTCGCAAGGCTGAAGACGCTGGCGCTGAACGCCGCGACGATCGCGCTCTGGACCGCGATCGAGGGCGGGCTCAACTGACTCAGCAACCAGATCAGGGCGACCCCGGCCGTCGGGACCAAGACGCTCAGCAGATGGCGGGCCAGCGGCACCAGATGCAGTGGGTAGCGGCGGCCGCGCACCGCGCCGTCGGCGAGGATTACGGCGACCAGGACGAGCAGCGCGAGGGTCAGATCCTCGCGGATCAGGACGATGCAGGCGGCGACGACCGCTGGCCCGAAGCGGCTCAGTGTTCGCTCGATCAGGCTCTGCGCATAGATCGCGGTCATCGGTGAGAGCCGCGAGCTGGGTCGCGACCGTACTTGCTGTCATAGTAGTTGCATGACGCCTTCCCTGTCAGGGTCTGCACGGACTCGTGCCGACGCCGCCTGGAGGAAGCCGCGTGAGACCAGCCCCGGACTGCTCCGCTATCTGGAGACGATCCGCGAGCGGATCTGGTTCGTCGTCGGGATCACCCTGCTCACGCTGGGCGTCGCGACGGCCTACCTGTTGAGCGCGAGCAAGGTCTACGAAGCCGAGGCCGAACTGCTGGTAACGCCGGTCGCCGACGACGACCCCGCCTACACCGGCCTTCCCCTGGTCCGCTCCTCCAGCGACCCGACTCGCGACGTCGAAACCCTGGCCCGGCTGGTCACTTCGCGCGTTGTCGCGGCCGACGTGAAGAGGGAACTGGAGCTCGACGACTCCGCCCAGAACCTGGCGGACAGCGTCGATGCCTCGCCGGTCGCGCAGAGCAACGTGATCGTGGTCAGCGCCCGCGACACCGACCCCGAGCTGGCTGCGCAGATCGCCAACTCCTTTGCTCGCAACGCCATCGCCGACCGCAACGAGAAACTCAGCGTTGAGGTCGAACCGCGGGTCGATCGTCTGCGAGAACAGGCCGCGGTCGGTGGCTCGGACGCCGTGCTGGCGGAACGGATCGCTCGTCTCGAAGAACTCAAAGTGGGCGGCGACCCGACGGTCCGCTTCGAGTCGAGCGCGGTTGCCCCCGACAGCGCGGTGTCGCCGCGGCCGGCACTCACCCTCATGGCGGGGCTGATCGGCGGCTTGGTGCTCGGGCTCGGCGGCGCCTTCCTGATGCAGGCGGTGGATCCGCGGCTGCGGCGCGAGGAGCAGCTGCGCGAACGCTACGGGCTGCCGATCCTGGCACGCATTCCGCGTGAGCGGAACACCGCGGAGTCGGGGCGGCGCCCCGGGAAGCCGACGCAATCGGTCCCGCTGGGCCCGTCCTCGCTCTCGCCGCGAACGCTCGAGGCGTACCGAACCCTGCGCACGATGCTCAGCGCGGCGACGCCGAGCGCCGCAGCTACGGGAGCGGGTGGCGGTAAGGGGGAGGGCCGCGCGATCATGGTCACGGGGTCCTCGCCCCAGGAGGGCAAGACGACGACCGCGATCAACCTCGCCTCTTCCTACGCGCTCTCGGGCAAACGCGTGATCCTGATCGAGGCGGATTTCCGCCACCCGAAAATCTCCGCCGCGCTGAGGGTCGTGCCGCGGGTCGGCGTCGGCGACGTGCTGCTCGCCGAGTCCAGCCTCGACGAGGCCTTGATCCGGGTCAAGCCGTTCGGCGAGGGTCTCCGGGCATTGCCCGCGCCGCGGCCCGACGACCAGCTCAGCGAGCTGCTCTCGATGCCGACCGCGAAACGGCTTCTGGATCAGGCGCGACAGCTCGCCGATTACGTGATCGTCGATTCGCCGCCGCTGACCGAGGTCGTCGATGCCCTGCCGCTCGCCCACTGCGTCGACGACCTGCTGGTCGTCTGTCGGATCGGCACCAGCAGCCTGGCTCAGCTCTCCCGTCTCGCCGACCTGCTCGAGCAGAACCGGATCGAGCCGCGCGGCTTCGTCGTGATCGGCGTCTCGGGGTCGCACGCGGGCAGCTACTACTTCGACAGCACCGGGCGCGGCCCGGAGCTCGGACGCGACGAGGTGCCGCCGCAGGAGCCCGAAGAGGAGTCCGGCGAATCGCTCGTCCGGCGCTGAGGGCGACCGGGCGGGCCGGCACTTGACGCTGCGCGCGGACCGCCCTTACCTGCGATTGCTGCCAGCGGCGATCGCCGCCTCGGCCGTTCTGCTGGGCGCCGTCGCCGGGTACGACCCGCGGCTGGCGCTGGGCGTCGTCTTCGGTGCCTCGTTTGCCTTCCTCGTTCTCAGCAACCTGACCGCCGGGGCCTGTGTCTTCGCCGTGCTCACCTTCCTGGACGAGGTGCTGCCATCCGGCGGGCTGCCGCTGACCAAGCTGGCCGGCCTGCTGCTGATCGTATCCTGGCTGGCGACGATCACGGTCGGTGAGAATCGCAACCGCCGCCTGCTCGAGAGCAACGGCCTGCTCTTCCTATTGCTGCTCTTCGTGCTCTGGGTCGGGATCAGCCCGCTCTGGGCCGTCGACCCGGGCGAGGCGGTCGGGGCGCTGACCCGCTACGCACCCAACGCGGCGCTGTTCCTGGTCGTCTACGCGGCGGTGCGGACCCGGACGCAGGCGCTGTGGCTGACCGGTGCCCTGCTGCTCGGCTCGGTGCTGGCAGCGCTGTACGGCGTGGCGGTCCCGGTGGAAGCCGATGTAGAAGGGAGGCTGAGCGGCTCGTTCGGCAACGCCAACGACACGGCCACCGCGCTGGCGATCGGGGTGGCGCTGGCAGGCGGCCTCGCCTTCGCCCTGCGCGGCCGCCCCTGGTTGCAGTTCGGGGCTACCCTGGGTGTGCCGCTCTGCACGGTGGCTCTCTTCTTGACCGTGTCCCGGGGAGGCATCGTCGCCCTGATCGCCGTCCTGGTCGCCGGTGTTCTCGCTGCGGGCTCGAGGCGGGGCCCGGTGACCGTCGCCGTCGTGCTCAGCGCAATCGCCGCGGTCGTGTACTTCTCCTCGTTCGCCGACTCGCGAGCGCGTGAGCACCTGTTGGCGCCGGACGGCGGGACGGGGCGCACCGACATCTGGAAGGTCGGCTGGCGCATGGTCGAGGCCAACCCGGTGCTCGGCGTCGGAGCCGGCAACTTCGCCGGTTCCTCGGTTCACTACCTGCTCGAGCCGGGTGCGATCGCCCGTCCCGACTTCATCGTCGACGACCCGAAGGTGGCTCACAACACCTACCTCGAGGTCCTGGCCGAGCTCGGCGTGGTCGGCCTGACCCTGTTCCTGGCGATCGTCTTCGCCGCTGTCGCGGCCCTGGTCAGGGCCGCGCGGACGTTCGCGGCAGTCGGCGACCGTGAGCTGGACATCCTCTCCCGCGCTGTGCTCGTCGCCCTGGTCGGGTTCCTGACCGCAGCGTTGTTCGGCTCGCGCGAGTTCAGCAACCAGCTGTGGTTGCTGCTCAGTCTTGGGCCCGCCCTGCTGGGGCTTGCCCGGACCCAGCTCAGCGCGGCAGAGCCGACCGTAGACGGTCGGTCACCCGGCGAAGCTCGGTCGGCGTGACACCGCGCACGGCGAGCAGCGTCGCAAGGTAGGCCGCGAGGCCGAGCACGGCGCCGAGCGCCAGCAGCGGCAAGGCGACCCCGGTTGTGCCGAAGGCGAGCAGCGGCAGTGCCATCGCACAGGCGGCGAGCAGCGAGCGGCCGAGGCCGAGCAGCAGCGGCCGAAGTTCGAGGCCGATCAGCGAGCGCAGGATCAGCAGGTGGGCGGAGACGTAGAAGGCGTAGGCGACATCGGTGCCGATTGCGCCGGCGACGATCCCGATCTTGGCGAGCAGCGCGACGTCGATCGCGGCGTTTATCAGGACCGCGGCAATGGCGATCGGGACGCGTCGCCGCGCCTCGCCCAGGTAGTTGACCGAGAGGGCGAGCATCGGCGAGATCCCGATCATGAAGGCGAACGGGGAGAGGGCGCGCAGCACGTCCGCCGATTCTCCGTAGCCGGGGCCGAGGATCAGGTCGGCGATCGGGTCGGCCCAGACGACCAGCGGTGCCAGGAACACCCCCTGGAGCGCGACCATGATCCGCAGGCCGCGCTGCAGTGGCGCCCGGCCCGGCCCGGCGTCGTCGCCGCGTACCATCCGCGGCGCCACCCCGGAACCGATCGCCTGCCCGAAGTAGCCGAGGAAGGCCATCAGCTGAGTGGGAGCCTGGTAGATGCCGACCGCCGGGACGGAGACGATCGCGCCGATCAGCAGCGAGTCGATCCGGCTGAAGAGGGTGAAGGCGCCGTCGATGATCAGCAGGGCGGAGCCGTAGCCGACGATCCTGCGCAGATGGCCCGCGCCGCGCCCGCGCCGCAGGCCGATCCGCCCGGGGCGGATCGTGCGGGCGATCAGGACCGCACCGATGCCGACTGCGAAGGCGTAGGCGGCGGCCCGGCCGGCAACTGCACCGGAGACGCCGCCGCCGAGCAGGACGATGCCGATCGAGAGGCCGGTCTCGGCGGCCGCCTCAACCGCCACCACCCGCAGGTAGACGGCGATCCGGCCGAGCGCCTGGAAGACGGCGTCGAACAGGAAGAGGAAGCTCTCGAAGAAGATCGACGCCGCGAGGATCCGCAGCGGCCAGGCGATCCCCGGGGCGCCGTAGGCTTCGGCGATCGGGCCGGCGAGCACCGCCAGAGCGATCGAGACGGCACCCGAGGCGACCAGCTTGAGGCGGATCGAGTCCGAGAGGATCGCAGCGACCAGGCGGCGATCGGCACCGGCCTCGGCCACGTACCGGGCGGTCGACTGTGCGATGCCCAGGTCCGAAGGCAGGAAGACCAGACCGCCGATCGAGAGCGCCAGAGCGAAGGCGCCGTACTCGGCCGGGCCCAGGTAGCGGACCAGGAAGATGGTCAGCCCCGCCGTGAAGACGGCGCTGACCATCTTCACGGCGAGCGCAAAGGTCGCGTTGCGCGAGATGCTGTCGCGTGTCGGCGTCACGTTCCCCCAAGCGGGGCCAACCGACCCCCTATGGGGTCAGCCGCCTACCGCTTGTCCGCTGCGTATCTCGGTCAGTTCGGTCAACCACTCGAACTCCGCACCGAGCCCCTGCGCCAGCGTGGTCTTCGGCGCGAAGCCCAGGACGCGGGCGGCGCGGGCGGTGTCCGCCGCAGTGTCGCGCACGTCTCCCCGCTCGCGTTCCAGATAGCGCACGTCGAGCTCGCGCCCGGCGAGGGTGGCGATCAGATCCAGCGCGTCGCGGATCGAGGCCGGCGAGCCGCCGCCGATATTGAAGGCGCGCTCGGCGCCGATCTCCTTCTGCGCCGCCGCGATCGTCGCCTCGACAACGTCCTCCACGTAAGTGAAGTCACGGGTCTGGCGGCCGTCGTCGAACACCGTCAGTGGCTTGCCTTCGATCGCGGCGCGGCAGAAGATGTGGAAGGCCATGTCCGGGCGCTGGCGCGGCCCGTACACGGTGAAGTAGCGCAGCGAGACGATGTCCAGCCCGTAGCTGGCCTGGTACAGGGCGCAGAGCTGCTCGGCACTGAGCTTGGTCTGCCCGTAGGGCGAGAGCGGCCAGGTCGGCGCCTCCTCGGTGGTCGGCCGCTGCGCGGCGTCGCCGTAGATCGACGAGGAGGAGGCGTTGACGAATCGGACGTCCGGCCTCTCCTTGATTGCCTCGAGCAGATGCTGGGTGGCGACGACGTTGTTCTGAACGTACTGCTGGTAGCGCGTCCCCCAGCTGGTTCTCACTCCCGGCTCGGCGGCCAGGTGGAAGATGACCTCGCCGTCGCCCACGAGGCTGCCGAGATCGCCGCGGGCGAGGTCGACCGGCACGAACTCGAAGCTCTTCCAGTCCATGAAGTGGCGCAGGTTGCGCAGCTTCTGGTCGCGGGCGTAGTTGTCGTTGAAGCAGTCGATGCCGACGACGTCATCTCCCCGCTCCAGCAGGGTTTCGGTCAGGTGGGACCCGATGAATCCGGCACAACCGGTGACGATGACAGCCATCGAGGATCAGCCATGGTATCGGCGCGCTCCGGGTGGGGTTGAGTGCCGGGCGAACCCACTCAGCGCAAGCGCTCGGGTTAGATTCGCGCGACGGCCGAGCGAGCGACTCCCGGGACCACCGCACGCAGGCGCAGCTTGCCGCGCTTGGCGGCGGCGATCCTGAGGCGGAGGCGGAAGCGCCCGTCGGCTCGCATCCTGGTCACCGCCGCGGTCCGCCAGCGAGACCGCGGTGCGGCGATTTGGATCGCCACCCGGCGGCGCTGGAGCTTGCCGCTCGCGACCCCACGCAAGCGCAGGATCTGGCGGCGTCTCAACCCGGACTCCTGCTTCAGGGTCCGGGCGCTGAGCAGCAGGCGCTGCTTCTTGCCGCCCCCCTTTTCTCTCGTCTTGTCGCGCTTGGGCTTGGAACCGGATTCGGGTGCGGGCTCCGTTTCCGGCGCGGGCGCGGTTTCCGGCTCCGGTTCGGGTTCCGATTCGGGTTCCG
>Ga0210101_1000219_pt1 | contig 21152 bp, 18 predicted proteins | sample Muzzi_PWC_D1_FD_185534 | JGI IMG/M metagenome (GOLD analysis project Ga0210101, IMG submission 185534) | Wetland microbial communities from San Francisco Bay, California, USA, that impact long-term carbon sequestration - Muzzi_PWC_D1 (SPAdes) | ecosystem: Environmental > Aquatic > Marine >... | reverse complement strand
CCCGAGATTGTTCTGCTCGGCGGTATGGGCCTGCTACTGCTGCTGATTGCCGCCAGGATTTTTCGCTGGGACTGAATCCCTCGAGGATTTCCGGGAACATGCCTTATACCGTTACCATCCCCAGTACCGGAGCCCGGTTCACAGTGGAAGCGGGGGAGACCATTCTTCAGGCTGGACTGCGCCAGGGCGTAACACTCCCCTATGGCTGTCATGGCGGAATGTGCGGGGTTTGTATCAGCCGGGTTCTCGAAGGCCGGATCACCTATCCGGAGGGTCCGCCACTGGCGCTGGCGGAAGAGGATGCCCTGGAAAACAAGGGCTTGTGTTGCGTCGGCCACCCGGGCAGCGACCTGGTGATCGAACCGGTCAATGCCGGGGAGGACTGGGAACCGTGGGAGTGACCGCGGAGGGCATGCGTCCTGTTTCCGGCCTTAATTCAGGGATGCTTCCGGTTCTGCCTGCGCGCTCAGGGTGAACCAGGCGCCCGACGGAAGCCAGCGACCCTGGCACTGCAGCAACGCCTTGCTCAGCCTGCCGGCGGTTTCGGTGTCCAGCGTCTCCTCACCGACCGGCATCATGTAGCCATAGGCGTTGAGCTGATAGAAGCTGACCCGGTGATTCATCCGGGCTGCGAAGACGGTTCCTCCGCCGGTTTCACGTACATAGTGCACGCCGTCCTGGGAGATGCTGTAGACCATACTCCGGCAGGGGAATTCGTCACCGGATTGCTGCAGCGGGATGCCGGCCGACGTCGGGGGCAGGGTGTTCGGGTCAAATCCGTCGGGATATTGATGGATAGCCAGCAACGCGCCACCGATAAACAGTACACACAGCAGAGCCCATTTGCCTAATCCGAGTCGGTATACATAGATCATCGTGAGTGCCTCCCGAAACACGCCACACGCGTCTTCCTGATTTCCATTGTCAGAAACCCTGCAGGCGGCGTCTATTGAACTCAGGTACATTGGACTAAAGGGCAGCTCGAAAAATGCGCAAACAATCGCCTTGCAGGGGGCGGGTTCACCGAGGGAGCAGCAGAGACCGGCAACCGGTCGGGAGGCTTGACCGGGCCGTGGTGAGCAGGGTGCGGCGCCAGGGTTGTCGCGCGGATTGATTTGGTAGTCAAATGGGGGTTCAATGGGCGGGCTTCCTGCCGACCTGCATCGATTCAATCAGAATATGTTTACGCGTCTGTTCAAACCCAAATGGGAACACCCCGACCCCCGCATACGCTCTCAGGCGCTCGAATCCGGCGATGTACCGCCGGAGGTGCTGGTAAAGGCGGCTCGTGAGGATCAGGACCCGTCGGTGCGCCGCTGCGCCGTGGAGCGTCTTGCCGATCTCGAACTGCTGGCGAGTCTGTTCGTTTCGGAACCGATCCCCGATATCCGGGAGGCGGCAAGCTGCCGCCTGCGCGAAGTACTGGCCGGCCCGTTACCCTCGGGACCGCCACTGGCCGTGCGGCTGCACGCCATGAGACAGGCGGCCTCACCCGAACTCTGGACTTTCCTGGCGCGAGACGCCCAGGCTGCGGAGATACGCGTTGCGGCGCTGCAGCAGATCAGCGATACCGATGTCCTGTGCGTCATCGCCATCGACGATGCAGTCGCGAGCGTACGCCGCGCGGCGCTGGAGCGCATCGATGACCCGCGGGGATGGGAGGTGGTGGCGCGGGATGCCCGCAACAAGGACAAGCAAATCAGCCGCATGGCCCGTGAACGCCTGGATGCCCACCGCAAGAGCCAGGCGGAACGCGAGATCGCGGATCGGCTGTGCGCTGACCTGGAGGCACTGGCGGCGGAAACCGCGGAGGCCGGCAGCCGGCAGCATTTCCTGCGGCTGACCAGTGACTGGGATCAGCTGGAAACGCAGCCCGCTCCGCTGCTGGGAGCCCGCTTCACGCGGGCGCGCCGACAGGTCGCCGCGGCGATAGAACACTTCAATACCGTGCTGGCCGCAAGGCAGTCTCTCTGCACCGATCTCGAGGTCGTGTTGGGAACCCTGAAGGAGACTGCCGAACGCGACGCGGTCTGCATGCCGGAACTGCCCGAACGGCTGCATCAGGCGCGTACCCGCTGGCAGGAACTCACGCCCGCGGTGGCCGATGATGACCCGCAGGCGCAACGCTTTGCCGATCTGCTCAGGCAGATCGAGGGCGTGTCAGAACGCCTGGCGATGGACCAGGCCCGCAGTGTCCCGTTGCGCGCGCTGGTGCAGCAGGCCGATGAACTGCTCGCCGACACGGGCGAACTGCAGGAACGCTACGTCACCGACCTGGAACGCCGCTGGGAGGCGCTCGAGCGGCCGACAGCAGCCGGACTGGCCGAGGCGCTGCAGCAGGAATTCAACAGCCGGCGCGAGTCGCTGCGGAAACGGCTGAAACGCCAGGCGACACAGCGCCGGCAGGCGCTGGAAGAGGCGGAGAGCCTCATTGACGGTATGGATAGCGTCCTTAAGGAGGGTGAACTCGCACGCGCCCTGTCACAACGCGACCGGGTGCGTCATCTGCTGAAAATCGCCGCGGGCAGCGACGAGCGCAAGCGTGCCGCCTTGCAGGCACGACTGCAGCGTCTGCACCCGCGGCTCGAGCAGCTACGGCAGTGGCGCCATTGGGGCTCCGGCAATGCCCGTGAGCGTCTGTGTGCCGAACTCGAGGCGCTGGCGGGCAGCGTCCTTCCGGCGGCGGAACTGGCCACGCGGGTGCGCACCGCCCGGGAGGACTGGAAGCGCATCGACCGCGGCGAGGGCCCGGCGCGGGAGGCGCTCTGGCAACGTTTCGACCAGGCCTGCAGCCAGGCCTATGCGCCGTATCAGCAGGAACGGCGTGAGCAGGCGGAACGGCTGGCCGCCCACCTCGCGCGGAAGCAGGCGCTGTGCCGTGAGCTGGACGCCTTCGAACGCGACACGGACTGGAAGACGGTGGACTGGCGTGCGGCGGACCGGATGGTTCGCTCGGCAGCCGAGCGCTGGCGGCGCATCGGGGCAGTTCCGGCAAAGGCGCGCAAGTCCCTGGAAAAGGACTACCGCGCGGTGCTCGCGCGCCTGGAGTCGCACCTCGAGACGGAACGGGAGCGTGAACTGCGTCGCCGCCGCGCCCTGATCGCCCGGGTGGAACAACTCGCCGCCTCCCCTGACCTGCGCAGCGCCATCCGCGAGGCCAGGGAGGCGCAGGAAATGTGGTCACCCACCGTTCAGGCGGGGCAGGCGCAGGAACAGCAGTTGTGGAAGGCGTTCCGGCAGGCCTGCGATGCCGTGTTCAGCAAAGCGAAGCAGGAACGCGCGGCGGCGGACACCGAACGCCAGGCAAACCTCGATCGGAAGCTGGCCCTGTGCGCCGAACTGGAAGCCCTGCTGGAAGATCCACAGGTGAATTTTCACGATCTGGCGCAGCGGTTCTCCGCTGTCGCAGCTGAGTGGCGCGCGATCGGGGCGCTTCCCCGCCAGCAGGAACGCAGCGTGGAGGCGCGTTACGAGGCGCTCGGGAAACGGCTCGCCCGTCGCCGGCAGCAGGAGTCGGAGGCGGCCGAGCAGGCGCTCTTGCAGGGGGTCCGCGAGCGGTCCCGGCTGTGCGAACGACTGGAGGCCGCGGTGCTGGAAAATAACCTGGCGGAGGCGGACCGGATCGGGTTGGCGGAAAACACCCGCCGGGCATGGGAGACGCTCGCGCCGCTCGATGCGCCTCAGGTCACCGGGCTGCAACGGCGCTTCGAGCTGGCCGGCCGCGCGCTCGCAGGGGAGTCCGGAGCCCGTGAAGAACTGCTCGCTGCACTGCCGCGGAATCTGGCACATCGCCTGGAACTCTGCCTGCAGATGGAGATTGCCGCCGGACTGGAATCGCCGGCGGAGTTCGGGGAGGCGCGCATGCGGCTGCAGGTGTCGCGTCTGGCCGATGCCCTCGGTCATCGTCAGGAAGACACAGTCGCCGGTGCAGGGCGGTTGCGCGAACTGCTGCTCGACTGGTATCAGACCGGACCCGCCCCCGTGGAGGCGCATGCCGGACTCGCCGCGCGTGTGGAGCGGGTGATCACGACGGCTCAAGGAAACGCAGGATGAAAAACTCGATGAAGGGCGCGTTGTTGTCGGGTCTGGTGTTTCCCGGCCTCGGCCAGATTGCGCTAAAACACTACTGGCGCGGGTTCGCCCTGGTACTGGCGGTTATGGCCGGTTTGTACATCATGATCGTGACGGCCGTTCAGCAGGCCTATGTTATTCTGGATACCATCGAGGCAGAAGGCGGAATGCCTGACAGCGATACGATCAGCCAGGCAGCCGCCCAGGCCGCAGCCGCGTCGGACAGCCCGATGATCACCGCCGTGTCGGTGCTGATCCTCGTCTGCTGGATCGTCGGGATCATCGATGCCTGGCGCATCGGCAAACAAAAGGACCTTGAAGGGCAGGCTAGCGGTCGAATGCCGCCTGGCGCGTGAGATTCACAGCAATATACTCACCTTGTCCCTGCAGTCGGGCTTCTTTGCGGTGAACAGGGTGGCTACCTATGAACTCTACCTGAGCAGGCACTGTTGATGTCAGATCTGAATGATCCGCGCGTACTGTTTGCCGCCGAGCGCACACTGCTGGCGTGGAACCGCACCAGTATCTCACTGATGGCGTTCGGTTTCCTGATCGAACGTTTCGGTCTGTTCCTGGAGATCACCGGCCGCGAGGAGGTCAAGGTGTTTCAGCGCCATATCTCCTTCTTCGTCGGGATTGCCTTCATTGTGCTCGCCTCGTATATCGCCCTCGCTTCCATTCTGCAGCATCGCCGGTTGCTCAGGACCCTTAGACCGGTCGAAATACCCGTCGGCTACAATGCCGGGCTCGGAATGATCACCAACGCCATCGTGGCGGTTCTGGGTATCCTGTTGAGTATCTACCTGTTCCGCGGATTTCTGTAACGCCGCACGGAACGCGGGTAAACCGGCCCGGTGGATTACCCGCGTTTGCTTGAGAATTTCACCTCACGTTGCCGGTACGCCGATGGCGTCACTGCATGTGTCCGGCGCTCCTCATCATCTGCGACAATTGTTGCTGCTTCTCCTGAAGCTGCTGCATCAGCTGCTCGACCTGCGGGTCCTTTTCCTTCATTGCCGTCATGACGTCTTCCATGAATTTTTTCTGCGCGGCCTGTACTTCCGGGTTCTTCATGGCCTCGTTCTGGGCGTTGCGGAAAGCGACCGCCTTTTTCTGGTACTCGCTCATCAGCGTCTCGCGTTCGTCTTCAGGCGTCTCGCCGCTGCGCAGTTTCTGCTCCAGCTTGATGATTTCATCCATGTCGTCTTTCGCGCTTTTGCCGCTGCTGTTCATTTTCTCCAGAACGAGGCTACGCAGGGACTCCTCCTCCTTTTTCAACTCCGGGTGCGCCTGCAGGGTGTCATTCTGAATCTGCGTAATGTGTTTCTGCAGTTCCATATATTCGGCGTGTACGTTCTGAATTTCCTGCATCTGCTTGTTTTGTTCGGGTGTTGCCGCGGGCGGCGCTGCCTGTGCCGGCGGCGTTGCCTGCGGCTGCGGGGTCTCCTCAGCCTGCAGCGGCATGGCCACGACAAGGCCGGCGGCAACGGCAAGCGGCAGGAGCCGACGCGCGTCGGTGAGTCGGGCAAACAGGGACCTGGGTTGATTGAATCTATTCATCTGGAAACGCTCCTGGAATGTTGGAATGCAGAAATCGGGGTGCGGCGACGCCGCGAGTTATTGGGGTGTGTGGCTATTGTTTGACGGCAGCATAGCAGCAGTTACCGGGTAGCCGTCAACTCCCCTCACCGGATGGCGCTTCCCCGTGACGAGGCGTCATTGCCCGGCATGGTCTAAAATTGACTGGACGGGGTGGTTTATGGTTCCTGCGACGCCGTGTTGAAATGGGCTTAATTCGAGTAACCTTTTGTATATAAAAGGGAATCAATCTAGCGCCGGAGTTCGGCAGCCGTGAAGACAGAACCGCGACTGCGGGAACGTTCCACCCTGGTGAGACCCGATTACCGGAGCAGGCGCAACATGTTATCCCGCAACCAGATGAAGTCTGAAGATTTCCTGCGCCACGAGGCGCACGAGTTTCAATCGGCGTTCCGCTCGGTCCTGATGGCGACGGTAAATCAGGACGGGGTGCCGGAGGCAAGTTATGCGCCCTATGTGATGGATGATGACGGCCGGTATTACGTGTTCGTCAGCGGATTGGCGCGCCATACCCGCGATTTCCAGGAAACCGGACACGTCAGCCTTCAGTTCATCGAGAACGAGGATGCTGCACAGAATCTGTTTGCTCGCCGGCGGCTCACGCTGCTCTGCGACGTGTCGGCCATCCCGCGCGCGAGCCCGGTCCACGAGGAAATTCTGGAGCATTTCACGCAAAGTTTCGGCAGATTCGTCAATACGCTGCGGGGTTTGCCCGACTTCCAGTTGTTCCGGTTAACCCCGCGCAGTGGTCTTTACGTGTGCGGTTTCGGTCAGGCGTTCCGTGTATAGTGGCCGGTGTTCAGTAGCCTCGCGAACACGGGGTGCCGGAAGACATACGCCGCACCGGCGCATGTTTGCTTGCCCCGATGAAAATATGTACTAGGCTGATAGCTGTGCCCGCATTCCCGCCGTTCATTCACTGCAAGTCTGGACGGTTCGATTATCGATGACTTGGTCAGGGGGTTGCGCTGTCGTCGCCAAGGGGGCTGCGATGATTTATACGTTTCGAGCATTTCTGTATGGAGTCCTGATACTGGTTTCCGCCCTGATTCCACCGGTTGTTTCCTTGATGCAGCAATTCAAAAGTTGATCGCGGGTACGGTCACGCCGCGCAGGGGCGATGAACCCTTGAGCGGGCGGCGTGTCGTCGCCGCGCTGTCAGCCGCGTTGTTACTCGCTGCGTGCGGCCCGCTGTCGATCAGGAACGAGGCAACCCGCAGCTATGTCCCGCTGCGCAACGCCAGCCTTGAACTGCACCGGGATGTCGTCGTTGCGCCCGAGCGGGCGCGCGTGTTCTTCCAGGACGGGGTGGTGCTGCCCGGGATCAACGAATACCGACCGCACTGCGAACTGACGCTCAGGAAGCTGGCCGACCGGCCACAGACGATTCAGGCCGACCGCTTCACCGTCGAGCGGGTCTCGGCCGACATCGTGCATGTCGTTTCCTCGGGAGCCGTCGTGGTGGCGGTGAACGCGGAGTTCCGGCTCGCCGGCGGGGGAGGCGACGGCGGCGGTGATGGCGAGGGCCGGTTGATGAAGGCCTACATCCTGTACCTGCACTCCGATCGGCAGCCGGAGGTACTTTCCCTCGTCTGCGGCGGGGCCTTCAACCTTCCGGCGCTGGCCACCAGACCCAGCCTCCAGGATATCCAGACCGCTTTGGGAGACTATGCGACACTTGAACTGCATTGAGGCCGCGCCACAGCCGGCGGGGCATCCCACCCGCCGCGTAATCGGGCGCCCTTCCGCTTACCAGTAATACCTTGCCTCGACATAACCGAACCGGCCGGCCGAGGGGATCGGGTCACCCACCGCGACGTCGCCATCATTGACCCGGTTTATCCCGGCCAGGTGGTCGTGGTAGTTCTTGTCGAACAGGTTCTCGATGCCGCCGCGCAGCTGCCACTCGCTGTCCGACCACTGGGTCCGTAGGTTGAGAATCGCCCAACCCCCGCTTTTCTGTTCATCGTTGTAGCTGGAAACCTCGTGCTGTTGCGCGGCGGCGCGAATCTCGGCGCGGTGTGTCCAGCGGCCGGTATGATAATCGGTATACACAAGACCGTTCAGCGGTGCGATGCGGTAGAGATTGTCGTTGGTACTCCGGTTTTTGCCGCGCACGTAACTCAGCGTGCCCCCGAGCGTCACGGTGGACGTCGCCTGCCAGTCCCAGCTGCCGTCGGCGCCGTAGAGTTCGGCGTTGAAATTCCGGTATTTCAGCACCGGCTTGCCGTTGGCGTCGAGGCGTGCGATCGGGCTGCCCTGGATGTAATCGGTCACGCGGTTGTAGAAAATCGACGGTTTGATCGAAATACCGGCCGGATGGTAGTCAAGGCCCAGGCTGACCTGGTGCGAGACTTCGGGATCCAGATCGAGATTGCCGAGATAGGTGCGCCCGTCGGCCTGGCCGGCGCTCGCCGAGAGCGGTGTCCAGAGATAATACTCCAGCAGGCTGGGTGACCGCGTCTTGCGCGCCACCGCCACAAGATAGCCGAGTGCGGGACTGGCGGAGTAGCGCCACAGCGCCGTGGCGTCCAGGTGCAGCTGGTTACGGTAATGACTGCGCCCGTTGAAGGCGGCCCGGTCGGCGCTTGCAGGCGGAAAGCTGTTTTGGATATTCCGGGTGTCGCTTTGCACGTAATCCGTGCGCAAGCCGTACTGAGCCCGCCAGTCGCGGGCCGGCTGATGTTCCCATTCCACGAACAGTCCGGCGCGATCGCGTGTCGCCCCGCGGTAGATATCCTGTTTGGCCGACGTCGTCACGTTGCGCTGGTAGGCGTCGAGATCGTTGGCGTATCCCTCGACGCCCATGTGCAATGTGCCGCCTCCGGCGGGCCGGGCGAAAGCCATCTGAAAGCCCGTGTCCTGGCTGTCGGATGGCGCCTGCATGCGCATGCCCGGGGCCGGTCGCAACGAGTAGTTGTCCATAGTGTGATTGATGTCGTGCCAATAGGCGCTGAGATTGACTTCATAGAGGCTCAGTGCGCCATCGTAGTTGAGACGGACCCGGTTGGCGTTGTCTTTCACCATGTCCATGGGCAGGGCGGGCGTGCCGACATCATCGCTGCGCGCGGCGCCGACCTCCAGCGTGGTGCGTCCGTCGCCAGTCTTCGCATCCAGGCGCACGGCGCCGCGATCTATCTTGTAGCCGGTATCGGCGATGCGCCCGTCGGCGTACTCGGTATCATTGGCGCGCGCCCAACTGGCGTCGGTACTCACCACGTAAGATTCGTTGCCGGCTTCCATGCGTGCCGAAGCCAGCTTGCCCTCGTTCTCGCCGCTGTAACCTGCGCCTGCCTCGCCCCGCATGCCGGGGCCGTCGAGGAAGAAGGCGGGATCGACGGAACGCGCCTTGACGGTGCCGGCGATGCTGTCGCCCCCGTCGCTCACCGGCGTGATGCCGGGCAGCACCACCAGGCTGTCGATTTCCGAGGGCGCGCTGTAGTGCAGCGGCGGATCCATGTGGTTGGGGCAGGCCGGTGTGATCTGCATGCCGTCGATGTCGACGCGCACGCGTTCGTTGAACAGTCCGCGCAATTGCACGATCCCGGTCAGATCCCCGTTGCGCACGATGCTCGCGCCCGGGGTATTATCCAGCAGCGCGCTGGTATCGGGGCGGGGGGCTACGGCTTCCCGGGCAGGCACCAGGCGCGTACCTGTGGGAAGCAGATCTTCATCTGCCGTGGATTCAACCGCTTCCATGCGTTGAACCTCTTCGGCCGAGGCGACCAGGCTGATGGCGGCGAACAGGGCAAGAGAAAAACGGCGGTGGTTGCGTGCGGGCATCCGGGGCTCCTCAAGAGGTGGCGCCTAATGTTAGCGTCTCTCCTGCCCCGTATGAATGCGGCAAAATGCCGCAACGTGCCTGTTTGGGCGCTCAGCGTTCCAGTCGAAAGCGCACCGGAATTTCCACCCAGCTGACGATCTCCTCGTCACCGCGCCGGGCAGGGCGGAAGCGCCACGTGCGGACCGCCTTCAGGGCGGCCTGGTCCAGTAGCGCATAGCCGCTCGACTGTCCGAGTACGAGTTCGCCGCATTCACCGTTCGGCTGCACCCTGGTGCGAACCAGAACCTCGCCCTCCAGACCCAGGCGGCGTGCGCGCGGAGGATAGTCCGGCGGCGGGTTGTAAAGATATTCAACCTTCCGGGACACCGTCGTCACGGCCATTGCGGGAACCGCTGCGGTGGTCGCAGGTGGTTGGGACGCTGCCGCGACGGTCGGATGTTCGGGCACCGGTATTTGCGGGCGTGTCGGTGCTGAGCTTGCCTGCGGATGAGGTCGTGGAAGTTGCGCTCGCTTGACCCGTTTGATAACGGGTTTCGGTGCTTTTTCCGGTACGGCTTGCGGTACCTGCTCAGGTGCCCGTAGTACCTGATTCTCGGTGATGGCGGCCGGCGGGTTGGTCTCCGTCGCCGGTGTCGGCGTCAAGTGAATCGCCAGACGCAGCGGTGCAGCCGCGGGCGCCGGGGTGACGCCGGGATTTATCAACGTCATGGCGATGGCATGCGAGACCACGCTGAACAGGAGCGCTATTAAGAACTTGTAAGTCGGGGGCGATCTTCGATCGTCATGTTCCAGCGCGGTGTACATAGGCTGAAGTATAAGCCGACACGATTGCGCGCAGACTGCGACAGGATGTCGCAGCCTGTGGCTTTGCATTGTCTCTGCTGCCGGTATGCGAACCGACCGGGGGGCGTGCAGACCGGGCCTGCGGGGTTGCCTTGCCTGACGCAGGCGCCGTGATCACGGGTAGCGGATCTGACCGCCCTGGGGAAAATTGCCACTGAGCCTCTTCCCTGTAAATTCATTTATTTTATAAACTATTATAACCCTTGGATCACCCTATTCGAGGGGGGTGTTGACTGGATCCACGAGTAACGGGGGTTAACGATGAAAACACTATCGAACATCATACTGATCACGATTGTCGCCGCGGCCGCCGCCGTTGGCTGGACCAGTGCCGCCGCCTGGTGGAACGACGACCATGACGACTATTACTATGACCGTCCCTGGCGCGGTGGGCCCTGGTACGGCCGTTACCCGGGTTACGGCAGGTGGGGGTATCCGGGTTACGGCTGGGGCGGGTATCCGGGCTATGGGTGGGGTGGCTATCCCGGCAATTATGGCCGTTCTCCGGTCATCCGTATCATTACCGCGCCGGTGGCGCCGGACTCTGACGGTAGCGACGCCAGCACCGTACATTGACGCGCCGGCAGCAGGTGTTGGCGATTTTCCTGATGGCGGCAGGGTCGGGAGACGACGGATGTCGCCGCGTTGTCCTGGTGCACAAGCCGGATTCACCGTCAACGCCAACGACTCCTGTCCGGCGCCGCGGCGCTATTGGCCTGTCCGCGGGCAGTCGCTCGCGCCGCCGGTCCGTTATCACTTCCGTTTAAACCCTGGAAAAGGCAATGCAGATCGACTGGAATAGCACGGTAGCCGCGGTATGGCGTCAACACCGGGCGCGTTTGCATCCGGTCACATCGGTCGATCCGGTAAGGCTCGACGGGCTGATCGGTATCGACCGGCAAAAGCACGATCTGGTCGTTAACACGGAGCGATTCCTGTCGGGCAGACCTGCCAATAATGCCCTGTTGTGGGGCGCCCGGGGCACGGGCAAGTCCTCCCTGATCAAGGCGATTCTGAACGAGTATCACTCCCGCGGCCTGCGCCTGATCGAGATATACCGGGACGACCTGCGGCATATGCCCGAACTCGTCGACGACATCCGGGAACTCCCGCAGCGGTTTATCGTGTATACCGACGATTTCTCTTTCGAGGCCAGCGAGAACTCCTACGTGGCCCTGAAAACCATCCTGGAAGGCTCGATCGAGCGGCCGCCGGAAAATATCCTGCTATACGCCACATCGAATCGTCGGCATCTGCTCCCCGAGTACCAGTCCGACAACGAAGGGGCGGAGCTGGTTGAGGGCGAACTGCATTATTCCGATGCGGTGGAGGAGAAGCTGTCGCTGTCGGATCGCTTCGGACTCTGGCTGTCGTTCTACCAGCCCGACCTGCGCGGCTATCTGGCAATCGTGGACAGCTACTTCCCGCAGTACCCGGGTGATCGAAAGGTGCTGCACGAGGCCGCGCGGCTGTTCGCCATGTCCCGCGCATCGAGAAGCGGACGCACGGCCCGGCAGTTCTACAATGCCTGGTCCGGACAGGAGGGCTGAGACGTCGCCTCCGGGATTCATTAGCGGGGGATATAGAACCTATTAAAATTCAATATTTCTCGCGGTACGGTTCATACAGGTAGGACCCGCGCCCCGCGGGGAAGCCGTTCAGCGGGAAGCCCGGTTCTTTCCCGGCGAGGCGCCGGTCCTACCCGTCCTCGCGCGATCTGCACCTACTCCTGGCATCCGATCCACAATTTTGAGGCAGGTGTTCTAAACACTCTCTCTTTCCTCGGGAGAGGGGATTTATGCAGCGACTGGGTTCACCCGGGTTTTCCCGCTACGCCCCGGTCGCCGGATTCGATCCACTTGCGAATCCGGTTTGAATCGCCGAAGGGCGTCAGCTTGCCGAAGGAATTAAGCAGCACGATGACGAGGGACTGATCGGCAATGCTGGCCTGCATCACGAGGCAGCGGCCAGCCTCGTTAATATACCCGGTTTTGCTGAGGTGAATTTTCCAGGCGTCGTTTTTCAGCAGCCGATTGGTGTTGTTGAAATGCAGTTCGCCCTTGCCCTTGTAGGGATAAACGCTCATGGCGCCGGTGGTGGTCGCCTCGCGGATCAACGGGTACTTCTGCGCTGCGCGCACCAGCTTCACCATGTCGCGCGCCGTGGCGATATTACCGCTGTCCAGTCCGGCAGGATCGGCAAAGCGGCTGGACGTCATACCGATGGCTCTGGCCTTTTTGTTCATGGCCTGGACGAAGGCCTTGCGCCCGCCTGGATAGTTGCTGGCGAGGGCGTTGGCCGCCCTGTTTTCCGAGGCCATCAGCGCGAGGCGCAGCAGCTGATCACGTGTCAGCGTGGCTCCGAACTGCAGACGCGAGCCGGAGTAGCGAATGAGATCGCGGTCATCCCGGGTAATGGTGATGCGTTCATCCGGCGCCAGCGCGGCGTCCAGCACGACCATGGCGGTCATCAGCTTGGTGATCGAGGCAATGGGCTGGGGTTCGTCAATCCGCTTGGCATAGACTTCGTTGCCCTTGCTGTCCACTACCAGCGCGGATTCCGATGCGAGCTTGAGCTGTTTCGGATTCAGCGCCTTCCAGGGGTTGGATGTTTCCGCCTGCCCGGTCCGTGAATCCGGCTTGATCGCGGCGAGCTGTTCCGGTTTCTCCCCGGACAGGGCGCTCCCGGCGAGTAACGTTGCCATCAGGCAGCAGAGCAGGAGCGGTTTATTCATAGACCACGGGTCGGTTAGTAACGGCAGGTGCGAACTTTGGACCAGACGCATCCCGATTGCAATCACCGGAATGACACAGACCTTCCTGGTGGGTATTCCGTATCTTTCCTTGTGCTTCTATCGCCAGTGTCCATCCATAAAGAAATAAACTCACCGCAAAGGCGCAAAGTGCGTAAAAGTGTTTTATTGCTTTCGTTAGAGAATTTCTCTGCGATCTTTCGGCAACTGCTCCCTGCGTTGCTCTAACTCCTGCATCCATGCAGTCGTGCGTCTCTGCGGTGAAAACGGTGTTTATAAACGGGCTCTACCTGTAGGGATGTCGACAGGAACGCCGCCCGTCAGGCAGGTACGCTATCGGATCGGTCGGCGTTTACCCTGACTCCGTTTTATGAGTTAATCACGGGCAGTCCATTTTCCATGCGCCGCATTCCTTGCCGCGTCACCCGAATTACCGGAGTATTCCAGCATGCAATCGGGCCCGAGACAGATCGTCACGCCCTTTAGACCCATTCCTCTCGATGTGCCGGAGGGCATGGCGCCGAACGAGTTCTTCAACAGCACCGAGAACCTCAACGACCTGGCGCACAACAACGGGCTGCTGACCAATCCGGAGAACCTGCTGCTCTACCGAAAGGCACTGGGCCACAGCAACACCTTCGACACCTCAATCATCTACAACACCTCGAACTGCATTCTGAACCCGCTGGGGCGGCCGGTGCGCCGCACCCAGGTGCCGGACAACGTGAGGCATGTGTGGAACCGCATGAACCAGATCCTCATCGACTACATGCTGGAACGCTATCCCGATCCGGAGACACACCTGGTGCTCGCGGGCGAGGCGAGCCTGGACGCCACCTGGCCGCTCACCTCTCCGGGCGTGCCCAGCATTCGCATGCTGCACAACCATTTCATGGTGTTTGGCAAGGACGAACTCAGCCAGGCCGAACTGGCCGACCCCCGGAACCCCAACCTCACCGACGGCGGCCAGCACAGCCTGTTCGAAGCCTACATGCACGATGTCTACCGCGAGTTCTTCGACAAGGCGCTCGACCTGGAGATCCTCTGGCCGGTGGGCGAGGCCGCCTCGCGTCTCGAACTCACCGGCTACCCGCAGGGCCTGCCGAGCTGGGAGATCCAGGGCGGGGTCGCGGCGCTCGAGGATATCCGCTTCTGGCAGGAGTACGACGCCATCCTCAAGGGTTTCATCGATTTCTACCGCACTTTTTTCAGCCAGGTATCGACCCGCAACGCGCCGATGCTGGACGATGTGTATTTTCCGGAGCAGGTCGAAAGCGTGCTGCTGTTCAACAACGACTTCCTGAAGACGGCGAAGAAAGTTCGTGACCGCTGCGTTATCGATGCCGCCTACGCCAACGCTATCCGCTGGCAGCCGGCCTTCAAACAACTCATCTATCGCAACGATGCAGGCAAGCTGATCGTCACCATCAGCCAGAACTCCATCGGCAACGCCATCACCGAACTTCTCGGTGTGGTGGTCAAGCGCGTGCCCGACGCCGCGGTCTACGAACGCTTTGAACCGGCGCTGGTCGAGCAGCTGCTCGAGGTGCGCCGCCGCCTGGTCGAGGCGGACCTCGGCAATGGCATCGAGACGGCTTACTGGCCCAGCGCGTAAGTTATCAGAGCCAGAGGCGGAGCAAAGTATCCGTATCGCATCCCGGTGGTCAAACGCCGCGGAATCATCCGCGCGCTACCGCAACCAGAGATCAGACCGGGCTTGTGAAGCCCGACACATCACATCACAATCCGCCTCGAGAGCGCCTTGAAAAAAGTCGTGATGATTTCTGCAGCAGCGGGCTAGTTGATTGCACCTGCACGTGTGGAAGCGGCGCGCTGCTCCGGTTCCGCTTTCTCGTATTCCACCGGCGCCCAGGGCGGGGTGCTGGAAACCCTGGGTGCTTTCGCCAGCAACTCGGTGAGTTCCGGACTCCCGGCTGTGACGGGCACCGGTATGCCACGGGTCTCGCGGGCGATGATGCCCGCCTTTTCCCAGTTTACCTTGTCAGGTGAATCAGCCGCTTTTGCCGCGACCGCCTGTTCCATGGGTTTCAGGCTGCCGTTCCAGCGTTTGGTGTCCTCGGCGAGCGGCTGGTGTGCTTCGAGGTACAGCTGACCGTTACGCCATCCGGCCAGGTAGGGTTCATTGATGATGCGTACCGGCGTTCCCACCGGGACTTCGGGGAACAGCCGGGCGATGTCTTCGGGATAGAGCCGCACGCAGCCATGGCTGACCCGCAGGCCCACGCCCCAGGGTTTGTTGGTACCGTGAATGAGGTAGCTCGGAAGACTCAGGCGCATCGCGAAATCGCCGAGCGGGTTGTCAGGTCCCGGGGGTACCACGGACGGCAGGGGGTCGCCCTGTCTGGCGTGCTCCCTGCGCACCGATTCGGGCACCGTCCAGGCAGGATTTGCGATCTTCTGGGTGACATACGCCTTACCCTGCGGAGTTTCCCAGCCTTCACGGCCGATCCCCATGGGGTGGGTAATGACTTCCGCGGCTTTATCCGGCCCGGGTTTCGGATAGTAGAAAAGCCGCATGGAGGCGAGGTTCAGCACCAGTCCCTCACGCTTCCCGCCCGGGAGCACGAACTGCGTGGGCAGCACCACCTGCGTATTCTTGCCCGGCAGCCAGGGGTCGACACCCGGGTTCGCGGCGACGATCTCCTCGTAACCCAGGTCGTAGCGGCGGGCGATATCGGCGAGCGTGTCCTCGTAACGCGAGGTTGCAACCTGCAGGTTACCGACGATATCGGTTCCATCCGGTGGCAGCGGAAAGCGGTCGCTCGGTGCGGGAGCCGGTGATGGCGTTGACCAGACGTGGCGCCAGTCGGACAGGCTGGCGCAGCCGGACAGGCAGAGTACGGTGCAGAACGCCGCAGTCGCGGCGCTCAGGGAACGGTAAGCGTAAGGAGTCTTGAATACTTGCATGACACCAAGCATGAAGGGCAACTACCCGGTTTGTAAAGAGTGGGGTAGTTGTCGATGTACACCAGGGATCTGGCCGGCCTCTATTGGCGCAGCTCAGACTCCGTAATCTTAAACAGGCCGCGTTGATCGTCAGTCGTGCAGCCCCGGCGATATCTTCGCAACTACAGATAAAATCCTGCTATCGCGGGGGTGCCACTCGGAAAGGATCGTCCGTAAATTGCCGTTCCTGCAAACACTGAATCGGCGGCCGAAGCCGCCGCCGTTGATATTTCAGCCCGGTAGCCGGGATGCGCGCCTGCCGTTTGCAACACCCAGGCAAAGCAGACCCAGCGCAAGCAGGAGAAGCGTGGAGGGTTCCGGTACCCCGGTTTCGTGTTGCGACTCCTGGGAAATGTACTCGGTGGTACCACTATCCGTCTGACCGTTGAGAATGTAATTACCGGGATTATTCAACCCGGCCAGCAACAGACGATCCAGCAGATTCCTGCTATCAAGCAATTGTACCAGGCGGTCTTCCCGCTTCAGCAGACGATTTGCCTGCTTTCCATTAAGTTCACGGATTCCAGCCTTATTCTGCAGTTTGGTGATCTTTTTCTGGTACTTGCCGATCTTTTTTACGAATTTTTTGTCGCTTTTGGAGAGCAGCTGTTTCTCGGCCCTGGTATCCGGCGTGATGTCTGCAATGATCTGCCAGATGTCTTCCTGGTAAAATTCGGTGTGCACACCATCAATTGTGCCTGTGATCATGCCGGCGATAGCGCCACCGGAACTCGTCAGCATGGCAAACCCTATAATCGATCTGGTAAGTACGTGCATGGTTGCGGTTCCCGTCTGTGAACAATGAGATCATTTTGTAAACGCATATGGATGGTAATAAACCTGTTAATCGTGAGATAGGACCAGGTATTCACTGTTGGAACAAACATAAAACAGAATTCGGCGCCAGGCTATTGTACTAATGTCCAACAGGGGTGTGTTGGCCGCCCCGACTTGTTATGTAACCGGTATCAATACGGGTGTGTATGTCCGGTTACCGTTTCGGGGTCAGCTGATCGACGCAAGACAGACATTGAACCGGGAAATGCCTCCGGTTCTTTAACGTTCATTAGATTTGTAGGGTAAAAATGCGAGTAAATCCCGGCTGTCAGTCGACGATTGTACCGTGCATGCCCGGGATAACTGATTCCGGGTGGTATGTGACCGGTCCGGGAGAGTATATTCGGTCGCGTGGCGCATGATCTGATATACGGTGACGTCGATATCCGAAATCATGAGTGATCCACCGCTTGCCCGGAGACGCCTGCGTGACGGTGCATGCTCGCCCGCATAGCCGGCTCCGTTCCGGCAGAGTATCCGTTTTACTACCAGACCATGAGGACCCGTGACATGTCGTTAGCACTCGATGTCCCGCTTTCCGAAGATGAATATACGGAGCTTGATGACTTTCTGTGCGCGGTGGATGAGGAGGAGGAACGCCTGCCGGTGGATGAGGCCCACGGCTTTATGACGGCGATGATCGTAGGCCACGCGCCGGTGGAGCCGGAAGCGCTGCTCGAGTCGGTCTGGGGGCAGCCGGTGTTTGCCGATGAAGCCGAGCGGGAGCGCATGACGGGTCTGCTGCTACGCCTGTTTCGCGAGATCTCCATGACGCTCAAGGCGGGGCAGTCGTTTGAACCGCTGGTCGTCGAGATCGAGGAGGAGGGTGCGACGCTGGTGGCCCACGAGGGCTGGTGTTTCGGCTTTATGCTGGCGGTCAGCAGCGACGAGGAACGCTGGAGCCAGCTGCCGAAGCATGAACAGTCATTGCTGGGACCGATCGCCAGACTCGCACTGCTGCATGTCGAGGACGAACCGGAAATCGACGAGGATGAGTATGAACTGCTGGTCGAACTGCTGCCCGGCGCGGTCGCAGGGCTGAACGCGTATTGGGAATCGAACTGGGGCTAGGGAGTCACCGATTCAAAAATGAACACTGGTGAAAGACCATGTAATCACCCGGATAAACACGCAATCGCCATTGACCAGAGTTCATCCATAAACGCCGTTTTCACCGCAGAGACGCCGAGGGCGCAAAGCACCTGATCGATTCTGTTAAATAATCTCTCTGCGCCCTCGGCGTCTCTGCGGTGAGTGGGTTTCCATTCGTGAATTACTGACCGTGCTATGAGCCGGGGACGACGATAAATTCCCCGGCGATGATCCCGGTGCTTTTCAGGTTGTTCACCTTGAGCAGCCGGTCTACCGTGGTCCGGTAATTTTGCGCGATCATGCTCAGAGTGTCGCCGCGAAGTATCCGGTGGCGGATCGAGCGGATGCGCTCCTTATCGGGCAGCCTGGCGAGACGCTCGCCGAAGATGGTTTCGCTCGTCTTCGGGATAAGCAGGATACTCGGCCTGTCGGGCGGAGTGGTGAGGCGAAGGATGCCGGGGTTGAGACGCTTGAGTTCCTCTTCGGTAATTCCTGCAAGCCGTGCGGCTACCTGCAGATCGATCCGTCCCTGTGTGTCAACGCGGCTGAAGTAGCGTCTGTCGGGCAGCGACGGCAGCGTGATGTGGTAGTTTGCCGGGTGATTGATTATGGCACGCAGGGCGATCAGCCTGGGCACATAGCCCCGGGTCTCCGCCGGCAGCGGCAGATGCCAGAAATCGACCGGCTTTCCCTCGCGGCGGTTTTGATTGATTGCGCGTTGAACGCGCGCGCTGCCGGCATTATAGGCCGCCAGAGCCAGCAGCCAGTCGCCAAAGTTGCGATGCAGCTGTGTCAGATAGTCCAGGGCGGCCTCGGTTGCGTCGATGACGTCCCTGCGGCCGTCGTACCACCAGTCCTGGCTGAGACCGAGATACTCGGCCGTCTCGGGCATGAACTGCCATAATCCGGCCGCCCCGACCGGCGAGGTGGCGTGCGGGTCATAGGCGCTTTCCACGAACGGCAGCAAGGCCAGTTCCGCCGGCAGCCCGCGTTCTTCCACGCGGTTCAGGATGTGGAAAAGATAGGGTTCGCCGCGCTGCAGTACCCGCGCGATGGCTCCGGGGTGTTTCCTGTAACTCGCGAGGTAATGTCGAACGGCCTGATCATTGCTTGCCGGCAGGGTGAAACCGCCGCGCATGCGTTCCCAGATCTCGGCAACAGGCGACATCTCCGCCCCGGTGTCATTGGTCTGCGCATCGGGCGCGTGTGATGCGAAATCCGTGAACAGGTTCGTGCCACAGGAACCCGGCATGCGGTAACCGGTACACGGCGATTGTATCCATCCCGCGGTATCGCCGGTCATTCCCTGCCCTGACGAGAGGGCGGCGATGCCTGATATCGCGGATACCGCCATTGCCAGGCCAGGCAGCCAGAGCAGTTTTGTCGTTGTAGTATTCATCGTGATGCAACTCCAAGGTTTTGGCTCCTGGTTTTGCATTGCACTCCCGGTCAACTGTCGCCGGTATCCGCCGGTAATCGCCCGGCAGAATGATTCTCGCCCTTGGTGACTTCATGTTAGGCGGCTGCGGGCGGGAGATGAATTGTACGGAGGTCCTATACGCGCGATGCAACGCGCCGACCCGGTGGCGGGTCTTGTGATCACCACGGAAATCATACAGCTGCCCGGGGGAACGACACCGCCCTTATCATCCCCGTGGGCAGGGAGTAAGTTGACCGCAACTGAATGGCATTTACTTTGTGTTCATCACTGAACGCCTTTCTCACCGCAAAGGCGCAAAGAACGCAAACTTATCGATTTATCTTTGTTAATGACATTCTTCGCTAACTTTCGGCAGTTGCTCCATGCATCGCCTAAAGCGCCTACTTTTGGTGCTTTAACTCCTGCTTGGCCCAGGCCAGCTTCTCGACCGGTACCCGGTCTCACCTTCTCCCTGCAGTCGTGCGTCTTTGCGGTGAGTTTATTTCCTTGCGGGAGGGCAATAATCAAGCCGGAATGAGGGTGGGGTTGCCGGCGCCAACGGTATGCCTGACTCGCCCTGCGTGGATTATGCAACCACCGAAGCAAGTGCTTTCGCGTCTGCGGACCTGACTACCTGGAAAGCTGCCGCAGGCAGTCCAGCGCCGCGCTTTTGTAGCACTGCGCCAGCGTCGGGTAATTGAAGACGCTCTCGGCGAGGATGTCGATGCCGCCCCCGCAGGCCATTGCCATCTGTCCCACGTGGATCAGTTCGCTGGCCGATTCGCCGATGATGTGCACGCCGCGGATGGCGCGACTGGCGCGATCCACCAGCAGCTTCATGAAACCGCGCTCCTCGCCGATGATCTGGCCGCGCGCGGTATCGGCGAACAGGGCTCGTCCGACGACGTAGGGAACGCCCAGCTCCCGCAGTTCACGTTCGGTCTCGCCAACGTAGGAGAGTTCGGGAATGGTGTAGATGGCCATGGGCATGGGGCCGGCGGGCTGGCTATGCTGCACGCCAAAGGCGTGGTTCACGGCGTGGCGTCCCTGCTCCATGGCGGTGGAGGCCAGCGAGGGTCGGCCGGCCAGGTCGCCGACGATGTAGATGTGCGGCTGTATGGTCTGGTGTTGTTCATTCAGGCGCACCCAGCCGTGATCGTCGGCAATCAGTCCGGCAGCCGCCAGATTGAGTGCGCCGTAGTTGGGTTCGCGTCCGAGGGCATAGAACAGGACATCGGTCTCCAGGAGTTGTCCGTCACGGGTGGTGAGCTGCACCCGTTCGCCGTCGCGGCGGATCGCCATCACCCGGGTCTGCAGGTGCAGACGTATTCCCATGTCCAGCATCTGCTGCGCCAGCAAATGCTGGATGTCCTCGTCCAGGTAGGCGAGCAGATGGGTATGGGAGTCCACCAGCTGCACCTGTACACCGAGTGGGGCGAACATGGTGGCGAATTCACAGGCAATCACCCCGCCGCCCACCACCAGCAGGCGTTCCGGCAGACGACGCATACCGAGTATGGAGGTGGAATCCAGCACCCGTTCCCGGTCGAACGGCACCTCGGCGGGGCGGCGCGGCCGGGAGCCGGTCGCCAGGATGATCACGTCCGCGCTCAGGTGTTCCAGCACACCACTGGTCCGGCTCAGGTTCAGGGTGTGCGGGTCGTGAAACGAAGCCTCGCCGGGCAGCAGTGTGACTCCTGCGGCCATGAGCCGATTGAGCAGCAGGGTCTCCTGGCTTTCGACGACCCGATCCTTGCGTTCTGTGGTCTCGCTCAGAAAGCCGCTGT
>Ga0210101_1000217_pt1 | contig 21217 bp, 15 predicted proteins | sample Muzzi_PWC_D1_FD_185534 | JGI IMG/M metagenome (GOLD analysis project Ga0210101, IMG submission 185534) | Wetland microbial communities from San Francisco Bay, California, USA, that impact long-term carbon sequestration - Muzzi_PWC_D1 (SPAdes) | ecosystem: Environmental > Aquatic > Marine >... | reverse complement strand
AGGATCTCGTAGCGCCGCTCCACCGGCGCCTGGATGATCACCGAGTGGGAGTTCGACCGCACGCCGGTGGCGCCGCCTTCGAGGGCGGCCCGCTCGTGGGCTTCGTTCGGCTCTCCCACGTCCACCCGCAACAGGGTGTAGGGACGGAGACGCGCCCTCAGCTCGGCCAGGGTTCCCTCGGTCACGGTGCGCCCCTCCACCAGCACCACCACCCGATCCGCCAGATCCCAGACGTCGTCCAGCACGTGGGTCGAGAGCAGCAGGCTCCTGCCCGCCTGCCGCCAGCCACGGGCCAGCCGGCGGAAGCGCAGAGCCGCCGGAGGGTCGAGGTTCGCCGTCGGCTCGTCGAGCAGGACCAGCGGCGCCTCCGGCAGCGCCGCCACCGCCAGCGACAGTCGCTGGCGCATGCCGCCCGAGAGCTCCCCGACGAACCGCCCGGCGTCGACTTCGGTGAGCCCTCCCACCGCCAGCGCGGCCACCACCCGGTCCTCGGGCAGGCGCCGCAGCCGGGCGTGGAGCTCCAGAACCTCCCGCACCGTGACGTTCGCCGGGAAGGACGCCTGCTGTGGCAGAAAGCTCATCTCCCGCCGGGCACGCCGGGGGTGTTTCCCGAGGTCGAACCCACCCACCCGAATCGTCCCCGAGTCCGGCTTCACCAACCCCGCGGCGGCCTTCAACGTCGTCGTCTTGCCGCTACCGTTGGGGCCGAGAAGCGCCACCGCTTCGCCGGGCGCGACCGTGAACGAGACCCCGCCGACGGCGCGCACATCGCCGTACACTTTGACCAGATCGCGCACCTCGAGAGCGGACACGGTCGGCGGTGAGCCGGTCATCGGCGGAGCCTCCAGCCGGCGAAGAGGGTGACGCCGAGTACCAGCCCGAACGCGCCGGCCGCGGCCGCGCTGCCGTCGCCGGCCCCGTGGCGCCCCACCGCCGTGATGCGGGTACCGCTGACCGGTCGCAGGGACGGGGCGAAGTCCCGCTGGTCGCTCGACGGGATCACCGGAAAGCTCCGCTCGGCGGCGGCCAGAGCGTCCGCCGCGGCGCTCGACAGGTAGAGATGGAGCAGCGGATGGTTCCCCTCCAGATACTCGAAGGCGTCCTGGAGGTGGTGGGGTACCTCGCCGCGGCCGTCGCCGTCGAGGTCGTAGCCGGGGTACCCCGAGAAGTGGTTCCCCCGGCCGTCCGGCGTCCAGTCCGCCTCGGCCCGCCCCACCGTGTGCAGGGTCGCCAGGTTGCCGATGAAGTCGTTCTCCTCGAAGCGGTTCTCGAGCGAGCTCGCGTAGAGCACCACCCCCACGTCGTTGTACGCCACCAGGTTGTGGCGGAAGACGTTCCGGTGGGAGCCGTCGAGGAAGATCCCCGAGACGTTGTTGACGATGGCGTTGCCCTCCGCCACCGAGTCCTCGCACTCCTTGAGCAGCAGGCCGAAGGCGTGGTACCCCGCACGGTTGTCGAAGATCTGGTTGTCGCGGAAGACCACCCGCTGGCTGTACATGATCGCCACCCCCGCAACGCTGTCGCGGAAGACGTTGCCGACGAAGCTGTTGTCGGAGCAGTACATGTAGTGGACGCCGTAGCGCAGGTCGCTGAAGTGGTTCCCTTCGACGGTGTTGAAGTCCGCGTGGTCGAAGTAGACCCCGTCGCGCACGAAGGAGACCCGGTTGTCGCGCACGATGTTGTGGCTGGCGTCGTAGAAGTGGACGCCCGCGCCTCGGCGACCGATGTCCATCTCGCGGCGTCCGGTGATCGTGTTGCCCTCGACCAGGGCCTCCGCGCAGCCGTCGAGGTAGACCCCGAACAGGTTGTCGACGACCCGGTTGTCCACCAGGTGCGCCCGGTCCCCCGAGATCCTCACCCCCGCGTCGCCGGTCATCATCCGGTCCCCGGAGCCGCGAATGGTCAGCCCCGAAATCTCCACCCCGTCGGCCACCACGCGGACGACGCTCCCCTCCCCCAGGCCGACGAGCTCCACCTCGCCGGCTCCCCGGATCGTCACCCGCCGGTCGATGACGAGGTTCTCCCGATAGCTGCCGGGCAGGATGTCGAGGGTGTCCCCCGGAACGGCGGCGGCGAGCGCCGCGCTCACCGTCGGGTACCGCTCGCCCTGCCCTACCCGCAGGGTCGCCGCCGGGGCGACGGCGGCCTGGAGCGGGAAGGCCAGCACGGCGAGGATCAGCGCCCGGACGTTCACCTCACCCCGCCGCCTCGCCCTCGGCGAGCTCCCGCTCGATCCGCCGCGCGTGGCCGAGGGCGATGATGAGGGCAACCACGAGCAGCAACCCGAACATCCCCAGGGCGTAGCTCGCTCCCCCGGGATAGCTTTCGATCCAGAAGTTCGCGATCTTGACCCGCCCGTAGAGGGGCGGGGTGAACGGCGCCACCTTGATCGGCGCCTCCGGGTTCAGGTTGTGGCCGTATTCGTACAGACGTTGGCCAAAGTTCCAGAACGAAAAGAGGCCGAAGTAGGCGTAGACCACCACGATGTCGATCAGGTCGCGCAACGAGCCGAAGAAGAGCGCCCTGGCGATGATCAGGATGAAGAACCCGATGGCGAAGGGAAGCCAACGGAACTCCGGGAACTCACTCTCCAGGAGGGGCCGCATGCCGATGTAGTGGTTGAGCGAGTTGATCTCCCGGAGGTCGTCGCGGTCGTGTGTCTTCTGTCCCTCCAGGTGGTCGATGTGGATCGACAGGCGTAGCGGATCCGGATACTGGTTGGAGGTGAACGACATCGTCCAGAGGGGGGCGAAGAAGGCCCAAATCACCACGAGACAGGCCGTCACCATGACCACCCGGGCGGTGAGGCTGATGGGATGTTCGAAGAAGCTCTGGTACTTCTCGAGGTTTCGGATCATGGTGCTGGACTCCCCGTGGTGCGACCGGTGCTGTCAGGGGACATTACCCCTCGAAACGAAGCCGAGGGCTACGAAGCGGTCGCCGCGGGACGAGCCCCACCGCCTGCCGTGGTGGACAGGGCCCGACCGCGCGGTACCGCTTCGTGGCCCGCGGTGCTCTTCGACTCCCCTTCTACTCCACCAGCAGGTACCCCTGCATCTCCTGATGCAGGGCGGAGCAGAAGTTCGTGCAGTAGTAGGCGAAGACCCCCGAGTTCTTGGCCGTGAAGGTGACGTGCTTGGTCTCGCCCGGATCGACGACGAGATTGATGTTGTAGTCCGAGATTCCAAGCCCGTGGAGCTCGTCGGTGGTCTGCTCGATGTTGGTGATGTGGATCGCGACCTCGTCCCCCTTCTTGACCTCGATGCGGTTGGGCCAGAAGGAGGAGCGCACGGCCGCCATCTTGACGTCCACCCGGTTGCCCGAGCGGGTCACGCCGGCCTCGGTGACGTCCCAGATCGCCCACGGGTCGTGGTTCTCCTCTTTCGAGTAGACCTCGATCGGGTGCAGCATGTCGGCGGGGATCGCCTGGGCGTAGTGCGGCTCGGGCTCGGTGAACGCGTCGTAGAGCAGGCGCATCTTCTCACCCGTGATGTCGATGAGCTGGCTCGACTCCGGCTGGCTGGGCCCGACGTTCAGGTGGCGCCCGTGGGAGAGCTTGTTGAGCGCGATCACGTACTGGCCCCAAGGCTTGGCCGAGTCACCTCCGGGAACCATCAGGTGGCCGATGTTGTAAGCCACCGGTACCGTGTCGAGAACCTCGCCGGTCTCCGGGTTCCACTTGGCGATGGCGCTGTCGATGAACAGGCTGGTGTACGCCATACCCTGATCATCGTACTGGGTGTGGAGCGGACCGAGGCCGATCTGCACCTCCCGCTCCATGACGCTGTCGTAGTCGAGGACCTTCAGGCCGTCCTCCTCGCCGCTGAAGTCCTCGGCCTGGATGGCGGCGAGCATCTTGTCGAAGCTGTAGACCGTGGTGATCGCCTCCAGCTTGCCGCTGGTGACGAAGCGGGTGCCGTCGGGGGTGAAGTCGACTCCGTGGGGGCTCTTGGCCACCGGAATCAGGTAGGCGATGCCCGGCACGTCCTTCGGGTCGAGCACGTCGACGCCGCCGACCTGGGTCGCCTTGCCGTCCGCCACCGCCTGGGCCGCGGCCCGCCAGTTGACGGCGATGGCGTAGTCACGGTCGTTGGCGCTGGCGGTCTTCTCGAGCTCGCCCGTGGCGCGCTCCGAGTTGTAGCAGGTCCACAATGCCCAGTCCTTTGACGGTCCCCGGCCGGTGGAGCCCAGGTCCCAGTTGAAGGGCGGGGTGAGGATCTGGAAGCCGAGCGACATCTCGCCCGTCTCGGGGTCGACGTTGACCGCTCCCACGACGCCGTTGAACTCGGTGGCGTAGTCGTCGATCGGGGCGTAGGTGCCGATCGGGATCGGGACCGAGAAGCGGGAGGCGTAGAGCAGCATCTCGGTATCGGAGGTGGCGAACGCGCTGCCGTGGTTGCCCGAGAGGTTGGGAATCGGACCGATGATCTGCTTGGTCTTGAAGTCACGCAGAGAGATGCGGGCGATCCGGCTGTGGGCGTTGTCGTTGGCGAACAGCCAGCGGCCGTCGTAGACCGCACCGGTGCGCGACAGAGTCGGGTGGTGGACGTCCCCCCAGGCGAGGCCGCCGAGCATCTCCCGGGTCTCGTCGTCGAAGCCGTAGCCGGTGGCCGGATAGGGACTGAAGACCGGGATGGTCGAGATGTGGCGCATCGAAGGGATGCCGGCGACGTAGATCTGGCCCGAGTGGCCTCCCGAGTAGAAGAGGTAGTACTTGTCCAGGTCGCCCGGCGGAACGTACGTGGTCTCCGCCGCGGCCACGGCCCCGCCGGTCATCACGGCGCGGCGCTCGCCCTCGGGGGCCGGCCGGCACGCGAAGATGACCAGGACGGCCACGACGCCTGCCGCCGCGACCCACAGCCATGGGCTGGTGGTGGATGTGCGTTTCATCTCTCGTCCTCCTTGGCTCATTGGGGGGAGGCTCCCTCGTCCGGGGCCTCGAGAGCTTCCAGGTGTTTTTGATAGGCGATGCCGAGCAACCGGATCGCCTCGCGTCGTTCCTGTTCGGTGAGTTGAATCTGCTTCGAGAGCACCACCTGCATGGTGCCGCTGGGCTCCATCAGGAAGCTCTCGAGGGTCCGGCCGAAGCGACGGGGCACGTCGTCCACCGCCACCGCCAGGTCGGGCCCGATCTTGGTCGCCGACTGGATGCCGAAGCTCGAGACGTCGTGGCAGATGAAGCAGGTCTTCTCGACGAAGAACCGCCCCTCTCCCTCGCGCATGATGCGCTCGCGCTCCAGCTCCTCGGCGGTCGGCACGTCCGCGAGCACCACGCCGGGGCGTAGCTCGATCGGAATCGAGACATCGGTCCAGCTCCTGAGCATCAACCCCAGGCTCAGGGCCTGGTCGCGGGTGAAGCCGAACTCTGGCATCACCGTGTCGGGAGAGAAGGTCTTCGGGCTCTGCAGGTGACCGATCTGCCAGGAAAGAAGCGACTGGAGGGTGGTCAGCCGGCCGTAGTCGTACCCCTCCGGGTTCTTTTCACCGAGCCGTTCGAGATCGGGGCCGATGCTGCCGCCGCGACCGTTGATGCGGTGACAGGCGCGGCAGCCCTTCTCGTCCACCAGCCGGCGCGCCAGGTTCATGCGCGGAGCGCCCGGGATCTCCCGGTCGTAGCGGTGGCAGGCGTTGCACTTGATCTCGAGGAAGGCCCAGCGGTCGGCGAGGCGATAGTCCTCCGCCAGCCTCCGGTCGAGCAGCGGATCGTCCCAGTGGGCGACCCAACCGTGGGCGTCCGGCAGGCGCGTCGCCTCCCCCTGGCCACCATGGCAGAGGGTGCAGCCGAACCGCTCCACGGGATGGTGCTCCAGCGGCCCCGCCGGGTGGCCACCGTACGGCGCTTCGACCCCGTCGAGCCCCTGCCAGGTGACCCCCAGGTGGCAGCTCGTGCAGCGATCGACACGGTCGGCCTCGGGTAGCCAGATCTGCTGCAAGCCGGTCGGCACGGCGGCGGCGCGCTCCGGGCCGAGGCGTTCCTCGACCAGGCGGCGAAACTCCCGCTGGTAGCCCAGATATCCGGGGTTGGCCTCCTGCCAGATCAGGAATCCGCTCACACCCAGCACCAGGGCGGCGGCGATCACGATCCAAAGCTTGTCGCGGGCGAACATCAGAGGAGCCCTCCTGATCCGAGCAGAGCGTGAACAGCCATCAGAACCACCCCGGGTGCTGCGGCCAGGCTTCCCATGGCCAGAACAAGGCCCAGTAGGGGCCACGCATGAAGGTGCCGATCAGGGTGAGGACGACGAGCACCGCGCAGACGACGAGGAACAGGGTGTTGGCCAGACGCCGTTCGCGATGGAACCAGACGCCCGCCGCAACGGCTCCGGACCGGTCGAGCCAGGGGGCCGCCGCCGCCCAGAGGAGCAGCAGACCCGGCACCAGGACGCCGCCCACCAGGGCACCGTTCAGGGTGAAGCCGCCGACCCTCACCGTGGTGACGGTCACCAGCTCCTGGAGCCAGAGGAAGTACCAGGGCGCCTTGGCCGGATTGGGGGTGACCTGCGGGTTGGCCGCCTCTTCGAGCGGCGCGCCGACCCAGATGGCGAGCACCGAGATGACAGCGAAGGTGAGCAGGGTGACGAGCAGCACCCGCGCCACGAGCCCCGGCACCGACTCGACTTGGTGCCGGCCCACGTCCGCGGCCGACGTCTCCACCGCCACCGTGCGGCCGGAGGTGATCCCGAGGAGCGAGTAGGTCTTGGCCTTGGCGGGCGGGGTGTCGACGGTCTCGAGCTCGCGGGCGAGCCGATCGTGGGCCGCCAGGCCGCCGTCTTTCCGGATGCGCCACATGTGCCATACGAACAGCCCTCCGAGAAAGCCCGGCAGCAGAACGCAGTGGAGGACGTAGAACCGGATCAGGGTGCTCTGATGGATCTCGTTGCCACCGAGGAGGAAGAATCGAATCTGCTCGCCCACCAAAGGCACCGCCTTGGCGATGTTGGTGCCGACCGTCACGGCCCAGAAGGCGAGCTGATCCCAGGGGAGCAGGTACCCGGTGAAGCTCAGGAAGAGCGTCGCGAGCAGCATCGCCAGACCGATCCACCAGTTGACCGGCCGGCTCTGGCTCGCGCCGAACCCGTTCTTGAAGGCGCCGGTCAAGAACACCCGCACCATGTGGAAGAAGACCATCGCCACCATCAGGTGGGCGGCCACGCGGTGGGAGGCACGTAGGAACGCGCCGAAGCTGACGGCGTATTCGAGGTCCTTGATCGACCCGTAGGCGCGCTCCACCGAGGGCACGTAGAGGAACATCAGCACCAGCCCGGTGAAGGTGAGGATGGCGAGCAACAGCGCCGAGATCGTGCCCAACCAGAGAGTGTAGGAGCTGGCCAGCGACGCCTTGCTCACCTTGTGGGGGAACCAGTGGAGCAAGAAGTTGCGTACCACCGCGTCCCCCGCCTGGCGCTCCCCCTTCGGCGTCCAGGACCAGGTCAACCGGCGCCAGAGGGAACGGGTTTCGGGGCGCTTCACCGCCGGAGCTCCTCGAGTTTCAGCCATTCCGGGCCTCCTCAAACCGTCAGCCGCCAGCCACGATCAGCCGGGCTGCCGATATCGACCACCAATTGCCCGTCGTCCGGAGCGACCGCCAGCTCGTAGTACGCCAGGGGCTGCGGTGCCGGGCCGGTGTAGGGGACGCCGTCGGCCGTGTACTTGCTGCCGTGGCAGGGGCAGTGAAACTCGATCTCATCTTCCCCGCCGGCCGAGGCCTGGCGCGCCAGTTGGACCGTGCACCCGAGATGGGTACAGACCGCGCTGATGCAGTAGAAGGTGTTCTGCTGGCGGAAGACGAAGACCCTCCGGTCGGCGAAGAAGGTGGGACCCTGGGAGAAGCCCTCCGGCGGCCCCGCCTTGAACCTCTGGGGCGCCTCGTAGAGGGCGTTGGGCAGGCAGGAGCGCACCGACATGACCAGCGGTATGCCGAGCGCCGCGCTCACCAGGCCGGCGCCGAGCGTCGTCAGCAGGTCGCGCCGGTCGATCTCTTCCTCGCCGGCCGCCGCCGGCTTGTCATCGTTGCTCATAGGAGAGCACCTCCATGGTCATGGCGTCGGTGGGGCAGCGGATGGCGCAGAGCCCGCAGCGGATGCAGAGCGTGTCGTCCTTGATCATCGCGGAGGCCTGCTCCCCCGCCCCGACCCCGGCCAGATCCCGCGCCGCCGCGAGCTCCTCCTCGGGCAGGTCGAGAGCCTCCAGGGGCACCAGCTCGAGACAGCGCTCCGGGCAAATGTCGACGCAGCGGTTGCACAGCACACACTTCGTCGGGTCGTAGATGGTCTGGATGTGGCAAACGAGGCAGCGCTCCGCCTGGCGCCGCGCCTCGTCCTCGCCGAAGGTCTCCTCCACCTCACTCACCCCGGTCCGGCGGCCGAGGTCGGTGGTCGGGGGCGCCGAGCGCCGGAGCAGCTCGTACCCCGGCGTGCGTTCGAAGCGGAAGGTCGGGATCTTCTCGAAGTGGAGGCGGAACGAGGGCTCGCCCCCACCGCCGGCCAGGAAGCGGAGAATCCCCGCCGCCGCCCGCTTGCCGTCGCCCACCGCGTCGATCAGGTTGCGTGGCCCGAAGGCGGCGTCGCCGCCGGCGAAGACGGCCGGGTTCGAGGTCGCCAGAGTCTCCCGGTCGACCGCCACCGTGCGCGCCCGGGTCAGCTCGACCCCATCCTCCGGGCGCAGGAAGTCGAGGTCCGGCTGCTGGCCGATGGCAAGGACGACCAGGTCCGCCTCCACCTCCTGATGAATGCTCTCGTCGTAGATCGGGGCGAAGCGGCCCGCCTCGTCGTAGGTGCGCTCGACCCCGATCAGCCGTGCCCGCTCCACTCTGCCCGCGCCCTCGAACCGCTCGACTCCGCGCTGGGGAAGGAACCGGATCCCCTCCTCCCGCGCCTGCTCCAGCTCCTCGCGCCCCTGCTCGGTGCGCGTCACCGGCATTTCGGCGAAGCTCTCGAGGCTCGCCAGGGTCACCTCGGCACCGGCGCGCAGAGCCAGGCGGGCGGCGTCCAAGGCCGCTCCCATGCCACCCCCCGCCTCCTCCACCGACGGCTCGGCAGCCGCGGCCCGGAGCGCCATCCTGGCGGCGTCGAACGCCACGAACCCGCCGCCGACCACCAGCACCCGCTCGGCGCGGGGGACGCGGTAGCCGTTGTTGATGTTGATCAGGTAGTCGATGGCGCGGACGACGCCGTCGAGGTCGCTTCCGGGGCAGGTCAGATCGCGCCCCCGGCCGGCGCCGACCGACAGGAAGACCGCCTCGTAGCCCTGGGCCGCCAGCTCGGCGAGCCCAAAGCCCTTCTCGAGTGGGGTGTGGTAGCGGATCTCCACCCCCAGCTCCTCGATCGCCTGTACCTCCTTGTCGAGCACGCCCCGGGGCAGGCGAAACTCCGGGATGCCGTGGAAGGCCATGCCGCCGGCCCGGCCGCTCGCCTCGAACAGGGTGACGGCCGCCCCACGGAGCGCCAGGTCATGGGCACAGGCCAGACCCGCCGGCCCGGCTCCCACCACCGCCACCTTGCGCCCCGCCCCTTCCTTGCTCGCAGCGCGGATGTGAGTGGCACCCCAGCGGTTCCCCGGCGGCTCCTCGCCGGCCAGCAGGTCGTGGAAGGTCGCGGGGAGGCGGCTTTCGACGCCGTAGCGTTCGGTGACGAAGCGCTTCAGGGAACGGATGGTGACCGGCGCGTCGATGGAGCCCCGGCGGCAGGCGCTCTCGCACGGAGCGGCACAGACCCGGCCGCAGACCGAGGCGAGAGGATTGGGAAAGCGAGCCGTGAGATAGGCATCACGATCCCGCCCCTCGGCGATGAGCTGTGTGTAGCGACCGCAATCGGTCAGGACCGGACAGGCCATCTGGCACGGTATCCGCCCGGCCCAGTACTCCACGTCCGGAAGATCGACGGTAAATTTCGACGCCACGGCCCCACCTCATACGTACTCGGGGGACCAAGGCTCAAGAAAGTCTACGAGCCCCCCGACGGATCACAGGATGCTCTATGGACAGATTTCCTCGAGCGCTCGGACCGATCCCTACGACGGAATTGGCCGAGTCGGCCGATTCCGCGGTCGGCGTCTACTCGAGGACTGACCGAATAGAGCTATCGTGGGTCCAGATTGGCTGATTAAAGAGCGGCCAACAACCTCCGGCCGGGTAGGTAGGCGCCCCACCCGAACGGGCAGGGCGCTCAGGTGGAACCTGAAGAGGGCCTACGAGCTGGTCGTGGCCGCCAGCTCCTCGGCGATCCACTCGTCGATGTGGGCCTCGAGAACGTCGAGCGGCACCGCGCCGTTCTCGAGCACCGCGTCGTGGAAGCGGCGGACGTCGAACCGGTCCCCCAGCGCCTTTTCGGCCCGCGCCCGGAGCTCCTTGATCTTGAGCTCGCCGATCTTGTAGGCGAGGGCCTGACCCGGCCAGACGATGTAGCGGTCCACCTCCACCTCGATGTCGTGGAGCGCCTTGCCGGTGTTCTCGGTGAAGAGGTCGATCGCCTGCTGCCGGGTCCAGCCGAGGGAGTGGATGCCGGTGTCGACCACGAGGCGAATCGCCCGCCACATCTCGTAGGTGAGCTGGCCGAACTTCGAGTAGGGGTCCTGGTAGAAGCCCATGTCCTCGCCGAGGCTTTCGGCGTAGAGCGCCCAGCCCTCGACGAACGCCGTGGTCCCCATGTTCTTGCGGAACTCGGGCACGTCCTCGAGCTCCTGGGCGAGGGCGATCTGGAGGTGGTGGCCGGGCACCGCCTCGTGGAGCGTCAGGGCCTCCATCTCCCAGCTCGGCCGGCTTTCGAGGTCGTAGGTGTTGGCGGTGAAATACCCGGGCCGGCCCGCGTCCAGGGAGCCCGGCTGGTAGTAAGCGGTGGTCTGGGACTGCTCCATGAACGCCGGCACCGGGGTCACGCCGTAGGGCAGGCGCGGCAGCTTGCCGAACTGTTTGATCAGCTCGGGGTCGATCCGCTTGGCGATGTCCCGGTAGGTGGTGAGGAGCTCCTCCGGGGTGTCGAAGAAGAACCGGTCGTCGGTGCGCAGAAACTCGAGGAACTCCTGGAAGGTGCCTTCGAAGCCGCTCTGCTCGATCACGGCCTCCATCTCGGTCCGGATGCGCGCCACCTCCTTCAAGCCGATGTCGTGGATCTCCTGCGGCGTGAGATCGGTCGTGGTCATCGCCTTGACGTTGTGGGCGTACCACGCCTGACCGTCGGGCAGAGCACCGATGGCGATCGACTCGCGGGTCGCCGGCAGATAGGTCTCGTTCCAGTACCGGGCGAGCTCCCGGTAGGCCGGGATGACCTCGCCGGCCACGATCCTCATCGCCTCGGCCCGCAGCCGTTCGACGGTCTCTGCCGGGATCGTCTCCGGCAGGCTCTCGAACGCCTTGAGCAACACGCTGTCGGCCGGGTCGGACGCGGTCATGGCGGCGAACTGGCCCGCCACGTCGCCCAGGGTCACCCGGGGTGGCGTGATGCCGTGCTCGAGCCCCGCTTCCAGACGGATGCGGGTCTGCGTCAGGATCTCCGGCACGCCCCGGAGGTAGTCGAGGAGCGCCTCGTAGTCCTCCAGGGTGCGGGCCGGGATCTGGGGCAGCACATCCGCGATGAAGGTCTGGGGGCCACCCATCTGGTCGATCACCAGGTACTCGTTCGGAAACTCCTCCCCCTCGATGCCAAGGTCGACCTGATACCGAAACAGGTCGTAGTTGAGCTGGTTGGCCTCGGACAGCGCCGCGCGGTCGATCGCGCCGAGCACATCGCTCGCGAGGCGGGTGAACTTCCTCTGGCGCTCCTCCGCCGCCATCGAGAAGTCCCCCCAGCGCCCCTTCTCCGCATCCGGGTAGCCGATCATGACGCCCCAGATCGGGCTCTCGAACATCTGGTGGCGATAGGTGAGATCGAACAGGGCCTCCAGTCGAGCGTCGGCGGGGAGCTCCTCCGGGTTCTCGATCAGGGTCCGGTACTCGGCCTCGAACGCCGCCCTGCGGGCTTCGAGGGTGGCATCGCCCGTGCTCCCGGCCGATGCCGGAACGGCCGACAGGGCGGGCGCGGCCACGACGGCCGCCATGATCAGGGTGAGGGTGGCGAACAGGGGGGTGGCGATCCTCGACATGGAGATCTCCTGGAGGTGGTTTCGAACGGTCGGCGGGGACGTGGAGGCCGGCCGGCCCCAAGACTGAGTCGATCCGGATCGAGTCCGGATCGGGTGGCCCCCCCGGCACATACGGAACGGCCGGGCGGAGGTTGCAGACCGGCAGGCGCGGGCGCCCCGCCGCCCTCCACCCCACCCGGCGGCCTACCTGCGGCGCCGGCTCTCGTCGAAGGTCACCCGGACCTCGATCCGCTCGCCGTCACGCATCACCGCCGCCGAGACCTCTTGGCCCGGCTTGTACTGGCGCAGCACGTACATGAGGTCGTAGACGTCCCGGACCGCGTGGCCAGCGAGCTCCACCAGCCGGTCTCCGCGCTCGATGCCCGCCTTGTCCGCCGGGCCCTCCGGCCGCACGCCGGAGATCAGCATGCCCTCGCCCGCGTCCCCCTCGCCGGCGTAGTCCGGGATGGTGCCGAGGGAGGCGCCGTAGGAGCGCACGTCCCCTTCGGGCAGCGGCGTGGGCGCCTGCTGGTAGGTCAGCGGCTCCTTGCGGGCTGCCAGGTCCTCGGTCACGGCGGCGGCGAAGCGCGCCACCTGGACACCGCCGGCGGCGTTGATCCCCACCGGGTCGTCCGACGGCTTGTGGTAATCGTCGTGGGCGCCGGTGAAGAGGTAGAGCACCGGCACCTCGGCGGCGTAGAAGGAGGTGTGGTCCGACGGGCCGTAGGCCTCGCCACCCAGGCTGCAGGTGAGCCCCTGTTTCCGGCACTGCTCCTCGACCATCGCGCGCCACTCGGCGGCGGACTCGATTCCCAGGATGTTCAGGTGCTCGCGGAGCCGGCCGACCATGTCCAGGTTGATCATGGCGATGGCACCCTCCGGACCACCCAGCGTGACGCCGCCGGTCGGGGCCTTGGCAAAGGCGCCCGAACCCATGAGCCCGGTCTCCTCTCCCGAGAAGGCGATGAAGACCACGTCCCGCGGCCGCTCGGCGGGATTCCCGCCCCCGGCCGCCAGGATACGGGCGGACTCGAGCAGCGCCGCCACTCCGGAGGCGTTGTCGTCGGCCCCCGAGTGGGGCTCGTGCGACCCGGGCGCCATGGAGTCGGGGCCGCCGTAGCCCAGATGGTCGTAGTGGGCACCGATGATCACCTGCCCCATGCTCCCCGAGCCCTCTTCCGAGCCGGACCCCACGCCGGGCAGGCGGCCGATCACGTTCCAGCCGGGGGACTTCTCGAGCTCGAGGCGTACCGCCACCTCTGCGGTCGAGGGGGCGTCGTCGAAGAGGTTCGCGCCCACGGAGCGCGCGGCGATCACCACCGGAATCCCCACGTCACTGCCGCTGTCGACGTGGAGGCCGGGCAGCGGCGCCTCGTCCGGAACGGGTGGCGCCTCGTCACCCTCGTCCTGCCCGGAAGCGGGCGGCACGTCGACCACGATCATGCCGGCCGCACCGTGCTCGCGGGCGGTAAACGCCTTCGAGCGCACGGGGCTGTAGCGGCGGTTGTCGTCGTCGCCGAAGTCGTCCGGCGTGAACCGGCGGACCGCGACGATCTTGCCCTCCACGTCGAGGCCGGCGTAGTCGTCGATCTCGAGCTCCGGGGCGACGATGCCGTAGCCCACCGGCACCACTTCACCCGAGGCCTCGCCTGAGCCGGAGAACGCGGCCGGCACGAACTTCTCCGCCGCCACCGCCGCGCCGTCGATCGCGAGCGCGGTGCCCTCCAGGACCTTCACCTCGACCGGCACCTCGAAGCGCTGGAAGTAGGTGCCGTCCTCGCCGGCGGGCTCCAGGCCGATCTCCCGGAAGCGCTCGGCGAGCCAGTCGCGCGCCTCTTCGAGCCCCTGGGTGCCGATGCCCCGACCCTCCCGCGCGTCGGCGGCGAGCCAGGAGACGTCCGAGAGATACCGGTCCTCGGCGCGCCCGGGCATCCCGGCCTTCTCGCCGTCGACCCAGCGGGCGACGAAGATGTTGGTCTCGCCCTGCTTCGCGTTATGGCGGTTCGACGCGAACACGAGGCGGGTGCCATCCGGCGAGAACAGCGGGAAGCCGTCGAACTCGGGCGTGTAGGTGATCCGCTCGAGGTCGGTGCCGTCGATGTCGATCGCCCACAGGTCGAACTCCCGCGGGCTACCGGAGCCGTGGTTCGAGGAGAAGATCACCCGGTCGCCCGACGGGAAGAACGACGGCGCGAAGGAGGCCGCGTCCAGGAAGGTGATCTGGCGCGCGTTCGAGCCGTCCCGGTCGGACACCCAGATCTCGAGCTTGCTCGGCCGGATGAGGCCCTCGGAGAGCAACTGCTGGTAGTCCTCGAGCGCCTTGCCCTGGGGCCGCGACGCCCGCCAGACGATCTTCGAGCAGTCGGCTGAGAAGAAGGCGCCGCCGTCGTAGCCCGGGGTGTGGGTCAGCCGCTTCACCTCGGTGCCGTCCGGGCGCATGGTGTAGAGCTCCAGGTCGCCGTCCCGGTCGGAGGTGAAGATCACCGTACCGTCCACCGGGCAGATCGTCGCCTCGGCGTCGTAGCCCGGCTCGTCGGTCAGCCGGACGAGGTCCGAGCCGTCGGGAGCCGTCGACACGATGTCGAAGCTGTCGTAGAGCGCCCAGACATACCCCTTGGAGAAGTCGGGGGTCGGCGGGCACTCGGGCGACGCGAGATCGGTCGTCGAGTAGAGGATGCGCTCCCCGTCTGGGTAGGTGAAGTAGGAGCAGGTGGTCCGTCCCTTGCCGGACGAGACGAGCGTCATCTCCCCGGTGCCGTCCGCCGGCACACGGAAGATCTGGTCGCACGCGTACTCTCCGTGGGTCGACTGGAGCACCAGCTCGGTGCCGTCGGGAGACCAGTAGGCCTCGGCGTTCTCGCCGCCGTTGGTGATCTGGACCGCATCCGCCAGGTGGACCTCGCGGGGGTCGAGCAGGGGCGGGCCTTCAGCGGCGGCGGCGGCCGGCAGGACGGCGAGCAGCAGAGCTGCCATGAGCGTGGGAACGACGGATGGCGCAACGGCGCGTCGAAGCATGGCGTGGTCCTCGCGTCGCCGGCGGCGCTCCGGAGAGGCTGCCGGCGCGTTGGAGTTCATCATCGGAATCGATTCGTCTCGGTCGCAGCGGCCGGCGGGCTCACTTGAGCAGGAGCACCGGGCAGTCGGCGAGCACGGCAATGCGATAGCTGAGCGTCGCCCAGCCCCGCTGGGGCCGGCGGGAGGCTTCCGCGGCGTCGGAGGCGGCGGGCTCCTCGGGAACCACCTTGTGGGAGCGCAGCACAATGAGGTCGCACTCCTCCTCGGCGGCGAAGCGCACGATCTCCTCCAGCCGGCGGCCGAAGAGGACCCTGCGCTCGGCCCGACCACCTTTGCGCTCGAAGGCGGTGACCCATTCGTCCAGGGACACGATCGCCCGGCTCTCGAGCTGGCGATAGAACCCTTCCATCTCCTCGAAGGGCACGTCCTCGAGCGTTTCGACCACGTGGAGCAGGGTGACGACCGCGCCCGGCGCGGAGAGCTCCCGCGCGGTCTCGAGCGCCGAGCGCCCCTTCCCGCTGAGGTCGACCGGAACCAGAATCCTCTCGAACATCGCGCACCTCCCGGCGGAGCCAGGTCGTTGGGCGGACTCGTTGCGGCAGAGTCTACCTCCCCCACCCGACCCGGGGCTCACCCCGTTGAGCGGGATCGAAAACAACTCGTATCAGAAGCCCGCGGCGTCCTCCCCACCCGGGCGGGGAGGCCGAAGAGGGCGCCGCGGCGCGACCGACCGGGCGGGTGGGGCGCCTTCCCAGGGGCAGTGCTACCGTGACGCCATGAAACGCTGGGTGATTCGTCTCGCAATCCTGGCCGCCCTGGTGGGGCTGATCGTGGCTCTCCGCGCCACGGTCTTGAAGCCCGATCCGGTGGCGGTGACCGTGACCGCGGTGGACCGGGGGACGGTCGAGCAGACCATCACCAACTCCCGTGCCGGCACGGTCAGGGCCCGGCGACGGGCCAAGCTGTCTCCGGAGATCGGGGGCGTGGTGGTGGAGATCCCGCATCGCGAGGGCTCGCGGGTGGCAGCGGGCGACGTGGTGCTGCGGCTGGACGACCACCTCCAGCGGGCCGAGCTCGAGCTCACCCTCCGCGAGCTCACGGCCTCGGAGGCCAAGCGCAACGAGGCGTGCCTCCGCGCCGAGCGGGCGGTGCGCGAGCGCGACCGGCAGCAGCGCCTGGCCGACGACGCGATCATCTCCGAGGACCTGCTGGACCAGGCGGTGACCGCGGCCGAGACCTCGGCCGCCGCCTGCGCCGCAGCGAAGGCCGCCGTCGGCAGCGCCGCCGGCCAGGTGACCCTGGCCGAGGCGCAGCTCCGCAAGACGCTGCTGCGTGCCCCGTTCGCCGCGGTGGTGGCGGACGTGTGGATCGAGGTGGGCGAATGGGCCACACCCTCGCCCCCCGCGCTGCCGGTGCCGCCGGTGCTCGACTTGATCGACCCGAGCTCGATCTACGTCAGTGCGCCCATGGACGAGGTCGACGCCGGCACGCTACGCCCCGACCTCCCGGTGCGCGTGACCGTGGACTCCCGGCCCGGCGAGGAGCTCGCGGGCCGCATCCTCCGGGTGGCGCCCTACGTGGAGGACGTCGAGGAGCAGAACCGGACGGTCGAGATCGAGGTCGAGATCGAGGACCAGGAGCTGGCGGCGACGTTGCTGCCCGGCACCTCGGCCGACGTGGAGGTGATCCTCGACACCCGGCAGTCCGTCCTCCGGGTGCCGACCCTCGCCCTGGTCGAAGGCCGGCAGGTGCTGGTGATCGAGGACGGCGTACTGGTCGCCAAGGAGGTCGAAACGGGGCTCTCCAACTGGAACTGGACCGAGATCGTCTCCGGAATCGCCGAGGGGGACCAGGTGGTCACCTCCCTCGACCGTACGGGAGTCGAGGTCGGGGCGGAGGTGGTGGTGGAGGGGACGTGATCCGCCTCGAGGGCATCTGCCGCACCTTCGACCTGGGCGGCCGGCCGGTGCACGCGCTGGCCGACGTGGACGAGCAGATCGGCGCCGGCGAGCACGTGACGATCGTCGGGCCCTCCGGCTCGGGCAAGTCGACCCTGCTCAATATCCTCGGTTGCCTCGACCGGCCGACCGCCGGCCGCTACTTCCTGGAGGAGCGCGAGGTGGCGGGCCTGTCGGAGCTCGAGCTCGACACCGTGCGGCGCGAGAAGATCGGCTTCGTGTTCCAGTCGTTCCACCTGGTGGCGCGGCTGTCGGCGGTCGAGAACGTGGAGCTGCCGATGCTGTTCGCCGGCGTCGGCAGGAAGGAGCGGCGCGCGCTGGCCCTGGACGCCCTCTCCTCGGTCGGGCTCTCCGACCGGTCCGACCACCGGCCCGACCAGCTCTCGGGCGGCGAGCGCCAGCGCACCGCTCTGGCCCGCGCCACGGTCATGCGACCGGCCATCCTGCTGGCGGACGAGCCGACCGGGAACCTCGACACCGCCTCCGGCAACCAGGTCCTCGACCTGCTCGACCGCATGAACGAGAACGGCCTGACGCTGGTCGTGGTCACCCACGATCCGTACGTGGCGCGCCGGGCCGACCGGCTGATCGTGCTCAACGACGGCCGGATCGTCCGGCGCCTGCCGGCGGCCGAGCTCCACAGCCTGGACGATCTGTTCGAGCCATGAGATGACGATCGTCGACCTCTTCATCTTCGCCTGGCGCGCCCTGTCGCGCCATCTGCTGCGAAGCGGCCTGTCGCTCCTCGGCGTTGCGGTGGGGGTGACGGCGGTGGTGCTGCTGACCGCGCTCGGCGAAGGAGCCCGGAGCTACGTCGTCGACCAGTTCGCCTCGATCGGCTCGAACCTGTTGATCGTGCTGCCCGGCAAGGTGGAGACCACGGGCGCCATGCCCGGGGTCGGCGGCACGCCCAACGACTTGACCCTGGACGACGCCCAGGCCGTGGCCCGCGGCGTCCGCGGCGTCTCGCGGGTGGCGCCAATCGTCGCCGGGACCGAGACCGTCGCCCACGGCGAGCTCCGCCGGGAGGTGGCGATCATCGGCGCCACCGCGAGCTTCCGCGAGGTACGCAAGATCGAGGTCGGCCAGGGGCTCTTCCTGCCGGATGAGGAGGTCTCCCGGGGCGGCGCGGTGGCGGTCCTCGGCTCCAAGGTGGCGGACGAGCTCTTCCCCACCGCGAGCCCCCTCGGGCAGGTGGTGCGGGTGGGCGGCTGGCGGCTCCGGGTGATCGGCGTGCTGACGTCGAAGGGCACCCAGCTCGGCGTCAACGTGGATGAGGTGGTGGTGATCCCGGTCGCCACCGCCATGCGCCTCTTCAACCGCACCTCGCTCTTCCGGCTGCTGGTGGAGGTCGGCCCCGGCTCCGACCTGGCGGCTGCCGAGGAGCAGGTGGTCGATCTCCTCACCGAGCGCCACGGCGAAGAGGACGTGACCGTGTTGACGCAGGACTCGGTGGTCGGCGCGGTCACCGACATCCTCGGCGCCCTCAACCTGGCGGTGGCCGCCATCGGCGCCATCTCGCTGGCGGTCGCCGGCCTCGGCATCCTGAACGTGATGCTGGTCTCGGTCTCCGAGCGCACGTCCGAGGTCGGGCTGCTCAAGGCCCTCGGGGTCGGCCGGCGGCAGATCGTCGCTGCGTTCCTGGTCGAGGCGGCGATCCTCTCCTCCGTCGGCGCCCTGGTCGGGCTCGCCGCGGGCTACGGCATCGCCCAGGTGCTCGGACGCGCCTTCCCCGCCCTGCCGGCGGAGCCACCGCTCTGGGCGGTGATCGCCTCCCTCGCCATGGCGCTGGTGCTGGGAATCGTGTTCGGCATCGTGCCGGCGCGGCGCGCGGCGCGGCTCGATCCGGTGGAGGCGCTCAAAGGATGAGCTCGGCCGCCGTAAGACCCGAGGCGAACCGGCGGCGCGGGCCGGCCGAGGCCTCCTGGGCCCAGATCGGCGCCTACGCCGCGCGAGCCCTCGCCGGCCATCGGCTGCGCACCGCCCTCAACATGCTCGGCATCGCGGTGGGCATCGCCTCGGTGATCCTGCTGACCTCGATCGGCGAGGGAACGCGCCGCTTCGTGTTCGACCAGTTCAGCCAGTTCGGCACCAACATCATCGCCATCAACCCGGGAAAGTCCGAGACCCTCGGCATCCCGGGCGTCCTCGGCGGCACGACCCACAAGCTGACGCTGGACGACGCCCTCGCCATCGAACGGCTCTCCTCGGTGACCGACCTGGTGCCGGTGGCCTTCGGCTCGGCCCGGGTCGAGGCCCGGGGCCGCGGGCGGGCGGTCTACGTCTACGGCGTGACGCCGAACGTGCCGGAGCTCTGGAAGTTCGCCGTCCGCCAGGGCTCCTTCTGGAGCGCCGGGGACCCGCGCCAGGGGGGCTACACGGCGGTCCTCGGCCCGACGCTCAAGCGCGAGCTCTTCGGCGCCGAGAACGCCCTGGGGGAGCTCGTGCGGATCGGCGGCACCCGCTTCCGGGTGATCGGCATCATGGAGCCCAAGGGGCGTCTCCTGGGCATCGACATCGACGACTCCGTCTACGTGCCGGTGGCGACGGCGATGAACCTGCTCAACCGCACCGAGCTCGACGAGATCGACATCCAGTTCCACGCCGGCGAGACGACCGATCGCGTGGTGGCGGGCGTCAAGGCGCTCCTGACCGAGCGCCACCGAGGACGGGAGGACTTCACCATCACCACCCAGGAGGAGATGCTCCGGGTCTTCGACCGGGTGATGAAGACGATCACCGCCGCGGTCGGCGCCATCGCCGGCATCTCGCTGCTGGTGGGTGCGATCGGCATCCTCACCACGATGTGGATCGCGGTCGGCGAGCGCACGGGAGAGATCGGGCTGCTCCGGGCGGTCGGCGTCAGGCGCCACCAGATACGGATTCTCTTCCTCACCGAGTCGGGCGCGATGGCGCTCGCGGGGGGCGTGGCCGGGTTGGCGGTGGGGCTGGGTCTGTGCGCGCTCCTGCGGGCGGCGATTCCGGGCCTGCCGGTCGCCACGCCGCTCGGTTTCGCGGTGGCGGCACTGGCGGTCAGTGTGGCGACCGGTCTGGTGGCCGGGGTGCTGCCGTCCCAGCGGGCGGCGAAGCTCGATCCGATCCAGGCGCTGCGACAGGAGTGAGGGGGTCGAGGACCGCGAAGCGGCGGTTCGGGTAGTCGAGGACGAGGGTGAGGCCGGCGAAGAGCTGTCGGCCGACCAGGCCCGCGGCTCCGGTCGGTAGGGCCACCCGGTCGCCCGGGTCCGCCGATTGGATGGTGAGCGGGACGTTCTCGAAGCTCCGGCCTGCCAGCTCGAGGGAGGGCAGGCGGGCTACGCCCACCTCGACCTCGCCGTGGAGGGTGAGCCGGCGCTCGGCCTTTGCCGTCCGCCCGTCCACGAGACCGGTCGTCTCGACGAGCTCCCGGGCGAGGGCGAGGGCCCCGCTGGTGCCGGTGTCGATCATCAGCGCGACCGCCCGGCCATCCGCCAGGTGGCCCTCGACCACCGGCCTCTCGTCGACCAGGCTCACCGGATACCAGGTCATTCCGGCCGCCGGCCGATAGTCTCCCGGCTCGTGGATCGACACCCGGTCCCCTTCGCCACCCGCACCGTAGCGCACCTCGACCACGGCGCCGGCGAAGAGCGGGTACCCGGCAAGCCCGCCGATCTCTGCGCCGAACAGCCCGCCCAGCGGTCCGAGCGCCTCCCGCTCGACGGCCGTGACCACCGGCCGCCGGAGCACGAGGGGCCCGACCTCGACCGTCGCCGCCTCGTGGAAGCTCACCTCCGCACCCCGGTTGACCAACCCTTTGCCGAGAAGCGGCAGGGAGAGCTCGTCGACCAGGCGCCGCGGCACCACCAGGCTCTGGGAGCCGGAGTCGAGCACCAGCCAGCGCTCCCGCGCGGCGGAGCGGCCGGTCAGGCGGGCGCGGACCAGCGTGACCCCGAGGCCGTTTGGGCCGACGACGGTGGTGGCCGGAGCCTCGGAGGAGCGACCGGTCGTCAGGCTGGCGCCGGGGGGCTCGAGGGAGCTGCACGCCCCCATCTCGACACAGACCGTGAGGCAGACCACCAGGCAGAGGACCGGGCGCGGCAGGCGGCAGGCGGCAGATCTCAACCGACCGCCTCGGAGAACGCGAACGCTCCGTAGCCCACCACCCGGGCCCGGTCGGCGGCCGAACGCCCGACGGTGTCGCCGGAGCTTCGGAG
>Ga0210101_1000213_pt1 | contig 21417 bp, 8 predicted proteins | sample Muzzi_PWC_D1_FD_185534 | JGI IMG/M metagenome (GOLD analysis project Ga0210101, IMG submission 185534) | Wetland microbial communities from San Francisco Bay, California, USA, that impact long-term carbon sequestration - Muzzi_PWC_D1 (SPAdes) | ecosystem: Environmental > Aquatic > Marine >... | reverse complement strand
TCGGTAATATTCTGATCGATAACCTGTTCATCCGGATTCTGTGTATTACCACCCTCATAGACCAGGATCGTGGCGCTACCCAGCATCGGCGCCTTATACAGGCCTTCGCTCAGATCACGCATCGCCGGTAGATGCCCGCCCAGCAGAACCGACATGCTCCAGCGCTCATCTTCCTGCGCTGACACCGGTGCGGCAACCAGCAGCAGCAGTAAAGCCACCACCGGCACACGCATGTTGACTAGATGAAAGTCAGGCACATTAAGCTACTCATGATGTTTGCCTGGAACGGGGTTGTAACCAGGCATAGGCCAGCGGCAACACGGTCAACGCCGACAAACAGGCGACAACCATATAGGCCGAAACAAAATAACCGAGTTTGACATGCGGCGGAAATTGCGACATCCCCAATACCAGAAAGCCGACCGTAACGACAACGGCATTGAGGACGATGGCCTTGCCGACGCTACGCACGGCTGCCAGTGATGCATCCGCCTGCGCCAGATCGCTGTTACGCTGGTAGTGATAACGAAAAATATAATGCACGGCATAATCGACACCGACACCGATGGCCACACCCGCCGCCAGTACGGTCGAGACATCCAGTGGAATCCCGGCAAACCCGGCAACACCGCCGACGATCAGCGTTGTCAGCGAAACCGGCAATATCGTATACAGGCCGGCCAGCAGTGAGCGGAACAACAACGCCGCCACCAGGAAGATGCCCAGCTTGGACAATAAAATAGCCATCACCTGGCTGTTGATCAGCAGGTCGGCCCAGATATAAGAATTATTGGCCGAGCCCGCCAGGTTGACCTTGACATCCATGCCCTTGAATTCGTTATCAACAAACTGGTTCACATGATGGATAATCGACTTCAGGCGCTGGGTATGGTCGGTACGAATCATGAAGGTGATATTCGCCTGGCTGTAGTCAAAATCGACCACCGTATCCAGTTGTTCCGGTCGCCCGGATACCGATAACAAAAACAGGTATTCACTGATATCACGCTCGGATGCCGGGATTACATCGTAGGCCTCATCACCGGCATGGAAGGTCTTGTTCGTGCTTTTCAGATAATCGACCAGTGACAGTGAGCCTCCCACGTCATCCAGGCCTTCGACATAGGTTTGCAGCCTGTCTATACGTTGCAGTAGTTTCGGTGACTTCAACGCATCGGGGTGTTTGCCATCGACGACGACATTCAGGAATATCGTACCGTCGAATTTCTTGTTGAGCATGTCCGTGGCCATGACCACTTCACTGTCATCGGTAAAATCCGACAGCCAGCTTGAATCCACATACAAGTGGCGCATGCCCAGCGCGGAAACAATCACGACCACCGCCATGATGACGCTGGCTGATTTGCGATTGTTGATAATCGCTGAAGCCAGGCCAACCAGCCCACGCGTCAACAGACTCGACTCATCGTGAACACGGGCCGAACGGCGACGTTTCAGATAACCGCTGATATGCGGCTGCATCAGCGACAACATCGCCGGTACCAGTGAAATCGAAACCAGCCAGCAGAACGTGATGCCTATCGCCGTGAAAACGCCGAAGACCCTGAAGGGCGGCATCTCCGCCCACCATAAAGACATGAATCCGACCGCAGTCGTCAGCGTAGTGATAAATAACGGCATACCGAGTTCCTTCATCAGGCGGGCAACGATATTACGGCGATCATCATGCGGATTTTCTAGGACGATATCCTCATAGTGGCTCATCAGATGGATACCGTCACCGATACCCACGGCAACCAGAATGACCGGCAACATCGTCGAAATCGTGTATAAAGGCACACCGACGGCCGCCATAAATCCCAGCGTCCACACTATGGAAATAGATACGACCAGCAACGGCAACATCACACCGCGCAACGAGCGGAACATCAGGAACAGGGCCACGGCGATCGCGAGCACCAGTAACGGGATCATCAGCTTCATATCATCCATCGCATTCAGGCCCGAGGTCACCTCGATCACAGGACGACCGGCTATATAGAAGCGATCACCATTCTTCGCCTGCTGCGAGCTGATCACCTGCGGCCAGCCGCCGCCGGACTGCCAGTTTTTATTCCCCCACTGCTGCGACTGTCCGTCCTGCGCCTCTTCCTTGTCAGCGTCGGCAGCGGTATCACCCGCATCAGCCTTGTTCTCGTTATCAGCGCCTGACGACTGCCAGCCACCCTTGTCTGACCAGTTACTGTTGCCGGACCAGCCACCGCCCCAGGCGCCTGACGGCTTCCCGCCTCCCAGCTCCGCCGCCAGAATACCCTTGACCTGGAAATAGGACTGATAGCGGTATTCCTTGCCTTCCTTGAGCTTGGCGCGGATCATCGTCGCCTTGCCGTCCGCGGAAACCAGATTGCCAACGAACATATCGGCATTGTCAAAGACCGTATCCCGCAGCGCTTGCAGCCCGGCCGCCGTTTGCGGCACCGTATCTATCAGCGCGACATTGGCAATCTCGTCACTGGTGCCGACAAACACCGACGCCGTCGACAGCGATACAATATCCTGGCGTCGCTGTGTCAGGACACCCGGTAACTGCGCCAGCTTGTCGCTGATCCTTTTCACCCTCGCCAGGGTCTCGGTATTGAATATCCCTTTTTCATTGACGATACCAATGACGATGGAATCCTTGACGCCAAAGACATCGGCGACCAGTTCATCATACTCAATCGCAGGATGCCCCTTGGGGAAATAGACACGGGCATCTGTTTCCCATTCGAGCTTTGACAGTTGTGATAACGCCAGCACCGTCACTATCAGCACAGTCAATATAGCAACCCTGGGGAATCGAATTGGGTACAGATAAAGCATTTTGAACATGGCAATCATCCTGCGGTTAAATTATCGATACTCTTGCTTGGCCGCCCTGCAGCATTCCCGCTGCCGACACGGACGTTAAAAACTATACTTGAACTCCAGAAACAGGCGCTTGTTACCCTGAAAATTTCCAAGAAACTGAAAACGTTGCTCGATCTCGAGGATATCCACCGCCTTGCCGTTCTTTGCCGCCACACCCACCTGTGTCTGTTGTCCGTAAAACAGGTCAAGACCGGCACTGACCTGAAACAGGTCGGTGACATTAAAGGTTACTTTCGGCTTTACGTATAATTCCCCCAACGTCACCATCCTGATTAACAGCATCTGCAATGTAGCCTTGTACTGTGGCAACTCCTTGCGCACAAAAAGATTAAAGGCCGTATCATATTCGCCCTGTATAATCGCCGGATCATAATTGAGGATAATCCATTGCGTTATCCCCGGTGAGATATCGGTCTTCCACATATTAAAGTCCAGACCCAGAGCCCAACGTATATGATCCCGTTGCAACTCACCCTGATTATCAAGAATACCATCGTTATCCCTGTCAATCGTACCGAGGCCGAAATACTTGTCCTTTACAAAGGCAAATTCACCCTTCAATATCTGTCCGCCAACCTGGCGCTGCATCGTCGCCCCGTACATATGGATACGCGTGTAGCGCGGGAAAAATTCCGGTTCAGCAACAACACCGTCCACCGCCACCGGCTCTATCGGAACATGACGAAAAATAACCGGGAAATCATCCCAGGTATAAAAATAGCTCAGGGTTAACTCGGTATTGAAGCGGGTACCACTCCAGCGGATACCATATTCACTATTGGCGACCGTGAAGCTATTTGGGAACACCGTACCCGGAACTTCCTGTAACAGTTCCCACTCGGATCCCTCCGGCGCCGGTCTATGAAACTGGATATCCGGAATCCACACCAGCTGGAACTCGTTGTCACCGAGATAGATATTGGCACGCGTACTCCATAAGGGCACTCGATAATCCAGCAGGTCCGGCAGAATCAGTTCACGAAAATCCATCGGATTCAGTTCATCGACAATGCGCACGCCGGTCATCACCCCCCAGATTATGAACTGCCGACCAAGGCGCAGATCAACGTTTTCCAGATACAGGTCCAGATAGAATTCACGCAGGTCTATAACCCCGCTGTCCTTGCGGGAGGACAGGTTCTCGATAAAATTCAATGGTTGAATTCTATCGCGTTCGGCACGGGCCGTGATTGTGTCGTAATCAAACAGGTCATAGGCCAGGTCATAATAGCCCCACCCTGCAGCCGTGATCTCAGCCATATCATTGATGGCATAACGGCCGCGCAGGTAGGCGATGTTACGAATCTTGGTGAATGCACGCGGCTCCAGATAGCGGAACGCGGTTTCGTTTTTCAGATAACCGGTGAGATTGAACTCCTGCCGCAATGAAGACAGGTTTTCCTTCAACGTATCGGCCTGAGCCGAGGCAGACAGACCAGCCAATACCAGCATTAAATATGCTATGGCTAATGCTCTGTGAACCGGGGCAGTGCCTGTCAAATGGGGCATTCCAAGCCGCTCTTACCTGGTCATGTGATGAAGGGTTGGCAACGACCAGTCAGGCGGCTGATGATCACTGCCCGACAGTGTATAAGACACACTGCCGGTTATCACTGTGCATGATAAATAAACGAAATCCGCACACGACCTCATGCGGATTTCGTTAGACAATGTTAAACAATTATCGAGAAAATGTCAATAATCTCTGATAGTTACAGCATATGATTATTACGGCTAACACCCGTATCTGACAGCGAGCGTTTATTCTTTGACACCCCGCTTCAGCGTCCGTTCCGTAAAGACACTGTCCTTCAAACCAACATTGATCGAAACATCGGAGACCTCAAAAATCGATGAATGACCTATGGCCTGATTATCGACCAGCACCTTATCCCAGACCCAGGCATCATCGACCTTCTGCCAGGTCAAAGACTGTACCTTCTGCAGCTGGCCACGGGTATCGTAATATTCAACCCGGCGCTTGTTACAATCAGCCCAGTTGGCGGTCTTCTCGTACCAGGCCACCACCTTGCCATACAGCGGATTGCTCTCCTTGGGCACACTTTCAACGACGTAGTAGGCCTGGCCGTCACGGGTTTCCTCACGCAGCAGCTGATGATTATCCTGGGACAACAGGCGTGGACTGATGTCCTGGTAGGTCAGGTCGGAGCCGAGAAAGCTGTCGCCGGGATCACGCACCGAAACCCGCCGGGTACTGGCCAGAGACGGCAGATATAACCACTGTTCGGCATTCTTGCCCTCGCCCGGAATATAACCCCAGCGCATAAAGCCCGTACCCCTGGCGTCAGGCGGAAAGCGGGTAAACAGCACCATCTTGTCAGCGATCTTCTTGCGGCCTTCATAATCTTTCCAGTAACGCCGATAGACATTCTTTTTTTCATTACCGGCCGAATCACGCAGGATCACGGTCAGTATCGTACGCTGGTCATGACCGGCATTGGCCTCCTTGTCACAGCGTTGCACAATCTCGGCACCGGTTAATTCCTCGGCCTGGGTTACAGGCACCATAAACAACGTCAAGGCAGCGAGCATATATAGACGGGCCGGTAAGACAAACAGACGTAGCATAAAATAACTCCTTAAACGTTAACACTCAGGCCCGAATTCAGAATTCCGAACCGACAATAAAAGCCTCATTATAATAGATAAAAGGATATAACGACAAACGATGGGTACCGTCGAGCGGACTGACAGTGCGGAAGCGAATAACTATTACCCTTTTATATTCAAGGGGTTGGCGCCTTTATAACCCATCCCATAGCACCACGAGAGCCATTATACCGGATAAAAAAAAGGGGGGTTGCCCCCCCTTTTTTCTTACACTTTACTGTCTGTACGTACTACCAAACAGTGATTCCGTCGTTAGCTATTAGAAGTTAACAAACGGATCGTATGGGCCTGAACCACCGTTGGTATAAGTAACGGTGATAGAAGAGTCATACGCGTTGTGGTAGTCGACACCAGCCTCGCCAGTACCAGACTCATTCGCAGCATCAGACAGAGAGAACTTAGCAGCAGCGCCACCGACGTTCTGGTCGACGGTCAAGGCTACGATGGTGTCACCAGCTGAGAAAGTGAATGAAGCCTGGTTTGGACCCAGACCAGCAGTCACGATACCGCTATCAGATACCGCAGAACCTTCAGCTTCGTTACGGACGAAATCCTGTCTGAAAGCTTCATCAGGAATACCTGAAGCTGAGTTTACAGTGGCTACTGCAGACAGTGTCTTACCGATCAGTCCATCGTGACCACCCGTACCGCCTTCGATCTTGGTTTCCTTCAGCTCGAAAGCATCGGTGTACTCATTACCATCGGTAGTAGCATTGGTGAGTGTCAGTACTTCATACTTGGCACCATCGTCCCCGAACTTACCATGGTCGAAAGCAAAACCACTGTCGAAGCTACCGTCATTCTGGGTGATTGTCTGATCCAACGTCAGTTTACGCACAGATCCGGCAAAAGCACCACCAGACATGAAACCACTGGTACCAACGCCACCGGTCCACTTACCACCTGTAGTGATGATTGAAGTAGAGTCAAAGTTTGAAGTTGCACCCAGTACACCTTCCGTTTCACCGATGTACGTCCTGCTGCTAATACCGTTGGCACCATTGGTATTAGTCTCCTGACCAACAAATGACTCTGCTTCGAATGTACCCTCTGCAGTATCAAGCTGAATGGTCTGGTAGAAAGTATCACCGGTTGTCTTGTCGGTCAGAGTGATCTGATAGAAATCAGGATCAGCCGTACCGAGACCGCCGATAGCATTGGCAGTATCACAGATGAACAGAGTGGTGTTACAAGTGAAGTCAACCGCACCACCCGTGTTCGTCCACATGTCGCCGAAATTAATCGAACCTGGGTTAACGGCAAATGAAGCTGCTGGAGCAGCACCGATAACGGCGCCGGCAGCAGCCAACTTAATCGCTTTACGTAATTTCATTTTAGTCCCCTTATAGGATTAGGATTTATGTCAAAGGTACAGCCAAAGAGATTCCCTGTTTCTCTTCCCTTGACAAACTTCTTCCTGCGGTAACCAGAGACTCTGGCTTAACCGTGCTGGAATAGTAGCAACTTAATATGTCAAAGTCAATACAACCGCACTTAAGTCTTGAATAAGGCCCGGGCCCGGGCACGTATCCGCAGACCCGACCCCTTCATTTAATTATGTTAATAAAAACAGCAAGTTATTGAGTTCGGGTGATTCAGTCACCAACCACTCCCCGGGTACCTCCCGTGTCCGGTTCCAGCCACTGCCGCCACATCTGTCGATACGCGGTCTCCAGCGCCTGTGTCAGGCCCCGGGCGTCGCACAGGGCCGATCCCGTAATCCGTTGCCGCAACCCCTTGCGCAGGGCCTGGCGCCGGGTTTTATCCCTGCCCAGACCCACCGCCTGACTAATATAATCGTCGACAGTCACCGTCACCAGTTCCTCCAGCCCCACCGCCTGTAGCATGCTGGTACTGATACGCTCTATGAAGCGCCGCCCGGCCAGGCTGATCACCGGTACCCCCATATACAGTGCCTCGGCCGTTGTCGCACCACCGGTGCGCGGCATCGTATCCAGGGCGATATCCACCTCGCCATACAGTGCCAGATGCTCCTGTCTGTCCGCCGTCCGGCCGCGCAGATCGATGCGTTCACGGGCGATCCCCTCAGCCTCAAAGCGCCGCCACCAGGCCTCGCGCTGCTCAGCATCCCCCAGCTGTTTGGCCTTGAGCAGCAGCCTTGAATGCGGTAACCGGCGCAAGATCTCTGACCAGGCCTCGACAGATCCTGGTCCGGCCTTGCTCAGGTCATTGAAATTGCCAAATACCAGCGCTTGATCAGATGGCCGTTCACTCACGTCAGGGGCCCCGGACGGAGGTGTATAGGCCAGGCAGCAGCGTGGCAAACGAACTATTTTCTCGCTGGCCTGTTCCACGGAGTCGAGTGGCGTCAGCACCTCGTCGCTGAGCCAATAATCCATCGCCGACAGACCGGTGGTAGCGAAATAACCCAGGTAGGTGGCCTGTATCGGCGCCGGTTTATACGTAAACACCCCCAGCCTGTTGTGCGCTGTGTGGCCCGCCAGGTCGATCAGGATATCGATGCCATCCGATTTGATCCGTGCCGCCACCTCGGCATCACTGCGTCCCTGGATCTCGCACCAGTGGTTTGCCAGACCGCGAAGACGCCGGGTAACCTCATCAACCTTGATCTGTTCGGCATAACAGGTCACCTCGACATTGCCCAACTGGCGGTGGGCAGTCAGGATCGGTTCAAAAAAATTACTGACCGAATGCCGGCGAAAATCCGGCGAGACATAACCGATACGCAAACACCGTTCCACCGCTGAAGCCGGGCGTTGATGCACATACTGCGCAGCCCGTCCGGCCGCGCCATGGATATCATCCCAGCGCCGCGACTCGGCCAGGATCTCCGCCGGTGTTTTCAACACATAATAACTAAACAGATAGAGTAGATTGCTGTGGGCCTGGTGATACCCCGGCTGTAATCGTATCGTCTCGCGGTAGGCGGCTTCCGCCGCCTCGAAATCACCCAGCACACGATAAACCTCAGCCATGTTGTTCCAGGCATCGGCATAGCCGGGATCACGGGCAATCGCCCGACGGTAGGCGTTTATCGCCTGGTGATTGAGCCCAAAATATTTATAACAACCCCCGACACCAAAGTTCGCCCGTGCATTATCAGGTTCCAATGCCAGCGCCTGCCGGTAACTTTCCAGTGCCCCCGCATGATCACCGAGCTGGCGCAGCACTACACCCAGATTTCTCAGGGCCATCGCCTGCCCCGGGTTTAACCTGACGACGTTGCGATAGGCAGTAACCGCCTCTGCAAACCGTCCCATGGTCTGACAGGTATTTCCCTGCTGCAGGTAATAATCGTCCCGCGGTGCTATGGCGATGGCCTGGTCAAACAGTTGCAACGCCGCTGGAGCGTGTCCCGTCTGCTGGGCCAGTATCCCAAGCCGGAACAATGCATCGGCATGACGTGGTTGTTTTTGTAATACCTTGCGGTAACACTGCTCGGCCTGTGCCAGCTGGCCGGACTCATGATGTTTCACGCCGCGTTTATACAGGGATTGCGCCGAGGCCATTACCCGCCCTCACACCAGCGCCGCCACAGCTGGCGATAGGTCAGCTCCAGCGTGCGTGTCAGATCCTCCGCGTCGCATAAAGGCGAGGACAACAGTTGCTCGCGCAAACCGGCGCGCAAGGACCGGCGCCGCGCTTCATCGCCGGCCAGCCTCACGGCCAGGGATATATAATCCTCGCCGCTATCCGCCACCAGCTCACCCAGCCCCACTGCCTGCAACATGCTGGCACTGAGACGCTCTATGAAGCGTTGCCCGGCCAGGCTGATCACCGGCACCCCCATATATAGCGCCTCCGCTGTCGTCGTCCCGCCGGTTCGCGGCATGCTGTCCAGCGCGATATCCACTTCACCATACATCGCCAGATGCTCACGCTTGTTGATTGTATGAGCGCGCAAGGTCAGGCGCCCTGGCTCGATGCCACGCCTGGAAAATTGTTCACTCAGACCCCGGCATGCACCGGCATCTGCCAGTTGCCACGCCTTCATAATTAATCGGGATTCCGGCACTTGCCTCATTATTTCGGCCCAGCGCTCGATGGCCACCGGCGCCACCTTGCTCAGATCATTGAAGCTGCCGAATACCACACCCTGGCCACCGGGCCGATCGACCACAGCCGGCGCATCATCCGGTGGCTGGTAACAGACACAGCAACGTGGCAGACGATAGTTTTCCTCCACACTCAGCTCGATCGTATCGACCGGGCACATCACCTCGTCGGTCAACCAGTAGTCCATCGCCGCCAGACCGGTGGTCGTGAAATAACCCAGGTAGGTCACCTGCACCGGCGCGGGTTTATAGGTGAACGCGCCCAGGCGGTTGTTGCCGGTATGCCCGGCCAGATCGATCAGGATATCAATGCGGTCGTCATGGATGCGTTGCGCCAATGCCGCATCGCCCAGACCTACCGTTGTTACCCAGCCATCCGCCAGCGCCTGCAGGCGTGCCGTTACCTCATCTCCGGGAGGAATAACCTCGGCATAACAGATGACCTCAACCTGGTCGCGGTCATGGGCAGCAAGGATGGGCTCGAAAAAATAACTCACCGAGTGCTGGCGAAAATCCGGTGACACATAGCCGATACGCAAACGCCTGTCAGACGCAGCCACATCCCGTTGATGCCCATATTGCGCAGCACGCCCGGCCGCACCATGGACCCGGTCCCATTCCCGGTGTAGCGACAACATCTCCTCCGGCGTGCACAGGACATTATAGCTGTTCATGTACAACAGGTTGCTGCGTGCCTTTACGTAACCGGGATTTAATCTCAGCGTCTCGTGATAGAGCGATGAGGCAAGGTTAAAATCACCGAGCAGGCGATAACAATTGGCCAGATTATATTTTGTATCGACATTCTGCGGCTGGATCGCCAGCGCCTGCTGATAGCTGGACACCGCGCCCGCGTAATCGCCCATTGAGCGTAAGGCCACACCCAGATTGCAGTAGGCAATCGCCTCCCTCGGGTTCAGCGCAATGGCCCTGCGATATGCCGTTACCGCTTCTTCATACCGCCCCAGGGCCTGGCAACAATTACCGACATTCAAATGGTAGGGCGCATGGTTCGGGTTCAATTCAGCCGCCCGCCTGAACAGACCCAGCGCCGGCTCAATACGTCCCGCCTGATAACCAATCATCCCTAGCAGGCATAGCGATTCGGAATGGTCCGGCTGCTGTTGTAATATCCTGCGGTAGCACTGCTCGGCCTCCGCCAGACGACCGGCCTTGTGGTGTGCCATACCCTGCTCATATATTTTTTTCAAAGACGCCATCGGTCGACTATATGCGGATCAAAACTGCAACTGCAAGGCGAGCGACAGGCCCGAATTCGAGTAATCCCCCAGGCTGGCACTCTGGAAGGCCACCGGCCGGCCGCTGATGACGTCATAGACAAACCCGATCGGTAGATTGGAAGTGTTATCACTCTTGCTTGCCGACAGGGTCAACCGCAGTTTTTCATGCAGGCGATAACTCAGCGACATGGCCATGGAATTCTGTACGCCGGTTCGACGAATCGGCTGACCGAGACCGAAAAGGGCATTGGTATCAATATTGTCGTATAACAGATCCGAACGCGAAAGAGTAAAATTTCCATACAGTCCGCTGATAACGGATGGCAGCACCGGACGGCCTACACTCAGCAGGGCGTCCCGGGACACCTTGGCGTAATCCCGACCCAGGGGATATTCGTTACGGGTGAAGGTCATACCATACGACAGCGTCCAGGTGCCCCACAGGCTGGTCGGATAGGAAAACCGCAGTGTGCCGCCATAGGATTTGGTGGCAAACAGATTAAGCACCGATGAATTGAATGCGTTGTATTTGACACTGGCCGACAATGTTTTCGGCACCGGCTCGACGTCATCAAGGCCAACAAACGCCTGCTCGTCACTGATCTTCAATTCGACGATCATTCTTTCCGCTTCCGCCTCGATGTCGGCATCACCACCCAGTTCGAGGATCTTTTCGAACTGGGCGATGGCATCACTATGCCGTCCCCGGGATGCCAGCAACAGACCAAGCTTCAGCTTCGCCGTCAGGTTCAGCGGATCATTGACTACAACCTGCTGCAGCAACGTCTCTGCACGATCAAAGTCTTCCAGGGATTGATGAATCATCGCCAGATTGATCATCAATAACGGGTCATCCGGCATCAGCGTCAGCAGTTTATTGAAATATTCGAGCGCAGCATCGAATTTACGTTGCCTGATCAGTCCCAGGCCCTCCTCCAGACCAATCAACCTGAGTATATCAAACCGGGACTCGCCACTGGCGTCCAGTTCCAGTATGGTCTTGATATCATCCGCCAGCTTTTCATCCTTGCCTTCGCGCAGGGCCAGCCGTAACAGGCCTAACCTTGCCGCCACATTGTCAGGCGCCAGCAGCACCACTCGGTCAAACAGCTGTTGTGCGGCCTTGAAATCACCGGTCTGTTCATAGGTCCGTGCGGTCAGTAACAGCAGTTCGACGTCGTCGGGAAAGATCACCAGCAGGGCGGAATAATGCTCGTTGGCAGCGGCATAATCACCGACCGCATTCAGGCGACTGGCCTTTATTTTACCAAGACGTAACACCGCCTTATTGACCTGTTCTTTATCCGCCGAAGTCGCTGCAACGCGCTCGAAATTCACTTCAGCCGAATGCAGATCACCCGCCAGTTCATAGGCCTGTGCCAGATCAAATAGATAATCAGGCTCATCCGTGGCCATCGAGACCGCCAGTTCCAGGCTCTCGATACCCTTGTCAAGCCGTCCCGCCCTCAGGTAAGTCTTGCCCAGCCAGTAATTAACCACCGCCAGATCCGGAAAAATCGCCAGCATCTTTTCAAAGGCAATCATTGCCCCATCGATATCATTGCGGTCGAACAGGACGATACTGTACCGAAGCGCCTCATCTATCCTGTCCTGGTCAATCGCCCCGTCCACCGGCAGATCATCGATGGCCGTCAGAGCCCTGCTCCTGTAGACGCCGATCAGCCGGTTTTCGATGAAACGGGTATAGTTCGTACCGGCGGCATACTGTAAAGCCAGTTCGAGTTCTTCGATCGCGTCGGCATAGCGGGTCAGAAACACCAGGGTATCGGCCAGTTTGATCCTGGCCCTCAAACTCTCCGGGTTCAGCGCCAGCGCCTGGCGAAAGGCCGCTTCCGCTTCACTGAATTGAGCCAGGTCAAGATAGATCAGGCCGGTATAATAATTGGTTAACGGATCATCAGGCACTGTCTTCAGTAATTCCTGAAAGGACTGCAGGGCAAGTTCAAGCTTTCCTTCCCGGTAGAGTCCGAGACCCTTTCGATACATCGCCATGCCATCCTCGACCGACAGAACCTCCGGAGCGAATTCCTTACCGGCGCGCTGCAGGATCAGTTTGGGTATGCCATCGATGTAGATCAGACTGATCTGATCCCCGGGATAGATTAAATGCGGATTTTTAATGTTGGGATTGACATACCATAATTCCGGCCACAACCATGGATCCTCCAGCAACTCTTCCGCAATGTCCCAGAGCGTGTCGCCCTTGACGACGATATGACGTTTGATCTCTTCCGGCGCCTCTTTCTGCAGGTTCTTCAGCATCGACTTGAGCGTTTCATTATTAACGTCGGAATCTTTCGTAAATTCGACATCAAGGTCCTGCCTGCCCGCGACGGGCGGTTCTGCCCGGCTGCTCTCGGCCACGCCGTTGCTGTCCAGGGCGATAGCCGGCTTTTCCTCTTTTTTGAGGAAACCCAGAAATTCCTTGAATCGCAGGGTAGCCGCCAGATTACCGTTCACACCTTCGCCGGACGTGGTTTCCAGCAGCAAACCATGACTCTCGCTCTTGCCCACACTACCATTGAAAAACAGATTTTCGTAGTTGAGGCTGCCATTCAGCTTCAGACTGGGGGAAAAGCTGTCGGTGCCGGTCTTGTGGTTGCCCGTATAACCACCGGCAATATTCAAACCGATGGTGGCATTTTTTGCCGGGCGGATATTCGTATCCATGTTCAGTCTGAGCGTCGATGTGAATGAATCAGTGACAACGCCTTGAACGTCCGATGAATTTGAATTAACACTGTAGTTCAGACGCGACCTGAACAAGGCCAATCGATCCTGCAGCAGGTCCAGCCTTTCCCTGGCACGCTCGACGATGATATCCGTCTTGCCGGTTTTTATGATGGCCAGATACTGATCATTCGCCAGATCATACTCACTCAACTGCTCATAGATGACGGCCAGCGAAAAACGTGAGCGTAAATTACCCGGATCGATCTGCAGGATCTTTTCATGGGCCTGGGCGGCATTCTCAAGGTCATTAGCCCGGGTATACAGGTTGGCCAGATATAGATAGGTGGCGATGAAATCGGGACTGTAACGGCGCAGGGCATCGAGTTCACGATAGGCGGAAACATAGTCTTTTTCCTTGAAATATTTTTTCACCAGGGTGATGCGCAGTTCATTGGCAAATGACCTGTTTTTTGCCTCGTCACTCTCAAGCATGATCACATAGGCATACATGGCCGCCGCTTTATCATTTTCCTGAATGTCACTGTACAAAAGCGCCAGATTCAGATAGACATTGCGATTGTAAGGTGCCCTCTGGCGCAGACGGTTAAACTCGATCAGCGCCTCGTCGTATTTTCTTATCACGCGCAAGGTTACAGCCAATGCCATCCTCGCGCTGTCATTATCCGGATCATGTTCCAGCAGGCGCCGATAATCATTGATTGCCCTGTTGACCTTACCGCTGCGAGCCAGGCTCTGGGCACGCTGAACATAAAGTGTATCGAGAAATCTCAGGGCCACATTGTCGATATCCAGCCCTTTGCCGACTGTGGTAGACTCTCGCCCCTTGCCCAGCTCTGCCGCACGCTCGAATATCGATATTGCTTCATCAATCCGGTTCAGCTTTATCATGAATCCACCGAGATAGAGGTAGAGGTCAGGGTCATCCGGGTTGATTTTCAGGGCCTGGGCAAAATATCTTTCCGCCTCCGCATAGCGCGCGAATTTGAAATAGACAAAACCCTTTTCTCGCAATAACACCGGGTCGTCGGGGAAGGCGCTCAACAGTTCATTGATGATTTTCAATGCTCCGACACCGTCTGCCGCATCGATTCTGGCAGTGACCTGCTCCAACCCCAGTTGATCCAGCGCCTTTTGCCGCCGGATATCCGAGGGCCCGGCGCTACGCACCACCCTGGCCAGATATTCACCGGACCGCTTTGTGTCGCCTCTTTTCCTGTAGTTATCAGCCAGGGTCAACAGCAGGTCCACATCCGTTGGCGCGAGTGCATACGCCTTGTCATAGGCCTCGGTGGCTTTTTCTATATCATTGGCCTGTTCATATAAGTCACCGATGTCAAGCCATACCTTGACATCGTCAACACTGCCAACCAGGTTTTTCCCGTACTCTGCCGCCGCCGCTTCTGTACGCCCGGCCTGCAAGTGCATCTTCGCCCGCACGACGTGCAGTAACTGTTGCGCCGATTTTGACTGTTCCTGCAATGACACCAGCAATACCTCGGCCTCACGGAAGCGAGCGGCCTGTTCATAGACCGTTGCCAGCTCAAGTTTCAGGCCCACATTATCGGGCGCATAGGCGATACTCTTCTGCAGATAGGGGATGCCCCTGTTATCCTGTCCTTTCCGGATATACATCTGGCCAAGCCAGTAATTGGCCTGTGAATCATCCGGCTTTATCTTCAGCACGGCCATCAGGATGTCACCGGCTGGTTCGTACATGGACATCTTGATCATTTTCTTCGCCCGAAATACGGCGCGACTGAAAAGCACCTGCTGATCCTTTGTCGCCTTTTCCACCACCGCCACCAGTGTCTGCGCCTGATGTTCATAGATCGTACCCAGCAGCGCATCCGTCTCTGCCAGCTTGTCCTCATCCTTTTCATAGTCGTACACCGGCTCCAGGATGCCCATTGCCTTGCTTTCGTCGGTGGCGGCGACAAGTTTCGCCAGTGAAATCCTGACGCGGGTATTATTGCCATCCACGACTAGTGAGCGTTCGTATAAGGCCACTGCGGTCGCCTGATCTCCAGACAGGTCGTAGTACTCGGCGAGCTTGGCCAGCAACGGGGCGTCCTCGCCCAGCAGGGCGATAATCCTGTTTAGTGTCTCTATCGCCCTCTGATAATTACCCTTCAGGGCTTCGGTTATCGCATCTTCATAACCAAGCCGCCCAAGTGCCACCTTGCCGGCAGCACCGTTGCGGTCCATCTGCAGTACCTCGCGCAGCTCATTATTCATGGCATCTTTATCTACCGACTTGTAATATTCGGCCAGGGTCAGTCTCAGAGATAAATTCCTGGGATACTTTTCCTTCAGTTTAATATACATGCTTATCGCTGTTTGATAATCACCGGCCTCGCTGTAGAGCCTGGCCAGCTCTTTGCGTAACTCTGTATTTTCAGGCATCAATTCCGTGCTTGTGCTGATTTTCTTGATCGCACCCTTGTAATCTTTGTCCAACTCCAACGCCCGTCCCCACCAGTAATATATCTTGGGATTTTCCGGGGCATGTTTTGACAATGCGGAAAATAAGCGGTCAGATTCCTTAACCTTAAGAACGACCAGGTCCTTGCCGGTATCGATCAATTTATCAATATCCAGCGCTTCGGTTCGCGTCGTTCTGACCATCTTCGCCATCGCCACTGCCTGGCGTTGATACAGACCTCTCAGTCTGTTCTTGATGTCCTTGCTGATATCCCCGCGTGCACTCTTGTCCAGTTGCTTGTACGCCGCTATGGCTTCATCGATCCGATCGGTCTCGGCCAGCAGTATGGCCAGTCCCATGCCCGCTTCCTGGTCACTCGGGTTCTTCTCCAGCACCTTACGGTAATACTCTTCAGCCTTGTCATAGTCCTTCAGTCCATAGTAGGCTGCCGCCTTTTTTGACCATATCACCGGCACATCCGGTACCAGTGCTTCAATCGAATTGAAGGTTTCCAGCGCCTTGTCCAGCTCCTTGTCCGCAAGAAACTGCAGGCCTTCGTTATAACCCAGACGACCCAGCGCCCTTTTCGCCAGGCCGGGATCAAAGCTGTCGGCGACAACGCCCTGGATGACCTGGCCGGCTTCCTGCCTGTTGCCCTGCTTGATATAGACGTCAGCCAGATCGAGCTTGAGCTCGGTATTATCCGGAGCATCGATCAGGGCGCTGTTGATGATAGCGATCGCCTTGTCATAGAGGCCGGCATCGACATAGGCCATACCTAATGCCTTTTTCAGGCGCCAGTTCTTCGGCATCAAAACCACACTGCGCTCGATATCATTAATCGCCTTATCAAAATCCTGGCGTTTGATGTTGACCTGGCCCAGCCAGTAGTGACCCTGGGCATTATCGGGCTCTCGCTTTAACAGCTTGGTAAACACATCCTCCGCCGCCGCCAGATCACCCTTGTTCAACAGGTTCTTACCGTATTCAATGATCTTTTTCGACATCCGTTTTAACGCCGCCCGCGCCGTGGCCACAGCAGCATTCTCCAGGCCGCTGTCCAGGACCTTTTCATAATATTTGAGCGCCTCGGCCAGATTCCCCTGCAACAGGGTGATGGTGGCGTAATTATTATAGGCATCCAGTAGCGTCGGGGCCTTGTCGGCCGCCGCCAGGAACGCGGCTTTTGCCTTTTCATACTCCTTGGTCTTGTGATAGACGACACCGATATTGAACTGGATGATCGCCTCATCCGGCGCCAGTGTCTGCAAATGCTTAAGCAGCGCCAGGGCCTCGGGGAATGCGCCGCTATCAATCAGGCCCAGGGCCTTGTTCAGGCCCGCCTGTTCCAGCACCGCACCCCGCTGTGCCGGGTTAATCGCCTCAGCCAGCAGGGTTTTAGTATAGGCATCCGCCGCAACCTGATCATTACGCTGCAGATAGACCTCGAGCAGGCGCAGTTTATATTTGTAATCGGCCGGGCTGGCGTCAATCGCCTTGTGATAAAAGATATCCGCCTGTTCAACGGCGCCCTTGATTTCATAGGCATCGGCCAGGGCCATGAAGACATCCGAGCGCGGCCCGGCACTGGCAATCAGGCCATGATAAATAGTGATGGCTGCATCGGTCTGACCCAGCTTGATATGTCTGGCCGCCCGCAGCATCCCCCCCCTGAGACGCGCCAATTTGATGACCTTGGGATCACCGGTTTTTAATGCGGCCAATGCTTCATAGGTGGTAATCGCATCATCCGGCCTGCCGATTCTCTCGTAGGTCTCCGCCAGATGGACCTTCAGCAATAAATTGTCCGGCGCCAGCTCGATACTCTTGTTGATGTGCACCAGCGCCTGGTCATTCTCACCCAGTTCCAGCAGGGCCTTGCCGATCCAGAAACGGGCCTGGGGATTTTGCGGATACTGCTGGACCACCAGCGCCAGTAAATCCCTGGCCATCCTGTTGTTGCCCCGCAACTGCAACACCTGCCCCTTGTCGACAATCTCGTCGGCCGGTAATTTCTTACCCCTGGCCAGATCATCGCTTAGCTGACTCAGCCAGCGCGGGTAGAGTCTGTTCAACATCGACATGGCCATCTGAAAAAATTGTCGGCTCCTGGTTTCCAGCACCACCATCTCGAGGTTGGCGATCGCCTGCCCCAGGTCACCGGTATCGATATAATATTGTGCCAGGCCGAGCCTGGCAGGATAGTGATCGGGCTTGATCTCCAGCGATTTTTCAAACGCCTTTTTAGCCTTTTCGGGAAAGCCGTTCGCCAGGTATGCATCGGCTAATGCCTGCCGCAGAAGCGGGTTATCTGGGGCCTTGTCGACGCTTTGCTCGATCAGCGCCAGACCTTTATTGACATCACCCCGTTTTATCGCGATCTGTCCCAGCCAGTAATAGGGCTGGGCATTGTCCGGTGCAAGGGTCAGGATCTTGTTGAATTCGGCTTCGGCCTGTTCCAGTTCACCCTTGCGAAACAACTCCTTGCCGTTATTCAGCGGCGCGGTGACATCCGGCCCGGTCGTGGCCGCCTTGGCCTCGGTAACCGGCTCGGCTTTCACGGCCTCTTCGGCAACGGCGGTATCGAGAAGAAACAGCGCTAACAGGCCCAACAACAGGCCAAAGATTAATTTATGTGGGATAAGCTTATGCACAATCACTTTTGAAAACGTAAACCTTCTGACATAACCCGAACTCAATCTGCCGATTATCAAGATTGCAGGACGTACAAAACCCGTGCAAACTGCTGACCAGTATCACTCATGCATGAGTGAGTCCCGCGAATGATTCCTGGAAACGAAGCGCCCGGCTTATCCCTAAATCCCGGACATTACAGCAATTAGTGTTAGACCTTACGCGCGGAAAGGATTGACGGGATGCTCTGTTAGCGAAAAAACACGCCCGTCGTAAACTCTCAATCACAATAGTATCAACAAGTTATAGCAAAATACATGCCACATTCACCTTGTTACACAATGTTTGACACTGACACCGGGTAAAGTTCCCTTCGCCGTCCACGTTCCAATCCTAATAGGCCCTGCTGCCGGCGAACCCCCTGACGATCGTCAACAGCACAATTTTCAGGTCCAGCCACACCGACCAGCTGCGGATATAGTCCAGATCATACTCGATTCGTTTTTGCATCTGCTCCAGCGTTTCGGTCTCACCCCGCCAGCCGTTGACCTGGGCCCAGCCGGTAATCCCCGGCTTGACGATATGCCGCAACATATAGCCGGGTATCAGCTTGCGGTATTCCTCGTTATGGACCACGGCATGCGGACGCGGACCGACAATCGACATATGCCCCTGTAATACATTGATAAACTGCGGTAATTCATCGAGCGAGAAGCGCCGTAACAGGGCGCCGAAACGGGTCACGCGGGGATCATTACGCTGCGCCTGGGTGACGTGTTCATCATCCTCACACACGCTCATGGTACGAAACTTCCACACCGCCACCTCTTCACCGCTGAGGCCATAACGGCGCTGCTTGAATAAAACCGGGCCTTTCGAACTGAGTCGTATACCGATGGCGATCACCAGCATCGGCACCAGGATAATCGCCAGGATCACCAGGCTCAGCACGATATCCTCCAGGCGCTTGACGATACCGCCCATGCCATGATGCGGCGAGCCATAGACACTGACGATCGGCATGCCGGCAATATCACTCATGCGCGCATGCAGCAGTGTAAACGCGAACAGATCGGGAACCAGGTAGGTCGGGATCGGGGTATCGGCCAGCCCGGCCAGCAGCTGGCGGATGCGGGCCTCGGCATGCATCGGCAGGGCGATATACACCTCGTCGAATTTGGCCTGACGGGCATCCTCGACCAGCTGCTCCAGATTCCCCTGCACCCGCGCCTCCGGGTCGGCGCTCGGCGCCTGCCCCGGCGGCACGGCATCGTCATAAAAGGACTGTACCTTCAGACCGCTGGCCGGATGGACACGGATCGCATCGGCCAGTTGCCGGCCCAGCTTGCCGGCGCCGGCGATCACCACCCGTTGCGCCCGGCCCTCCAGTTGCCGAAACTGCAACAGCAACAGCCGGCCGACGATGCGCCAACTCACCAGCAGCGTCGGCGCCAGTATGAACCACAGGGTAATCGTCCGGCGTGAAAACACCGCCGTGGTCTTGGTCATGTAGGCCAGCAGCAACAGGCCGACAACGACCCAGCTCCAGGCAATCAGCACCCGGGCAAATTCGGCCGGCAGAGACACGCTGCGCCAGGTGCGGTTATACAGATCGGCCGGTCCGGCTGCCAGGAACAGTATCAACATCGCCAGCAGTACCGCCATCGTGTAATGCACCAGCCAGGTCACCTCCATGATCCAGACGCTGATTCCCAGCGACAGGGCCACCACTACCGCATCCAGCAGGCGTGAAACCAGGTTAACCAATGTCTGATAGGGACGAACCACCAGGACTCCAAAAGCGCTATAAAAAACGCAGCGATAAACGTAAGTGATTAATTATACAGGAAGTCTTGGAAATAATCAGCCAGAAAATACAATCCCGCAGGAGCGGCTCCGCCGCGATAACCCGCGACCCAAAGCTATTATCTACCCAGTGTGGGAGCGGCTCGGCCGCGACCAACTCACGGATCCGTGTCATCGCATGGCTTATGTAGGAGCGGTTCCGCCGCGATTACCACTTTTATCCTATTCCCACGCGCCCAGAACCCGAAGGGTTCAGGAAGTGCATCACGATCCTCCGCAGGAGGTTCTATGTCTCCTGCGTGGGAAGGCATACCTCACCCTGCTCCGAAGCATTAATACCCATAAAATTCCTCGTTCCCACGCTCTGCGTGGGAACGCATACCCCCACTTCGAGCCATTAATACCAATAAAAATCAATAATAATCAATAACTAACAAAATAGTAAATAATTTTTCCGATACAGATGAAACTTTTTCCCGACCAGCCAGTCATATTAACCGTAGTCGCTAACATTTGGCCTTGACCCCTTACAAGACCGAATAAACGTAAAAGCGGTTCCCCCTAACCGCTAACAAGATACAAGCCCCGGCCAGGGAATGACCGGGGCTTTTTTATTCCCGCCCTGAAATAAACAGAATATAACCCATTGATATAATTATATTTTAAAATTTTATTAAAAAATAATTAAAAATCATGGAACTTTTCCGGAAATGCATAGTCATATTAGTCGTAATCGCTTACGTTGGCCTTGCCCCTACAAGGCCTAAAAAAAAACTTGAAAACGGTATCCCCTTACCGTTTCCAAACATAAGCCCCGGCAATGGAATTGCCGGGGCTTTTCGCTTTCTGGGACACGGATAATCGACAGAACACCCACGCTCTCCATGGGAACCCAGACCTCATGCGGATGACCAACCAATACATTAAATACCCGTAGATACCATCTCCCTCCACCGATCTCAAGCGGGATTTAAGTCCGCTTGAGGACGATAGGGTTGTTGGTGTTTGATGACACCAAAGCAAATATGCACGAGTTTCCGCATGGCCGCACCCAGGGCGC
>Ga0210101_1000212_pt1 | contig 21574 bp, 20 predicted proteins | sample Muzzi_PWC_D1_FD_185534 | JGI IMG/M metagenome (GOLD analysis project Ga0210101, IMG submission 185534) | Wetland microbial communities from San Francisco Bay, California, USA, that impact long-term carbon sequestration - Muzzi_PWC_D1 (SPAdes) | ecosystem: Environmental > Aquatic > Marine >... | reverse complement strand
CGGTATCCGGGTTGCCGGTCGTCAGCAGCTTCTCGCCGTAGAAAATCGAGTTGGCGCCGGCCAGGAAACACAGGGCCTGCATTTCATCCGTCATTTCGCTGCGCCCCGCCGACAAGCGCACGTGGGAGTACGGCATCAGAATACGCGCCACCGCGATGGTGCGCACGAATTCCAGCGGGTCGATACCGGGCTGCTGTTCCAGCGGCGTACCTGCCACCCTGACAAGCTGGTTGATCGGTACACTGCCCGGATGCTCCGGCAGGTTGGCCAGTTCACAGAGCATCGACACCCGGTCGCTACGCGTTTCACCCAGGCCGACGATGCCGCCGCAGCAGACGTTGATGCCGGCCGCGCGCACATGGGCCAGTGTTTCCAGCCGGTCATCATAGGTGCGCGTGGTGATGATCTCGCCGTAGAACTCCGGCGAGGTGTCGAGGTTGTGGTTGTAGTAGTCGAGACCTGCCTGCTGCAAAGCCTGTGCCTGTGCCTCGTCCAGCATGCCCAGTGTCGCGCAGGTTTCCAGCCCCTCGGCACGAACCCGCTGCACCATTTCCAGTACCCGCTCGAAATTCCGGCCCTTCGGGTTGCGCCACGCGGCGCCCATGCAGAAACGCGTCGCACCGGCCTGCCTGGCGCTGCGCGCCGCCGCGACCACCGCCTCGATGTCCATGACCGCCTCGGACTCCAGCCCGGTGTCGTGATGCACGCTTTGCGGGCAGTAGCTGCAGTCTTCCGGACAGCCCCCGGTCTTGATACTCAGCAGGGTGCTGATCTGCACTGCATTCGGGTCGAAATGTGCCCGGTGCACGTCCTGCGCCCTGAAAATCAAGTCACTGAACGGCAGGTTAAAAAGCATCTCGACCTCGACACGCGACCAGTCATGGCGCACATCGGAATCAGCCGCTTCCGACAGACAGGCAGTTTGTTCTTGCATAGATTCAACCGGATACAGGTGTGTTTGGCCTGCGACTATGGCGTTGATCCCGCAACCTGTCAACCGGGGTATCTGGATATGGTTTACAAATGCCGGCGTGCTTTGCGTAATTTGCTGTTCCCGGTCCAGTGCCGGCTGTGCGGCGGCGCGACCCGCGGCGAGCGCGAACTGTGCCATTCCTGCCGGCATGAGCTGCCCTGGCTGGATACCGCCTGCACACAGTGCGCCCACCCCCTGCCCGCATCCCGCGCCTTCACCCTGTGCGGCCAGTGCCAGAAACAGCCGCCCGCCTTTGACAGGACGACGGCCCTGTTCCTTTACCGCCCGCCGGTGGATCACCTGATCCGGCGTTTCAAATTCGCGGAGGAATTGCAGGTCGGCAGCCTGCTTTCCGGGCTGCTGGCGGCGCGGCTTGCCGAACGTGACGACGACCTGCCAGAGCTGCTCCTGCCGGTCCCCCTGCATCCGGCGCGGCTGCGCAGCCGCGGCTTCAACCAGGCAACCGAAATTGCCCGGCTGGTTGGCCGCGAACTGGGCATCGCAATCGATTACCGTCTGTGCCGGCGCAAGCGCAATACCCAGGCCCAGTCACTGCTGAGTCCCAATGCCCGGCGGCTCAACCTGCGCAATGCGTTTGCCGTGAGGCGCCCGCCCGGCACTGCACATGTCGCCATTATCGATGACGTCATGACGACGGGACATACCGGCAATGAACTGGCCCGTACCCTGAAACAGGCCGGTGCGGTACAGGTGGAGGTCTGGGTGATCGCCCGCGCCGGCAGCCAGGGTGCAGTCAGCCGCTGACGCCGACCGCAATTGCGCCCCGGCTCAGCGCAGCATGTAGTCCAGCAGTATCCCGACAAAGATTGCGGCGCCCAGCCAGTTGTTGTTGAGGAACGCCCGGAAGCAGGCCTCGCGTTCGCGAAACCGTATCAGGTACTGCTGGTAGGCTGCCAGTACCGCCGCGGCACACACACCGAGGTAATAGATCCAGCCCAGCTCCGCCTGGTAGCCGATCATGACCAGGCAGACCAGCAGCATTCCCTGGATCAGGCCAATGGCCTGCCGGTCCAGTTCACCAAACAGGATGGCCGTCGATTTCACGCCGAGGGCAATATCATCCATACGGTCAACCATGGCATACATGGTGTCATAGGCCGTTGCCCACAATATCGTGGCCACGAACATCAGCCAGGCGATTGGCGGGACGCCGTCCAGTTCGGCGGCAAATGCCATCGGCACCGCCCAGCCGAAGGCGGCGCCCAGGTAGACCTGCGGCAGGTAGGTGAAACGTTTCATGAAAGGGTAGCTCACCGCCAGGAATGCGCCGACGATCGACAGCAGGATCGTGAGACGGTTCAGCTGCAGCACCAGCAGCACGGCAGCCAGCGCCAGCAGGCCAAACAGGGTCATTGCCTCTCCGGTCGTGACGCGGCCAGTGGTCAGGGGCCGGTTCTGCGTGCGCGAGACATGGCGGTCGATATCCCGATCCGCATAGTCATTGACGATACAACCCGCAGAACGCATGACAATAACGCCCAGGATGAATATCAGCAGCACTTCGGGGTCGGGCTGACCCTTGCTGGCCACCAGCAGCGCCCAGAGTGCGGGCCACAGCAGCAGGAAAGCGCCGATCGGCTTGTCCAGCCGCATCAGGCTGATGTAGTCACGCAAGCGTTTCAACGATAATGACGCCATGGCTGTCTGTATACGCTTTCCTGCTGATCCAATGCAACGCGGCCGGTCACGGTCAGCGGCCCGTAGCCTGCGGCCTGGCAACGCTGCCGGCCGGAAATTCCGGCAGGAAGATCTCGCTGACCAGTAGCGGCCTGTGCGCCAGCCGGAATACCGTGCGCCGCCCCCATATCTCCGCCGGACGCGGCAACAGGTGAAAGGTTGCCGCGGCATGCATGGCCTGTCCAGCCCCGAGCCGGGCCAGTTCCACGCCGCCCCGCTGCATGCCGGGATCGGCAAACAGCATGCCGCCCAGCGGACGGGTTCCAAGGTGCGCCAGTCGCTGCAGGCGGCCGCGCAGCGAACTGACCGGGATCACCGTGCGCGCATAGACCCAGACCTGCTCCCCGCACAGCAGCTGCACCTGCCGAAGCAGTGCACGCGAGCCGGATTTCATCCCCAGGGCCTGCACCTCGTCCTCGAACGGCCTGCCCCAGGACTGCGACAGCAGGCGCACCCGGAACCTCCCCGGACAGAGCTGCTGCAGCCGCAGGGTCAGCGAGGCCGTATCCAGCAACCAGGCGCGCAGGGCCCGCGGCATGGCGCTGCCGGGATAACAACTGTGCGGCTTCCAGCGGGTTGCCTGCATATTTCTGGCAAGGGTATTCAGGGACAATCCTTCATCGGGTGTGCGGCCGCGGGATTATCGCACGATTTATCGACCGGGCGGCCCATGATTGCTTCCCGGCTGGCGCCGCCCGGCATAACAGGCGGGTGGACTGCTAGACTTCGCCGTAATCCACGGCCTCCCCCAGCCAGCGGCGGATCAGCGGAGTGACGCGTTCCGGGTAGTGCTGCAGCAGCTCACGGCCACCCTGCTCCACCGCCGCCAGCAGACCCTCGTCGCGCAGCAGATCGGCGATGTGAAACTGCATTTCCCCTGTCTGGCGCGTTCCCAGCACCTCACCGGGGCCGCGCAATTCCATGTCACGCCGCGCGATTTCAAAGCCGTCCCCGGTTTCGCGCAAGACTGAAAGACGTGCCCGCGCAGTCTCCGTCAACGGGGCCTGGTAGAGCAGCACACAGCTGCTTGCCTGGCTGCCGCGCCCGACACGACCGCGCAACTGGTGCAGCTGTGCAAGGCCCAGACGCTCGGGGTTTTCGATGATCATCAGGCTGGCATTCGGCACGTCGACGCCCACCTCGATGACGGTGGTCGCGATCAGCAGGTCGATCTCGGCAGCCTTGAAGGCGGTCATCCGGGCCTCTTTCTCCACCGGTTTCAGACGTCCATGAACCAGCCCGATGCGCAGTTCCGGCAGGCACTCGGCGAGGTAGGCCGCCGTATTCTCGGCCGCCTGGCACTGCAGGGTCTCGGACTCCTCGATCAGGGTGCAGACCCAATACGCCTGCTGGCCGGCTGCGCAGGCATTGCGCACGGACTGCATGACCTCCTCGCGCCGCGCCTGGCTCACGGCGACCGTCTTGACCGGCTGCCGGCCGGGCGGCAGTTCGTCGATGATTGACGTATCGAGATCGGCATAGACCGTCATCGCCAGGGTGCGGGGAATGGGGGTTGCCGTCATGACCAGCTGGTGCGGCCGCTGTGCCTCGCTGCGGCCCTTGTCACGCAGTGCCAGCCGCTGGTGCACCCCGAAGCGGTGCTGTTCATCGATGATGACCAGCCCCAGCTGCGCGAACTCGACTTCCGCCTGGAACAGGGCATGGGTCCCCACGGCTACCTGCCCCGTGCCGCTGCCGATGGCCTGCAACGCGGCATTGCGCACCTTGCCCCGGGCCTTGCCTGCATGCCAGACAACCGCGACACCGAGCGGATCCAGCCAGGCTCGGAAACTGCGGTAATGCTGCTCGGCGAGCAGCTCCGTCGGTGCCATCAGTGCCACCTGGTAGCCAGCCTGCACCGCGATCAGGGCGGCGCAGGCCGCCACCACAGTCTTGCCGGAACCGACATCCCCCTGCACCAGCCGCGCCATCGGACACCCTCGTGCCAGGTCATGCCGCAGTTCCTCGATGACGCGCGCCTGTGCCCGGGTCATTGCAAATGGCAGGGAGTCGATAAACTGCCTGACCAGTGGCTGCCTGCCCTCGAACGCCGGCGCCGCCAGCGACTGCAGCCGCTGCCGCACCCGGCTCAGGCTGATGTGGTGCGCAAGCAGTTCTTCATAGGCAAGCCGCTGCTGGGCGGGATGGTTTCCCTGCGTCAGCAGATCCACCGAAGCACCGGGCGGGGGACGGTGCACGTAACGCAGCGCGGCGGGCAATGTGGTCAGTTTCCAGGTGCGCACCAGTTCGGCGGGCAGCCAGTCAACCAGCCGCGGCGCCCCCGCCGGCGCATCCAGATACTGCAGTGCCTGCTCCGTGAGGGCGCGCAGGGTGAGCTGGTGCACCCCTTCCGTGGACGGGTAGACGGGTGTCAGGTGGTCCTCGGCGGCAGCGGTGTCGCCGGGATTCAGCAGCCGGTACTCGGGATGGATCATCTCCGGCGTGGTGCCGCCGGCGCGTATCTCCCCAAAGCAGCGAAGCTTCCGGCCACGCTCAAAAGCCGCCTGCTGGGCTGCATTGAAGTGAAAAAACCGCAGGGTCAGTGCACCGGTCCCGTCGCTGATGCGGACCAGCAGGGCTCGCCGGCGTCCGAAACGTACCTCGGCCAGGTCTACGCACCCCTCGACCACGGCCTGGTCCCCGGGACGCAGTGAACCCATCGGCGACACCCGGGTGCGGTCCTCGTAGCGCAGCGGCAGGTGGAACAATACGTCCTGTACCGTACGGATGCGCAGGCGTTCCAGGCGTGCGGCAACGCGCGAGCCAACACCCTTGAGCGCCGTGACCGGCAGCGAGTCCAGCTGGTCGACTGTTTCAGATGGGTTCAATGGCGCTCTGCAAGATGGCGATTCATTGTGCTGGTCCGGGGATGCTGCGACAGCTTCAGCAGGCTGGCGATGCTGCGCACCAGCGCCGGAAATACATGCTCCCGGCCCCTGGCTTTGACGTGCCTGCCCACCGCCGAATGCGGTCGCGATGGCCGGACATCAGCCGGGCTTGTTATGCCGCCGGTGCCAGCGCGCCGCAGTGTTCCCGCGTCTTCATGCCCCGCTCAGCCGTCCAGTTCCATGATCGCGTCCATCTCCACCTGGGCCCCCTTGGGCAGGGCGGCAACACCCACGGCGGCGCGCGCCGGATAGGGCGGCTGGAAACAGGTTGCCATGAGCTCATTCACCAGGGCGAAGTTGCCCAGGTCGGTGAGATAGACATTCAGCTTCACCACGCTGTCCAGCGAGCCGCCCGCCGCATGCGCCACCGCGGCCAGATTGTCAAACACGCGCCGGATCTGTTCCGCCGTATCGCCTTCGACCAGCTGCATCGTTTCCGGGTGCAAGGGAATCTGACCTGAAAGGTAGACGGTGGTTCCCGTCTTCACGGCCTGTGAATAAGTGCCTATCGCCTGGGGTGCGCTGTTGGTCTTGATGATTTCTCGTGTCATGGCGGTTCCTTGTCGGGGTCTTGGACAGGTTGACAGTTCAGGCATCAACCCTTGGTCCGGCTGATGCGGATGACTGGCGGGATATTGCGCACACGCCGCATCACGCTGGCGAGATGCTGGCGGTTGTGAACGGTTATGCGAAACCGCAGGACGTTGGTCAGTCCGTCACGCTCTTCCATGCCGACGTTTTCGATATTGGAGTCCGCGTCTCCGATGACGGTGGCAACAGTTGCCAGCACCCCGCGGCGGTCCTCCACAACGACGCTGATCTCGACCGGGAACTCACCTTCAATGCCCGGCTCCCACTGCACATCCAGAAAGTTCTCGGAGGGAAATTTGCGCTCCGTTATGTTCCTGCAGGTCTGGGTATGGATCATTACGCCCCGGCCGGCCGTAATGATACCGACCACGGGATCACCCGGAATCGGCCGGCAGCACTTGGAGAAGCGGGTCACCATACCCTCGGTCCCCTTGATGATCAGCGGGCGCATGGCCCTGACCTCGCCGCGCGCATCGCTGCCGCCGTCCTCCGTCTGCATCAGGGAGCGCGCAACCAGCACCGGCGGCCGCCGGCCCATACCGATCTCCACCAGCAGGTCTTCCTCGGTTTCCAGGTGATATTCCCGCAGCAGGGCCTGCATGCGCTCCGCCGTGAAGCGCTCGCCATCATGGTCGAACACGCTCAGCGCCCGGTTCAGCATCCGCCGGCCGAGCTCGGCCGCCTCCTCGCGCTTCAGGCTTTTCTGATAATGCCGGATATTCGAGCGCGCCTTGGCAGACACCACGAAACCCAGCCAGGCCGGACTCGGGTGCGCCCCTTCCGCGGTCACGATTTCAACCGTCTGGCCGCTGCGCAGCCGGGTGCGCAGCGCCACCAGCTGCCGGTCCACCCGGGCGGCGATGCAGGTATTGCCGATATCGGTATGCACCGCGTAGGCGAAGTCCACCACGGTGGCCCCGTGCGGCAGTTTCATGATCTCCCCGGCAGGGGTGAATACGTACACCGCATCAGGGAACAGGTCGATCTTCACATTTTCCAGGAACTCGAGGGAGTTGCCGGCACGCTTCTGCATTTCGAGCAGTTCCCGCATCCACTCGCGTGCGCCGGCATGCATCTGGTCGAGACTTTCCTCGCCGCTCTTGTAGACCCAGTGTGCCGCCACGCCGGCCTCGGCAACACGGTCCATTTCCTCGGTGCGGATTTGCACCTCGATCGGCACACCGTAGGGCCCGAACAGGATGGTATGCAACGACTGGTAGCCGTTCGCCTTGGGGATGGCGATGTAGTCCTTGAACTTGCCCGGCACCGGCTTGAACAGGTTGTGCATCACACCCAGCACGCGATAGCAGGTATCGACATCCTCCACGATGATGCGAAAGGCATACACATCGTAGATCTCTTCAAATGACAGGGTCTTGTCGCGGATCTTGCGGTAGAGGCTGTAGAGATGCTTTTCCCGGCTGAGAATCCGGCCACTCAGCTTCTCCTGGCGCATGCGGCGCTTGATGGCAGTCTCGATCTTGTTGAGGACTTCCTTGCGATGACCGCGGGCGCGTTGCACTGCCTGCTTGAGCACCTTGTAGCGCAACGGATAGAGCGCGGCAAATCCCAGGTCCTCCAGCTCCACGCGCAGCGCGTTGATGCCCAGGCGGTTGGCGATCGGGGCGTAGATATCCAGGGTTTCTCGCGCGATGCGTCGCCGTTTGTCGGGCCGCATGACCGCCAGGGTACGCATGTTGTGCAGCCGGTCTGCCAGTTTTACCAGGATGACGCGTATATCCCGCACCATGGCAAGAATCATCTTGCGGAAATTCTCGGCCTGTGCCTCGGCATGGCTTTCAAATTCTATCTGGGTCAGCTTGCTGACACCGTCAACCAGCTCCGCGACATCGGCACCGAACTCGGTGGCAACCTGTTCCTTGGCGGTCGGCGTATCCTCGATGACGTCATGCAGGATGGCCGCGATGATGGATTTGTGATCCAGACGCAGTTCGGCCAGGATGCGGGCCGCGGCGATCGGGTGGTAGATGTAGGGTTCGCCGGACATGCGATGCTGGCCATCATGGGCTTCAGCACCAAACAGGTAGGCGCGATAGACTTCCTGTACCTGCTCGGGTTCCAGGTAAGACTCCAGCATGCCGCACAAGTCGCTGATCAGAAATCGCGACTTGTCCTCGCTCAGCTCTTCCGGCCTGGATGTCATGTGGCTGTTTCAGACTCGCGGGTCATGCCCGCCGCGTTGTTACTCTCCCCAATCCGGGAACTATAACCGCAATCAGCTCCACAGGTCAGCACTGCGCAGCACCGTTTGCTGCGACCGGCCTGTGACAAATCAGCCGGGACCGGACACGCCCGGCGGCGTACACGGTCCGGTGTGGTTCAGGACTCTGCCGGGGTTTCCGGCGGCGGGGTGTCAGGCTGCGGGGCAACGGCATCGGCCAGGATGGAAATATCCTCGGACTGGGCCTCCACCTCGATTTCCGGGAATGGCGACTCGTCGAGGATGTCGGGTCCGATCAACCCTTCGGCAATTTCGCGCAGGGCCACGATGGTCGGCTTGTCGTTTTCCCAGTCAACCAGTGGCTGCACGCCGTTTGCCAGCTGGCGGGCACGTTTGGTCGCGACCAGCACCAGATGAAAGCGGTTATCGACCTTGCCGAGACAATCTTCTACTGTGACGCGTGCCATGAATCTCTCCGGTTATGCGGGTGCTGCAAAGGAAACGAACTGGGCAGTCTACCCGAATCAATCTGCTGATTCCAGCAGGCTGCGCAGCAGCGCTGCCCGAACCCGGGACTGTTGCGCCAGCCGCAGGCGGTGGCTGCGCAGGATGGCCTTCAGGTCCCCAAGGGCACGCTCGAATACATCATTGATTACAAGGTAGTCATATTCCGCATAATGCGACATCTCGCTGATCGCGTCGCGCATGCGGCGATCGATCACCGCATCATCATCCTGGCCACGTCCCTGCAAGCGCTCGCGGAGGGCCTCGCGGGAAGGTGGCAGGATGAAAATCCCGGTGGATTCCGGCATGAGTTCCCGCACCAGCCCGGCCCCCTGCCAGTCGATCTCCAGGATTACATCCTGGCCTGTCGAGAGTTGCTGCTCGACGGCCGGCCGTGATGTTCCGTAGTGATTGTCGAAGACCCGGGCATGCTCCAGGAAGCCCCCCGCCTCAACCATTGCCTGGAAGGCTGCGACATCGACAAAGTGGTAATCCCTGCCATTGACCTCGCCGGGACGTGGTTTGCGGGTGGTATGGGAAACCGAGACGGCAACGCCGTCCCCCATGACATCCAGCAATGCGCGCACCAGGCTGGACTTACCGGCACCCGAGGGGGCGGAGAGGATATACAGCGTGCCGCTGCCTGCTGCCTGCGTAGTCGTCATGCCTGCTGCTTTCCGTGATGGCCAGTGTAAAGGCCGTCTATTCTATATTCTGTACCTGCTCGCGCATCTGCTCGATCAGGACCTTCAGTTCGACAGAGATGCCGGTAGTTTCACTGGAAACCGATTTCGAGCCCAGTGTATTGGCCTCGCGATTCAGTTCCTGCATCAAAAAGTCCAGCCGCCGACCGACAGGCTCCCTGCGCCCCAGAACCCGGCGCACCTCTTCAATATGGTTCTGCAGGCGGTCCATTTCCTCATCCACATCAACCTTCTGCAGCTGCAATACGAGTTCCTGCTCCAGACGCCCCGGATCTGCAGGAACATCCAGTTCCGCCAGGCGCGCCTCCAGCCGGGTACGCAGTGCGGCCCGGATATCGGGCAGCAGCTCGCGCGCCTGCGCCACCAGCGCCGACATGGCATCGCAGCGTTGCCGCAGCAGCCCGGCAATCTGTTCGCCCTCACGCTCCCGGCATGCCACAAGGTCATCAAGTGTCTGGTCCAGCAGGGCCAGGGCGTTGCTGACCAGCGGTTCGGTATCGATCACCTTCTCCTGCAAGACACCCGGCCATTGCAGAATATCCAGCGGATTCAGGGGTACGGCCTCAGGCAGCCGGGCCGCTACCTGTTCACAGGCGACCAGCAAGCGCGACAGGTTGTCTGCATCGATGTCCACGGGAACCGCGCCCGTCGCCAGCGGCCGATAGCGGCAGGCGCACTCCACCTTGCCGCGTGCGAGACGCTTGCCGAGGCGTTCACGGACGGTCGCTTCCGCGGCGCGCAATTCCTCCGGCAGGCGCAGGCCCGGCTCCAGATAACGGTGGTTGAGCGAGCGGATTTCCCATGACAGAACGCCTGTATCGGTATCCGCCTCGCGCCTCGCAAAGGCAGTCATGCTGCGTATCATAGCAACGCTCCGGTTCCATTCCCTGCTGTCAGGGCCGTCATGGTAAAGCCTGGACGGCGCCATTAACAGGGATTGTCGGAAACAAAAAAGCCACTGCGGCCGTTTCCGGCCGCAGTGGCTTTTTGTCGGGAATCAGGACCGGGACGGTCTAGAGTTCACCCAGCGGGCGCACGAAGGTATATTTCGCGGGCTCCACAACCAGGGTATTGCCTGCCTCACCAACGTTACCACCCAGGGCGCTGAATGGCAGCGTAACGATAAAGGTCGCCAGACCGACAACAGTGCCCGCGAGCATGAAAGGCCGGATCAGGAAGGTGTCCGCCATCATGGTGCCGCCCGTACGCTCGGGTTCAATCGTGTCACTGTAGTCGGAGCTGGCAGCGAAGGCACCCGGCACGTACGTCATGCTGGAGAACGCGAGCATGGCGGCCAGCAGATATGAAACCGGTTTCCTGGTTGATTTTTGCATGGTATGAATCTCCGTTATTACGATCCGGTACAGCAGGATCTGTTGCCGGACATGAGTAAGGACTCCATCGTCCGGTGCCGCCCAAGCTTTAATATGCATGTCCGGCGCATGCGAAAAACGCGACAGGTGTCATATTCAGTGTCGCCGCCGGGCGGCATATCTGCCCCCTGCAAGCAAGCTTTCCAGTCCAACATAATACAAACCTCACAACCATTCAATGATCAATGACTTGTATTACAGCGCAAACATTCCTGAAGGCCGGCGGGCAACCCGTCATGCAGCCACATTTTCAGTGCCGGATGCGACTCCGGCACACCCCGCGGACCCTCACGCCCCGATTCCGTGCGAATATCCTTAAGACAGGATCGGCGCGGAATCGAAACCACTTTCGCCGTGCCGCGGATAGCGCCCGATGATGTTCGCGCTATAATCCGCGCCTTACCCACATTCAGGAACCGATTATGCGCCCCAGCAACCGCGCTCCGGACGAGATGCGCCACGTCCGCATCACCCGCAACTATACCAAGCACGCCGAAGGCTCGGTCCTGGTGGAATTCGGCGACACCCGGGTGCTCTGCAACGCCACCGTGGAAGAGCGCATCCCGGGTTTCCTGCGCGGCAAGGGAGAAGGCTGGGTCACCGCGGAATACGGCATGCTGCCGCGCTCGACCACCAGCCGCATGGGCCGGGAAGCTGCCCGCGGCAGGCAGGGCGGGCGAACCATGGAAATCCAGCGACTGATAGGGCGTTCCCTGCGTGCCGTGACGGACATGAAGTTGCTGGGCGAGCGCTCTATCACCATTGACTGCGATGTCATCCAGGCCGACGGCGGCACCCGCACCGCCAGCATCACCGGCGGCTATGTCGCCCTGGCCGATGCCATCCAGTCACTGCTGGACAAGAAAACCATCCCTGAAAATCCGCTGACCGGGCGTGTGGCCTCGGTATCGGTCGGGATTTACCGGGGCACACCGGTCCTCGACCTCGACTACCCGGAAGACTGCAATGCCGAAACCGACATGAACGTGGTCATGAGCGATACCGGTGATTTCATCGAGGTACAGGGCACGGCGGAAGGCCACCCGTTCAGCCAGGATGAACTCAACGCCATGCTCGCGCTGGCTAAAAAAGGCATCCTGGAACTTCTGGACAGCCAGGAAGCTGCGCTGGCGCAATAGCGGCAGCACCCGCCCAGCCAGACAACAGGACCCCGCCGATATGAAGCAGATCGTGCTTGCCAGCAGCAATCCGGGCAAGGTCCGCGAGATCAATCGGCTGCTTGCCGGCCTCGGACTGCATGCGCAGCCCCAGAGTGAATACGCGGTTGTGGACGCCGAGGAAACCGGCCTGACCTTTGTCGAGAATGCCATCATCAAGGCGCGCAATGCCGCGCGCCACACCGGCCTCCCGGCGATCGCGGACGATTCCGGCCTGGAAGTGGATGCGCTGAACGGGGCGCCTGGCATCTACTCCGCACGCTTCGCGGGACCCGGCGCGAGCGACCGGGCCAACCTGGAAAAACTGCTGGATGAATTGCGGGATGTGCCCGAGACCGGGCGCAGCGCCCGGTTTCAGTGTCTGATGGTCTACCTGCGCCACGCCGATGACCCCACGCCGATCATCTGCCAGGGCACCTGGGAAGGCAGTATTCTGCCAGCACCACGCGGCGAGAACGGATTCGGCTACGACCCGGTATTCTATGTGCCCACACCTGGCTGCTCTTCCGCGGAACTGGCTGCCGAGGTCAAGAATTCACTCAGCCATCGCGGGCAGGCACTGCGGCAGCTGGTTGCCACATTGCAGCACGTCACCCGGCGCACTTGACCCGGAACATCGCAGGAGCCAGCAATTTCCTGCGCACCCGGATTGGCAAGCAACAGTACAACAGCTTCACACACAGCTCATACGCGCCCGGTCAAGCGCCACGCAGACACACAACACGGCCCGCCACCGGCATTCGGCAAACCGGCGTCTTTGCATCCGGCCCAGACAGGCACTAATCTCGGATAGTCATGTTCAATTTCACTGCCACGCCGCCGCTGTCTCTCTACATCCACATTCCGTGGTGCGTGCGCAAGTGTCCGTACTGTGACTTCAACTCGCATACAGTGCGCGATGAAATCCCGGAACAGGCCTACATCACGGCACTGCTTGCCGATCTCGAACAGGAATTGCCTGCCGTCTGGGGTCGCACGCTCGAAACCGTCTTCATCGGCGGCGGCACGCCCAGCCTGATATCAGCCGCGGCGATTGACCGGCTGCTGGCAGGAATACGCGCGCGCCTGCCTGTGAAGCCCGCTGCCGAGATAACCCTGGAAGCCAACCCGGGCACGGTTGACCAGGCGAAGTTCGCAGGCTTTCGCGAGGCCGGCATCACTCGCCTGTCACTCGGCATCCAGAGTTTTCAGCCGATGCTGCTGAACAACATCGGGCGCATCCATGATGGCCGCGAGGCACTCACCGCTTTCGAGGCCGCGCGGCAGGCGGGTTTTGACAATATCAACCTGGACCTGATGTTCGACCTCCCCGGACAGGACATCGCCCATGCGGTCAGGGACCTGCATACTGCGACAGCCATGGCCCCCGAACACCTCTCCTGGTATGAACTCACCATAGAACCGAATACCTGGTTTCACCGCCACCCGCCCGAGCGGGTGAATGATGAAGCCCGCTGGGAAATGCAGGCGGCCGGTCATGACCTGCTGGAGAGGGCCGGCTATGTCCGCTACGAAATATCCGCCTATGCGAAAAGCGGCAGGCAATGCCGGCACAATCTGAACTACTGGCAGTTCGGCGACTACCTCGGGATCGGTGCCGGTGCCCACGGTAAAATTACCGATGCCGCCGCACAGCGGATTTACCGGATTGCCAAGGTCAGGCACCCGCGCAACTATCTTGAAACTGCACATACGCCACAGCGTGTTGCCACGAAGAGCGAACTGGCACCAGCTGACGCCCTGCTGGAATTCGCGATGAATGCCCTGCGCCTGGAGCACGGTTTCAGCACGGCCGGGTTCACGGCCGCCACCGGCCTCCCAGCCGGCGACATCGAGGCCGGCGTTCAGCAAGCCATGCGGCAGGGCCTGCTGGTCCAGGACCGGGACAACATTCTGACCACGCCCCGGGGACAGCGTTACCTGAATGAGTTGCTGCAATACTGGGTCCCGGAGCAGGTTTCTCATGCTGGCCAGCGTTGACTGCCCCTACTGCGGCGAGCCTTTCGAGGTCGAGGCGGACTGTTCCGGCGGTAGCCAGGACTACATCGAAGACTGTCCTGTCTGCTGTTGCCCGATAGAATTCAGGCTTGAAGCCGGGATCAACGGCGAGTTACTGTCCCTCGAGGCACGGCGCGATAATGACTGAAACCTGGCGGCAACAGACACCCCCGGCATTGACCACACAGGTGAGAAATCTGCCGGGTCGAAGGGCTCGCCACCGGGGCGAATGGAGAACACGCGTTGCCGAGGCAGGCAATGCCATGTCACAACCCGGCAGAAAACCTGCAGCACCCTGCGGGATTGCCTGTCAGCAACGCCTGACTGACAGCCTTGATGCACCATGAAACCCACCGACTACGTACCCATTGACTGCGGCCTGTACAGTGAATACGAGCTGGCCATCATGCACCGCGACAGGCTGCGGCTGGGCTGGCGTGATTCCGACGGCAATGTTCACATCGGCATCGTCACGCCAACCGACCTGCATACCCGTGACGGCGCAGAGTTCATGATTGTGACGGGACAGGATGGAGAAACGACTGCAATCCGGCTCGACCGGATCATGCATTTCACCCGCGGATAGCCCGCCGCCGCCCCTTCATGCATCCACCCCTGCTGACGATAACCGCAGCATCACAACAGCACCAACCATGGATAACCGGTCCTGATGAACGACTTGCATGACCTGGAACTGCTGCTGCGTTCCCGCGTCCCCCTGATCACGATTGAAACCCGCGAGGAAAAGCGCGTGACCCGGCTGTTTGCCCGGCTGGCAGTCAGGCTCGCCATGCCGGTCATGTCCTGGTCGGCCACCACCGGGCTGCAGCGGATCGACTATTCAGCAGCCCCCCAGCGCCATGCCAGCGAAGCGCGTCAGGCACTCGGCCAGATCAAGGCAACCACAACATCCACGATCTACCTGCTGCTTGATTTTCACCCGTATCTGGATGACCACTATAATATCCGGCTAATCAAGGAAATCGCCCTCGACTACCAGTCACTCGGACACACCCTCGTGCTGGTGAGTCATGAACTGGAACTGCCGCCGGAACTTGCCGGTTTCAGTGCCAGGTTTTCGCTGTCCCTGCCGGGCACGAAACAGCTGGAAGAGATCATCAGGGAGGAAGCCGATCACTGGTCGGCCGCCAATAACGGCGGCAAGGTCCGAACCGACCGCAGGACACTGGACCTCGTCATCTCCCGGCTGCGCGGCCTGACAACGGTCGATGCCCGCCGGCTGGCACGCAGCATCATCTACGATGATGGCGCAATCAATGACGCCGACCTGGACGGACTGACACGCGCCCGATACCGGCTGCTGGAAAACGGCAGCGCGCTGTCCTGTGAGTTCAACACCACCGGTTTTGCCGATATCGGCGGCCTGGAAAAACTGAAGCGCTGGGTCGGCTTGCGCCGCGATGCCTTCCTGGCGGGGGACACCACGCAGGACGCCCCCCGGGGCATCCTGCTGGTCGGGGTTCAGGGCGGCGGCAAGAGTCTCGCCGCCAAGGCTGTCGCCGGCATGTGGCAGATACCGCTGTTGCGCCTGGATGTCGGCACTCTGTACAACAAGTTCTTTGGCGAAACCGAACGCAATCTGCGCGATTCCCTGAAGGCGGCGGAAGCCATGGCCCCCTGTGTCCTCTGGATCGATGAGATCGAAAAAGCCATTGCCTCGGGAGACTACGACAGCGGGACCTCGCGGCGGATCCTCGGCAGCCTGTTGACATGGCTGTCTGAACGCACGACACGGGTCTTCATCGTTGCAACTGCCAACGTCATTGAACACCTGCCGCCGGAACTGGTCCGCAAGGGCCGGCTGGATGAGATCTTTTTCGTGGACCTTCCTGACACAGCAACCCGCGCCGAGATCCTGGCAATACACTTGCGCAAGCGGGATCACAAGCCAATTGACTTCGACATACCGGAGCTGGCAAATCTTACCAGCGGCTTTTCCGGCGCGGAAATCGAGCAGGCGATCGTCGCCGCAACCTACCTGGCACGAGAACAGCAGACGCCGATGAATACCGGGCACATTCGCACCGAAATCGAACAGACCCGGCCGCTGTCGCAGGTCATGGCCGAAAAAGTCACCCGGTTGCGGGCCTGGGCAAAGGACCGCACCGTTTCGGCGAACTGATGCAGCAGCCGGTCAGCGCACCCGGCTGCAGGCATCATTTTCCCCGGCTTCCGCAACAACCGGCCCCTCATGGCGAGACCACTGCAGGGTGATCTTTCCACCGGCCTTGCACCTGCACTCCACACCTTGTCCAGCAGGTTATCCACAGCTTTATCCACAGGCAGGATATTCGTATCCACCTGAATTTTAACTTGATAGCACTTCCCTGAACCGACATACCCCCCGCCTGGGCCGGTTGGCTGTGATAGAATATTCCCACTCCACAGAAAAATAGAAACCATGCCGGGACGGCATATGAAGGAGTTGGAATATGCACCCAAACTGCCACAGCCCATCATTTGATTTTGACAGCTGGGCGGCGCTCGCCCGGAACAACCCGCAACTTTTTGAAATTCATCGTAAAAGTATCATCGATCGAGCCATCTCACAGGCTTCGCCCCGGAGACAAAAACGTCTGCGCTGCCTGCAGTGGCAACTGGACCAGATCCGCAATACCTCGCGGACACCACTGGCCGCCTGCCTGCGCATGCAGCACATGCTGTGGGAAAAACTGGCCAGTGATGACGGGCTGCTGGCAGCCTTGCAGGGAACGGCCAGTGTGCCAAGACCGCGGCGGCAGAACGCCACTATCCTGCCTTTCAGGGGCTGAACTTGCCGCAGACTTGCGAATCACGTATTATCGCCCGCCTTTTCACGGCATTGGAAGGCGTCCGTGAATGCAGCAAATTACATATCACCGAGGCTGACATGAAACCTGAAATACATCCGGCATACAACGACATAAAAGTCACCTGCAGTTGCGGTGAGAGTTTCGAGACGCGCTCTACCGTCGGCAAGGATCTCTCCATCGAGGTATGCTCGCAATGCCACCCGTTCTATACCGGCAAGCAGAAAATCGTGGATGCCGGTGGCCGTGTCGACAAGTTCCGCCGGCGTTACGGAAGAGGCTGATTTCATAGCGAATGTCACTGCAGCGCTGCACCAGAGGGGCGTCCGGATCGGGCGCCCTTTTTGTTTTCTGCTCCCTGCTGCTTGCCACCCGCCTGCTCCCTGCCGGCGGCATCTCAAGCCATCCCCTGCCGCAAGGCTGCCAGCCTGCGCGAATCGATGAACGGGTACAGGTCAGTTACGTCTATGACGGTGACACCGTCAGGCTGAGCGATGGCCGGCGCGTACGCTTCATTGGAATCAACACACCGGAAATGGGGCACCACAAGACCCTCACCCAGCCCTACGCTGAGGCCGCAAGAACCAGTCTGCAGGAAGCGCTGGAAGCGGGCGGCGATGTGCTTTCCCTGCAATACGGAAGTGAGCGCAGGGACCATTATGGACGCCTGCTCGCACACGCCTATTTCAGCAATGGAGAGAGCGTGGCCGACTTGCAGCTCCGTCAGGGCCATGCAACGACCCTGGTAGTTCCACCGAACACCGCGGCAGCAGACTGTTACCAGCAAATCGAGAACGAAGCGCGCTCCGCCGGGCGCGGCCTCTGGCAACTGGCAGCTTACCAGGTCCAGAATGCCGAATCGCTGCCCGCCGATGCCCGCGGCTTCCGCATTGTGCAAGGACGGGTGACAGGCCTGCAGCGGACCCGGCACCAGGTTCGAGTGATATTCGAAGGGACGCTGACAGCCCGAATTTCCGTCAATGAACTTGCCAACTTTGAGCCGGACTATCTGGAAAGACTGGTGGGCCGCACGGTAGAGTTACGTGGCTGGATCAAGCCAGACGGGGACGGGCTCGGCGTACGCGTCCGCCACCCGGCAGCACTGTCCCTTGCTGGCGAGCATCCAGACGCTGAACCACAATGACGCCTTCTGGATTCAAGTATCTTGCCCGCTGTGCCGCGCTGATTGCCGCAGTGTCACTCGTTCCGGCATGCGCCACCAACCCGGTAACCGGCAGTAGTGATTTTGTACTGATTTCCGAGGAACAGGAAATCGCACTCGGGCGCCAGGCCAACACCGAGATACTCAAGGAAACCCCTGTCTATAAAGATCCGGAACTCGAACAACTGGTGCAGCAGGTCGGAGAAGACCTCGCGAATCACAGCCACAGGCCGGAACTGTTTTATCGCTTCACGGTGCTCGACAGTACCTCGATCAACGCCTTTGCCCTGCCCGGCGGCTACATCTATATCACTCGCGGCCTGCTGGCATACCTGAATTCAGAAGCTGAACTTGCCGCCGTCCTGGGACACGAAATCGGCCATGTCACGGCCCGTCACAGCGTCCGGCAGCAAAGCACGGCTGCTGTCACCGGGATACTCGGTGCAGTCGTCGCTGCATCGACCGGCGTGCAGGGCGTCGATTCAATTACCGATATGGCCAGCACCGCCATCGTCCGCGGCTATGGCAGGGACCATGAACTGGAAGCGGACCGGCTCGGCGCGGAATACATGGCCAGAAGCGGCTATGATCCCAATGCCATGCTGGAAGTCGTGGGTGTACTGAAAAACCAGGAGGCCTTTGAAATCCGGACGGCTGAAAAAGAAGGCAGACAGGCGAATGTGTATCATGGCCTGTTTTCCACGCATCCCGATAATGATGCGCGCTTCCAGGAAGTGGTCAATGCCGCACAGCTTTACCGGACCGGATCGACCAACCGTGTCAACCGCGAAAGTTTCCTGCGTACACTGGACGGTCTGACATTCGGTGACAGCGAGCGGGAGGGCATCATTCGTGGCAACCGTTTCTACCATAGGCCGCTGGACTTTACCCTCACATTCCCGGAAAACTGGCGCATCGAGAACAATACAGAAAGAGTCCTGGCAATTTCTCCCGACAATGATGGCCTGATACAGATGTCGATCACCGACCTGAACAAACACATCACCCCGAAACAGTTCATGGAACAGCGAATGCAGCTGAAAAACCTGCGCCAGGGCAGCGCCTTCGAAACCGGCGGGCTGGAAGGCTACACCGCCATCGCGGACAGCAACACGACGTTCGGGGCCCGCGCTGTCCGCTATGTGGTCATTTACCGGAACACAAGCGCCTACATATTCGCCTGTGCTGCAAGGAACAACAAGGATTCCAGACGGTTTGATGATGCCCTGCTGGCAACTGCGCGCAGTTTTCGCGGCCTGACAGCGGCGGACGAGCCTTATGCCAGGGAGAAAAAAATTGCCGTTATCCGTGCGCCCGCGGGTGCCAGTTATGCCGGCCTTGCGGCCGGGTCGCCCATCCCGGACTACCCTGAAATACAGTTGCGGTTGCTTAACGATGCCTATCCCGACGGCGAACCCGAATCCTCACAGCTCATCAAGGTAGTACACTAGGGCATCGGTGTTGGTGAGCAGGGCACTCTATTATAATCACCTCTACGACCTACAAGAATCATCAAGGATAATCACATGAACAAGATCAGCGTAATCGGAGCGGGGCGTGTGGGGGAAGCAACAGCCCAGGTTCTCGCGCAACAGGGAATGTGCCGGGAAGTCGTGCTGCTTGATGTTCGGGAAGGTGCCGCTTCCGGCGCAGCCCTGGACATTCTGCAATCCGGATCCTACTTCGAGTTCGATACCCGTGTAACCGGCGGCACTGATCCGGCCCTGCTCGCAGACTCCGATCTTGTCATTGTCACGGCGGGATCACCTCGCAAGCCCGGCATGTCCCGCAGTGATGTGCTGGACGTGAATCGCGCAGTTATCGACGTCATCATTGATGAAATCCTTAGCTACGCTCCTGACAGCATGCTGCTCATGGTCTCCAACCCCGTGGATGTACTGACATGGCATGCCTGGAAGCGCACCGGCTGGGACCGCCACCGGGTCTTCGGACAGGCTGGCGTTCTGGATGCATCCAGGATGGCATGCTTCATGGCGGAGGAAACCGGGCTCTCGATCAAGGATATCCATGCCATGGTCATCGGCGGACATGGCGACTTCATGGTTCCGCTGACCCGCTTCAGCACCATCAACGGCATCCCTGCCGCAAGCCTTCTCGACCAGGAGACAATCGCCCGCATCAGCAAGCGCACCCAGCATGGCGGCTCCGAGATTCTTGCACTGCGAAAAACCAGCAGCGCCTACAATGCACCGGCATCTGCGATCGCGACCATGGTCGACTCAATCAGCCGGAACCGCCGACGGGTGCTACCCTGCGTCTGCGTGCTCGCAGGTGAATACGGGCAGCACAACATCACCGCGGGTGTCCCTGCAATCCTGGGTCACAAGGGCATCGAAAAGGTGCTTGAACTCCCCCTTAACGAAGCGGAACAGGCCGGCTTTACCGCTTCCATCGACAGCATCAGGTCCGACCTCGAAGCACTCAAGGGCTATCAGAAGAGTTGATCCGTAACCGCCCCTCCGGCTCCCGGCAAACCTTCAACTGCAGCCGGGTCACTTGTCCGGGTGGGAACGGAATCTTCCATGAAGGTTTCAAAAATGGCGTCCTGCTGGCCGCTTCGCGCCAACAGCCCGGTCACCGGGTCAATGCGCACCGTAACCAGCCCTTCCGGTGGCTGCTGGCTGACTTCCTGGATCCCCTTCAGGGCCTCCCGCATGTAATCGATCCACATGGGCAAGGCTGAACGCCCTCCGGTTTCACCCCGCCCGAGCGGTTCGAGCTTGTCAAAACCAACCCATGCCGTTGCTACCAGCGCATGATTGAATCCTGAAAACCAGCCATCCATCTGGTCATTGGTCGTACCCGTCTTGCCCGCGAGATCCGACCTCCCGAGGACGCGCGCCCTGGTGCCTGTGCCTCGCTGGATGACATCACGCATCATTGATGTCATCAACCACACATTCTGGGGTGACAGAACCTGCGGCGCCAGATTGACCTGCTTCTGCATTCCGGTGGCAACCTCATCCAGGGCCGCGGGGCAATCCTGACAGACAACTGGCGAATCAGCCATGAAAACCAGTTCACCGGCCGCATTATAGATGCTGCTGATATAGTACGGCTCGATCAGATAGCCGCCATTGGCCAGCACGGAATAGGCACGCGCCATTTGCAACGGCGTTACCGAGGCACTTCCCAGCGCCAGGGTGAGATCATGCGGCAGTTCCTCGGAGGAGAATCCGAAATTCTCGGCATAGGTCGCTGCATACCCGGCTCCGATAGCCCGCAGGATACGAATCGAAACCAGATTCCTTGAACGGTAAAGCGCCTCGCGCAAGCGGGTTGGCCCATAAAACTGCCCGCTGTAGTTCTCCGGACGCCAGGTTGACTCCAGTTCCGAATCATCGAAAACCACGGGGGCGTCGTTAATGATGCTGGCCGGAGTAAATCCTTTTTCAAGCGCAGCAGAGTAAATAATCGGCTTGAAGCTGGAGCCGGGTTGACGTTTTGCCTGGGTCGCGCGATTGAATTTGCTGCGCTTGAAGTCAAATCCCC
>Ga0210101_1000211_pt1 | contig 21578 bp, 16 predicted proteins | sample Muzzi_PWC_D1_FD_185534 | JGI IMG/M metagenome (GOLD analysis project Ga0210101, IMG submission 185534) | Wetland microbial communities from San Francisco Bay, California, USA, that impact long-term carbon sequestration - Muzzi_PWC_D1 (SPAdes) | ecosystem: Environmental > Aquatic > Marine >... | reverse complement strand
ACATTGCCCATTTGCTCGGCTTCTTTGAGTATTTTGACTATTTCTTCTTCTTTGAATCGCTTTGCCATAGTTCCTCCAGATCAATAAAGTCTAACATTTCATCTGGACGAAAATCTTGGGCCGGTCAGTACTCCGATATACAAAGTACAAGCACTGCTTCAATGTCGACTGTTGGTCCCAAGCGGTAATTGATGTAGCCGGTATTCAATTGCAGCCAGGTATTAATAGCTGACAGTGGTTAACAGTAATGTGTACCTTTAAGTACGTCATTCTCCGTAAAAATTCCCGATATAACGAACCCCGAAGTAATGATAGCGACTTGGTTGACGATATAGTGACAAACCAACGTGCACCGGCAGGAGAGTAAAGATGAAAAATATATTATTAACCATGGCCCTATTAGTTCCATTTACCGTTTTTGCAACTGATTCCTTTGAGGAACGTGCGCGTGAGGCCAATCGACTGGAGCATGCTGCAGATCAACAAAGCTATCAAGCCGCGCTGACCGCGCGTCTAAAACCGAAAATGACCAGACTCATTGGAGGATGCAAAGGGTCACTTAATGGCGCCAGGCCACATCCATTTTCTCTAGTCGGAGATGTCACCCGGACATCACTCAAGAATATCCAGGTTAGACCCAATTCTTCTTTTGCCAGATGATTTGCAGACGCCTTGTCGAGAATTGCGTTTCTCACACCGCCTGGATCTTTTAAAGAAAACGGATATCCATTCACCATGGATTTAAATTTTCACTAATACTTGAAAAGTATTCGCTGTAACTCAAAGCGGTCTCTCAAAATTTGAGGCCTAACGTATTAGATGAAGCAAACTGGTGCAAAAGAAGTACTAGGGCAGTTCTGATTAAGTCCAAGATTCTGTCATAATGAGGAAAAACAAGAAAGGTATGCCCTTATGACCCAGATGACCTTTTCGGAAGCAGAATACGGCCTCAAGAAGCGAAAAACACGTCGAGAGCGGTTTTTAGAACAAATGGATAATCTGCTGCCCTGGCAACGGCTGGAGAAGAAGATCCGGCGTTATTATCCTAAAGCCGGTCATGGCCGTCGCCCATACCCTTTATCCACCATGTTACGCATTCACTGCCTGCAGCTGTTCTATAATCTTAGTGATCCGGCCATGGAAGATGCCCTCTACGAAATAGAGTCCATGCGTCGTTTTGCCGGTTTGAAAATAACCGATGCCCTTCCTGACGAAACCACGATTTTGAAGTTTCGTCATTTACTGGAAAAACACCAGTTAGGTGAGAAACTCTTTGGTGAGATCAATGCCTACCTGGGTGAGCATGACCTATGCTTAAAAGAAGGCACGATCGTCGATGCCAGCATAATTGCAGCCCCGACCGCCATCAAGAATAAAGCCCGAAAACGTGACCCTGAGATGCATCAAACCCGAAAGGGCAACGAGTGGCGCTTTGGCATGAAGATCCATATTGGCGTTGATGAAAGCCTGGGCTTAATCCACAGCCTGGCCACCACCTCGGCCAATGTGCATGACATCAAAGTGACGCCGCAACTGTTGCATGGCGACGAAGCGTGTATCTGGGGTGATTCAGGCTACACCGGCAGCGAAAAGCGACCTGAACATCAGTCACGCGCCGTGGAGTGGTTTATTGCCGCACAACCCGGTCAACGTAAAAAAATGATGCCTGGCAGCGATGAGCATGAAACGGAGAGGCTGAAGGCGCAAGTGAGGGCCAAGGTTGAACACTCGTTTATGTATATCAAGAAAATGTTTGGCTATCACAAGGTGCGTTATCGAGGGCTTGAAAAGAATCAAAACCGGCTGTTTTTATTAGCAGGCTTTACTAACCTGGTAAGAATGAAAACGGTCCTGTTGACGTAGGACAATAACGCCTGGAATCCGTGAATATACGGATTCCAGGTAAAAACCGAATAAAAACAAGCCGCTTCATGCGCCATAATCACTGTGTCAGCATGATATTTTGAAAAATATTAGTTTATTAAAAAATAGACCGCTTAATCAGAGCTGCCCTAGGTATCATTTAATCTGACACACGAGGTAACTAACCAGGGACATGATCGGGCGCAGTTAGCCAACATGGCGAAACAGGCCAAAGCAATCCTGGCCAAAGACGATGTGACGGTTGTGGCTGATCGAGGATACTTTAGTGGTGAAGAAATCAAGGCCTGTGATGATGAGAGTATCGTGACATATTTACCGAAACCCAAGACTTCAGGCAGCCAGGCTAAAGGTTATTATGGTAAACGTGATTTTATTTACCACCCTGAAGATGATGCATATGAGTATCCTGCAGGTGAGCGGGTAATCTATCGATTTAGTCGAGAAGAAAAAGGAAAGTTAATACGCCGCTACTGGACATCGGCGTGTAGTACTTGTGCGATGAAACCCCAATGCACTATCGGCCAATACCGTCGTATCAGTCGCTGGGAGCATGAAGAGATACTGGACCGTCTGGATGCCAGAATGGCGCGCGCACCTGATATGATGAAAGTCAGGCGCTCGACGGTAGAACATCCGTTTGGAACAATCAAGGCCTGGATGGGATCAAGCCACTTCCAAATGAAGACGCTTGGACGGGTGAGCGCAGAAATGAGCCTCCATGTCCTAGCTTACAACCTTAAACGAGTGATTAAGATAATGGGAACTCGTCAGTTAATTAGGGCAATGCAGGCATAAGGTGTATTATCTGTTGATAGAGAGACATTTACAGCAGTATTGGGCGATCATTTAGATACAGGCAATAAAATCTGACGATCTATCTATAATGATAGTGCCAGCTATGCTGGCTGCAATAGTGATGTGTTGCTGGTGAGCGGCCTGTTTCCGGGTTTTCACACAGGCTGGACCCAAAGCCGACCTACTTCTATTCCATTTCCAGGCCTTGTAGCGATGAGTAGCAGAAGGCTACTAAACCTCTGCTGCTGCTTCAAGCGGACACAGGCCAGGCTGAAACCATTCTTGCGAATTAAGCCACCATGCCAAATTCACGTCGTATATATGCCCTATAATCGAACCCGTAAGCATTTCGCGGCAGCATTTTCTTGATCACATAGTCTGCTGCGTTCTCGCCTTCGCAAAACGCAGCGAGGTTGATCAGCCGAGGGGGATAATAGGGGTGTTTGTATGGATCGAGAACGAGAATCAGTCGGGGATAGAGGTGCGAGCCTTCAGATGCGGAAGCCACAACCCCCACGTCACCTTTGGCCAACTCCACCAGACTACCGATCGGATAGATGCCAAAGCATTTGATAAATTTCTCGGTCAGGTTCTTATCAAACTTAATCTCACGCTGGATGTAGAGGTAGTGGCTCGCTTCAGAGCAGGTAAGCATCTTGCCTGAGATAGCGCTGGTTAACCGATCGTAGGTATCCACCAAAGCTATTATCTTTGCGAAGAGACTGATTTGTTCACTAGTGACCCCCTCGGGGTAACCCTGACCGTCCACCTGTTCATGGTGGGAGTAGGCTATGTCTATCACAGACAGCGGTATCCCCTCTATCTTTTGCAGGATATTGCGGCCTAACTCGGTGTGACGCCGCACTAAGGCTTCCTCTCCAGCGGTTTTAATCCTGGCAGGATCTAATAACTCCTTCGGGATCTCTGTCTCGCCCACATCATGCAACAAAGCCGCCAGGCCTAATGTCTCCAGCTCCTCGCATTTCAAACCCATAAAATGTCCGAACGCAAGGGCGATGATCAAACAATTGACAGCATGCGATGCTGCTTCGGCATCAACCTCCTCGATTTGTCCCAACAATAGCATGGCATCAGGGTTGTTTATAAGACTATCGACCATCTCCTTGATGGTATTCTTCACATTGCCCACATACACAGCTTTACCCATGCCTATGTCTTTCAATATAGAACTGAAGGAATTCTCAATCTTCGAGCGGACTATGTAGGCCTTCTTGATGTCATCCTTAACTTCGCGCATTTGCTTCTCGGCGTGCTGGCCTGATGCCGGAACGGCTGGATTCGAGCCACTGGACGACGACATATCACACTTTTCTTCGTCGACAAAGACAAACTCCGTCTGCCTCCTTAACGACTCCAAGTCATCCTCGCTTTGGATAAGGAATCCTTGAAATAGAAAGTCAGTCTCCACCCACGGACGATCCAAAGAATCCACATACATACCTATCTTCAATTCCCGACTGTTAACTTTTCGAGTCACTGTATTGCCTCCAATGGCGAGGTATGCGCCGCCTTCAACCTTTCCATAAAGTTCCCACTTTTACTTATGTTATCTTACACTTACCAGGGATATCGTCACCACCGAGGGCAACTTTAGGCGATACAGGCACGCGAGGATGGCAGTCTGTGAATGACTGGAATTGGCCGGTAAGCGCCAATTCACAATTGCACCTACCGGCCATTAGTTATTAAACCTCGGTTTGTTCTGCCATCTCAAAGACGTCATCCACCTCTATTCCATGATATCGAACAGTGCTTCCCAGCTTGGTGTAGCCTAGGAGTAATTATACCGCACGCAGGTTCTTGGTTCTTCTGTATATAAGGGACGCCTTGATTCTTCTCATCGAATGGGTTCCGTAAGCGGTAGGATCTAGCCCTATCTCTGCAACCCAGGATTCGACGATACCAGCATATTGCCTTGTAGATAAATGGGGCGAGTCGTGGAATCGGCTCTTGAAGAGGTAATCCTCAACTTGTAGGTTGGCCAGTGCAACCTAATTTGCGAGGACATCTCGGGTTTGCTCGGTTATTTCGAACTGAAGCGGTTGCCGAGTCTTCTGCTGCAGTATGATCGCCCTTTTGGATATTGTGTTGCCATGGGCTACGTCGCGTAGCTTCATCTTGACCAGGTCACAGGCCCGCAATTTGCTGTCTATCGCCAGATTGAACAGGGCTAGATCCCGTATACGGTGGCTTAGCTGTAGCCGAATCCGTATGGCCCAGATCTCTTTCAACTTAAGCGGGGCCTTTTGCCCTATCAGCTTGCCCTTATTCCAGGGTTCATATTTCTTTTATTTATCAATAAGATAGTACATGACTATTCCTCCTGCAAGTGAACAGGAGCGTTAGTATGTACCTTCTGTGAATAGCCGCTTGTCGACTGCGGATTCAATCGGTTAACGCAACATCTAAACTCTAAGTATAGAGAGGAGGATGTTGAAAATGAAATACCGGCAAAGAACTTATTACACGGATGAACAAAAAGCCATAATGTGGGATCGCTGGCAGAAAGGCGAGACCCTGGGTTCTATAGCCAGATTATTTAATCGCTACCATTCCTCAATTGAACGTATTATCGCTGAATCGGGTGGTATCAGACCCGCTCGGCGTCATCGATCATCACGATGCCTGACTTTAGCCGAACGTGAAGAAATATCTCGTGGTATTGCCACAGGCCGGTCTCTCCGAGCCATGGCAACTTCGCTGAATCGAGCGCCTTCAACGATAAGTCGTGAAATTAACCGTAACGGCGGGTTAAATAAATACCGAGCCAGTCAGGCCGATAAAGCGGCCTGGGATCGCGCACAGCGTCCCAAGACCTGTAAACTGGTGGTGAATCGAGCGCTGGCGCGCATTGTGGCCAGCAAGCTCCGGTTGAAATGGTCGCCGGAACAAATAGCCGGGTGGCTCAAACGCACGTATCCAGACGACGGGACTTACCAGGTGTCACATGAAACTATCTATCGCAGCCTCTTCATTCAGGCCCGAGGCGCCTTGAAAAAAGAGCTATTAGAACATCTACGGCGTACCCGCGCCATGCGCCGGTCACGCCACCACATGCAGAAAACAGCGAACCACGGCAGAATCACTGACGCCGTGTCAATTAGTGGGCGCCCGGCCTCGGTGGAAGATCGGGCTGTACCTGGCCATTGGGAAGGCGACCTGCTTTTTGGCAGCAACAATAGCCAGATGGCCACCCTCATCGAACGTCACTCACGCTACGTGATGCTGGTCAAGGTAGACAACAAGGATACCGAGACGGTCATCAACGCACTGATTAAACACGCTCACACGTTACCGCAGGAGCTTTACCAATCATTAACCTGGGATCGGGGTAAAGAAATGGCGGATCACAAACGCTTTTCACTGGCGACTGATATAAAAGTGTACATCTGTGATCCTCAGAACCCATGGCAACGTGGATCAAATGAAAATACCAATGGGCTATTACGGCAGTACTTTCCGCAGGGAACTGACTTATCGGTTCACTCGCAAGCCAAACTGAATGCCATTGCCAGGCGATTGAACGAGCGTCCCAGAAAGACCTTGGATTATGAGACGCCTGCTGATAGATTTAACGCCTGTGTTGCAATGATCCATTGAATCCGCAGCCGATAGCGGCCTTTTGAGTTTTTAGCGACTTATGCGTCGCCGGGAAACGCTTGTAATAGCCTGTAGGAGCGGCTGTGTCGCGATTACGCACCATGAAACATAGGAAATTTCGCGGCACAGCCGCTCCTACATACAAAACCAAGGTACCCGCCCGTGGGTGCGCGACCAGAACGAGCGTAGCGAGTTCAGGAAGACCAACATGGACCTCCGCAGGAGGTCCTATGGGAAACCCACCAGCAGGTCTAAAAAGAAACTTAATCCATTTGGATTAATTACCAGGTTGGGTATGCATTCCCACGCAGAGTTATACCCTAGGCGTGCGCGGGAACAAGAAAAATCGTAGCTGGGATTCGCAGACGACCCCGGCTTACACCATGTGCATAAATGGTGACGCCTTGTCCTCGCCATGACGGACATCGATGAAGTTCCGGTCCTTGAGCATGATGTCTCGGTACAACCAGGGGAAACCGGTCTTTTTTCCTCACCACCAGATCTTGCACGATACTGATGATTCCTTGCGCAAGGTCGGCCCTCCGATCTGTAGTTGTCCTGCTGGTAGAATCAACCCGTAAACTGCGTTGCAATCAGTCTGCCCGTTGCATAGACGGGCTGAATCCGCGAAGATAGTCTATAATGATAACGTGCCTGTCATGGCGTCAAGGAGACCGAGTTGGCCCGACAAACCATTGACCAGCCTTTCTGGTGGGGTAAATACACACTTGACGTAGGACAATGCCTGCAGATCAACATCGGCAATGCCAGCCATGCGGTCCTGCGTCAGGCCCAGGAATGGCAGCTGTATTACAACATGGTTGCCGACACTAACGGCAATGATGAAAAATGGCGAGTCACGATCAGCGCCGGAACCAGCGGTGAATATGAGGTGATGGAGCGCTATGTTTACCATCAGACCGGCGCCAGTCTCGACATCCTGCCACTGCCGGCTGACCGGCCGGTGGTTACCCGGCCACTATCACCATTACATCTCCCCAGTGGCGAAGAAATTACACTGTATGTCAGTACGCCGTTGTGGATGCAGATCAGCCCCGGTGAAGTCCAGGTTCAGGAAGTGCCCATCTATCGGCCGTCAGACACCTGGTTCGGGCCTTCAACGATGAAAGGTGAATTATGTTACGCCAGCATGACGCATGGTCGCCCTGCCCTCGCCGATATCCCGCTGCGTCCCCATCGCGCCATTACCCCGGTGCTGATACGTAATCAGGCTGACAGCGCCCTGACGCTGGAGCGGCTTAACCTGCCGGTGCCTTATCTGTCATTGTTTGTCTCAGATAACGGCCAGTTGTGGACAGAACCGGTAACGATGATTCGTACCAGTGACCAAGACACGGCCACGATGGAAATCGGCAAGTGCGCCCCGGCCGAAGCACACGGTGCCAGCCTGGTGACAGCCCCGCGTGTATCGGAGAGCAGGAATATCCTGAGCAACACCATCAGCACACTGTTTGGCTAGAGCATCGGAGCGGACCAATGCACGACCTGTGGACACAACTCACTGACATACTCACCAGCGACCGTGCAATGGTATTTGTACGCGCCGCAATCCTGTTAATCAGCGGAGTGGTACTCGCCAAGATCACCAGTGTCATGGTAAAAAAATTCGCTACAAATAGATTCAGTGTCCACCACACCATGATCCTGCGGCGTGGCAGTTTTTACCTGATCATCGGCCTGTTCCTGATCTCCGCCCTGCATCAACTGGGTTTCAACCTCAGTGTCCTGCTCGGCGCCGCCGGTATCTTTACCGTCGCTATTGGCTTCGCCTCACAGACATCGGCGTCAAACCTGATCAGCGGCCTGTTTCTCGTCGCCGAGCGACCGTTTACAGTCGGCGACGTGATCAAGGTCGGCGATACCCTGGGTGAAGTGTTATCGATTGATCCGTTGTCGGTTAAACTACGCACCTTCGATAACCTGTATGTGCGCATCCCCAATGAGTCGCTGATCAAGTCCGAAACGACAACCCTGACGCGTTTTCCGATTCGCCGTATCGACGTCAAGGTCGGTATCGCCTACAAGGAAGATATCTCCAGAACACGCAAGATACTGGAACAACTTGCACGCGAAAATCCGTTATGCCTGGAAGAACCCAAGCCGCTGTTTATCTTCCTGGGATTCGGTGATTCGTCTCTGGATATACAATTTTCAGTATGGGTGAAACGCGAGAACTTCCTCGGCCTGTTGAATTCGATCAAGGAAGAAATCAAGCTCGCCTTTGATGCCCAGGGTATCGAGATACCTTTCCCGCATCGCAGCCTGTATGCCGGTTCCATTACCGACCCATTCCCGGTAAAAATAGTTGATGCCACATCACCCTCAAGCACAGAATCATCGACAAACAGCTAATAAATATTTTTTGTCGCAGACTGATGTACTGGCAGCATTCACGGGGATCATTCTCTTCATGCTGCTATGGCTTCCGTCCTGCCCGGCCGGCGCCGATGATAACACGACCATCCGGATCAAAATAACCGGTATTGACGGTGAGTTGCTGAAAAACGCCGAGATCTTTCTCAGTATCTATCAACAGAAAGATCAGGCACTCAGCGAGGGCCGTATCCGCAGGCTCCATCAAAAGGCCAGCAAGGATATTTCTCAGGCACTGCAACCCTTCGGCTATTACCGGCCGACCATCGACAGTGAACTGCAGCACCATGAAGACGGTTCATGGACCGCCATCTATCGCGTTAATCCCGGACCACCATTACCTATCGGCAGCGTTGACTTCCAGCTCACCGGTGATGGCACTCAGGACCCGGAATTCAAGAAGCTGGGCAGCAAACTGGCGCTGGCGCCGGGACGCACCCTGAAACACAGCGACTATGAAGATACCAAGACCCGCCTCAGCCGCATGGCTATCGAACGCGGCTATTTCGACTCCCGCTTTGTCAGCCATCATATCAATGTAGACCTGCAGGCCTATCAGGCCGACATCAGCCTGCACTTTGACACCGGTGCACGTTATCACTTTGGCCCGTTGCTGTTTCAGCAGGATCAACTCGACATCGAGCTGTTGCGGAAATTCGCAACCTTTAGTGCCGGTGACCCGTACAATAATGACGATCTGGTGGAATTACAGCGTTACCTGAATGACAGTGATTATTTCAGCGAAGTGGAGGTTCAGCCGTTGCGCGAACAGACTAAGGGCATCAGCGTACCCATCGACGTCCACCTGGTTGCACGCAAAATTCATAAGTACACCTTCGGCCTCGGCTATGGCTCGGATACCGGAGCCCGCGGCATGCTTGGCTGGGAGGTTCCGGTTGTCAATTCACACGGTCACCGCTTTGACTCCGAACTGCGCGTCTCGGAAATCGGCGACAGTGCCAAGCTTCGTTACCGCATACCCATACTTGATCCGCGCACTGACCAGTTGATCTACACCTGGGGCAGAACCCGGGAGGTCACCGACACCAGTACCAGCCTTATCTATTCTGCCAGTGCCGGCATGATCTATGTCCGAGGTAAATGGCGTGAAAACGTCACCCTGACCTACCAGCAGGAACGCTATACCATCGCCGATAACGAGGATCGCAGTATCCTTTTAATGCCCAGCGCCAGCTGGAGCCGGGTGTGGGCCAAAACGCGCCTGCAACCCCGACATGGAGCCAGCCTGCAGTTTGGGTTGCGCGGCGGCAGCAAACAATTGATTTCCGACATTGATTTTATCCAGGCGCGAACCCATGCCAAGCTGATCCTGCCACTGGGTCCGAAGGGACGCCTGTTAATGCGAGGTGATGCCGGCGCCACCGCGGCTGCACCACTGGAAACACTGCCAGCCTCGGTGCGTTATTTCGCCGGTGGTTCCCAAAGCGTGCGCGGTTATGCTTACCAGTCTCTCGGACCGGAAGATGCCAATGGTGATGTCATCGGCGGCAAGTTCCTGCTGGTAGGCAGTATAGAGTACGAACACAGGCTAACGACCAATCTCAGCGTCGCCTTCTTCAACGATGTCGGCAATGCGATTGATGACATCAGTGATCCACTCGAACACGGCGCCGGATTAGGACTGCGCTGGAATTCACCCATCGGCCCGATCCGACTTGACGTGGCTTCGGCATTGAGCAGGGAAGACCATCCCTGGCGCCTGCATATCAATATCGGGCCAGACCTGTGAAACGCTGGTCCCTGTCCATTGCCGCAGTCCTGATCGTGATACCACTGGTATTTATCACTTGGGTGGTCACCAGTGACAGTGGCACACAATGGCTGTTCAACCGCAGCCTGCCACTATTGCCCGAGCAACTTAAGATCACCACGATCAGCGGTCGACTGCTCGGGCCGGTAAAAATCCAGGGATTGCATTACCGTACCGATGCCTTCAAGCTCGACATTGATGGCATTGAACTGGACTGGAAGCCTTCCAGTCTGTTCCAGGGCACGTTCCACATTAAAGAGCTACGGCTGATCAATAGCCGGCTAAGCCTGGCGGATAATTCCAGGGGAGCCCGCGCGGCTGTACCGATGATCAGCCTGCCTGTGGCAATCATTCTCGACTCGGCCACGGCCGACAGCATCCAGGTTTCATCGCCAGGCAAACCATCTGTAGAGTTCACCGGAACAGCACTGCAACTCAGCGCGAACCGCAAGGTGATTACGATCCATTCTTTTTCCACGACCAGTGAACAACGGCATCTGCAGTTAAGTGGCATAGTCCATCCTCGTGACAGACTGCCACTTGAACTCACTGTCAGCTATCGCCAAACGCTCGGCATGGACAGGATTGTCAGCAGTCAGGGTAAGGTCTATGGCGATCTACACAAACTGCAACTGCAGCAGACACTCACCGGGCCAGTAGCGGGACAATTCAAGGCCACGCTGACAAACCTGTTGACCGATTTGCATTGGCAGGTGCAGGTGGAAACCCCGGCCGTCCAGCTGTCAACACTGGCACCATCCTGGCCCGATATCGAAGCCGGCCTGAAGGCCACGGCCAGTGGTGATCAGCAGGATTATACATTTGAGCTCAGTAGCCGGTTTTCCGCTGCGAAAATCCGCAGCGGCCGGTTGGACATGAGCGGCAATGGTAATCTCCGCCGGCTGAACCTGGACCACATCACCGTGACACTGCCGGGTGGACGCATTGACGGACATGCCGAACTGCAGCGCAACACCGACCTGGACTGGACGCTGGCACTGGGGAGTCGGGACTTTGATCTTGGTACCGTTTTTCCCGAACGGGCTGAGAGGGTCACCTTCACTAGCGCAGCACTCGGCAGGATTACACTGGCCAACGCCGCCACGGCCAGCAGCGGGAGTAAAAACAATAAAGCGCCGCCGCTGTATACGTTTGAACTTAAAACCGATGCCTCCACAACTCACATGCCGTCCACCCACCTGCAACTGGCCGGTAGCGGTGACCTTGACAGGCTGCGTTTGAAAACCCTGTCGCTGACATTGCCACAGGGCGGACACGTCAAAGGTAACGCTGAATTACACAGAAACAAAGGACTGAGCTGGAAACTGTCACTTGCGGGTAAGGATATCAATCCGGGACTCTTCCAGCCTGATTGGACGGGACAACTAGGATTCAGTGCCACGAGTACGGGCAAATTCAGGGACAAGCGCGTCGATGCGCAGGTCGACATTGATGATGCCGGCGGAAAACTGCGTGGCTACCCGCTGGCGCTGCAGGCGAGTCTGGCCATCCAGTCCTCGCAATTGAATATCAACCGGCTACAACTGGACTCCGGTCATTCGCATATACTGGTCAACGGTCTGGCCGGCAGGCAACTAAAACTGGACTGGGAAATCCACTCCCCGGATCTTCAGGAACTGCATCCGCAAGCACGGGGGCAGTTGCAGGCCAGTGGCCATATCACAGGCTCCATTGATCAACCCGGTATTCGATTTACCGCACAGGGACAGGATCTGGGTTGGCGGGATTATCGTCTGGACAGCTTGGCCGGTAACGGTACGCTGGACCTGTTCTCATGGCAGACACTGCAACTTGAAATTCAGGCACAGGGCCTGGCATTGCCATCGCAGCACCTGGATAATCTCGAGATAAAGCTTGCCGGCAGCGGCTCCAGACATCACCTGGACCTGATCGCCGTTGATGACACAAACCGGATAGCGGTACAACTGGACGGTCACTACCATGACACGCAGTGGCAGGGACAACTGCTTGAGGCGACGCTGACCTCTGCACACTATGATGAATGGCAGCTCGAATCCACCGTTGATCTGCAATTCACCGCCACCCGTGTGGACAGCCAGCCGCTGTGCTGGAAATCGGCTCGCGGCCGTCTGTGTCTGGATCTCGAACGCCGACAACGTCACTGGATCGCCACACTGAATGCGGAAGAACTATCGCTGGCCCCCATCGCCGTATTCCTGCCGGACAATCTGCATCTCCAGGGCCTGCTGTCCGGCAAGGCCAGCATCGACTATCAGACCGATGCGGCGATCCGGGCCCGGGCCGAGCTGCTGTTTTCCTCCGGCAAGCTGTCCTACCCACTGATCGAGGGCGAACACGACACCTGGAATTTTGATCGCGGACAAATGGATCTGCGACTGGATGAGGCCGGCCTGGCGATGTCGATGAGCGTCGATGTGAATGGCGACCACTGGCAACTGGCCACGTCATTGCCAGGGCTCGACCCGTTGTCCTTCACGGCCGAAAAGCAGGCCCTGCGCGGGGATGCGCACATCGACATCAGTGACCTGGGCCTGATCGAGGCCTTTATTCCCGAGATACAGGGTTTGCAGGGCACACTGGTGTCTGCGCTGAAGATCTCCGGCACCCTTGCCCAGCCCGAGATCAGCGGTCAGGCGCAGCTTCAACGGGGCCGGTTTCGCATCCCCCGGTTCGGCCTGCATCTTGAAGATCTGGACCTGTCTATCCGCACCCGGGATCTGAACAGGTTCAGCTACCAGGTCAGCGTCAAATCCAACCAGGGCCAGTTGCAGATGAACGGCGACACCGAGTTCCGATCGCCCGATGACTGGTCTGGTACGCTTACGCTCAGGGGCAAGGACTTTGAAGTCATCAACATCCCCGAGGCCAGGATTACGGCGTCACCTGATCTACAGGTGGCGATAAAACCGTATACGGTGCAGATCGACGGCGACATCCATATACCCAGGGCCAAACTGCAACCCAAGGACCTGAGTCAGGCAACACCGATCTCGAACGATGTGTCGATCAAAAGGGCCGGAGTTACCGAACCCGAAAAAAAATGGCAGATCAACAGTCATATACGGCTGACACTGGGTGAACGGGTCTCATGGTACGGTTTTGGTTTTGAGGGCCGCTTCAGCGGCAAGCTGTTACTGGTTGATCAGCCGGATCAGCCGACACTGGCGACGGGAGAACTCACCATCCAGGACGGTCGTTATGAAGCCTATGGACAACGCCTGACGATTGAGCAGGGTCATATACTCTACAGTGGCGGCCCGCTCAACAATCCGGGCCTGAACCTGCGTGCCGCACGTTATATCGGCGAAGTCACGGCAGGCGTCAGGGTAAACGGTACGCTACAGGCACCGCACGCGGAGTTGTACTCGGTTCCGGCCATGGGGCAGACTGACACGCTGGCCTATCTGATACTCGGTCGACCGGTGGAACAGGCTTCCGGTAATGACGGGGCCATGATGGCCAACGCCGCACTGGCCCTGAGCCTCAGCGGCGGCGATCTGTTGGCAAGAAAGATCGGTGACCGTTTCGACCTCGATGAAATGCGCATCGCCTCGAGCGATACCGGTGACCAGGCCGAGCTGATCATCGGACACTACATTGATCCGAGGTTATACCTGAGTTACAGCGTTGGGTTGATCGAGTCCGTCAATACCGTGATAATCCGTTATCAGCTTTCCCGCAACTGGCAATTCAAGGCCGAGAGCGGTATTGAGCAGGGAGCGGACTTGCTGTATGTCATTGAACGTTGAGCGCCGGCCATGGCACCGTCAGGCCCGGATCACGCGGCAAGTCCGTAGACGATCATCATTACGCCGCATAATGTCCCATGTTCCCTCGTTTACAGTACTAGCGAACCAGCACTCCCAATCCCAGGGCCGTCAGTTCTTGCGAGACCATTTCCCGAATCGCGCCGGGATTATCCATCAACATGGCCCGTTCCGCCAGCGTTTCCGCACCTTGCAGTGACAGGCTTCGTATCAACCATTTAATACGTGGTAACCGGGCCGCACTCATACTCAGTATTCTGATGCCTAGACCGATCAACAGTGTAGCCGCAACCGGGTCCGACGCCATCTCTCCACACAGGCTCAGCGGCAGCCGCTGTGCCCCGGCAGCAGTGACGATGCGGCTAATTTCGTGTAATACCGCCGGATGCACATGATCATAACGTGAGGAAACCCTCGCATTATTACGATCCATTGCCAGCAGATACTGGCTCAGGTCATTGGAACCGATGGAAATAAAATCGATTTTACCAGCCCAGAACGGCAGCTGTGACGTCGCCGCCGGTACTTCCATCATAACTCCGACAAGCGGTCGTCGAGGCTCACGTCCTTCGCTCTGCAATTGATTACAGGCATCATCAAGCAGTTCAAGAAAGGCATCCAGTTCACTGGTCGAACTGACCATGGGCAACAATATATGCAGATTATCACCCTTCTCCGCCGCCCGGATCATGGCACGTATCTGGGTCATCAATAGTGGGCTGTTGTCCAGACAGAAACGAATACCCCGCCAACCCAGGGCCGGATTATCCTCGTTGGTAATCGGAAAATAAGGCAACTGCTTGTCGCTGCCAATATCCAGCGTACGCATATAGACCGGTTTTCCGCTATAAGCAGACAGCACATTCCGGTAGATCTGCATCTGTTCATCTTCCGAGGGAAAGCCGTTATGGATCATAAAAGGGATTTCAGTCCGATAAAGACCGACACCCTGTGCACCATTGGCCGGTCCGGCGGAGATATCGGCCATTAATCCGGTATTGGTATACAGGGTAACCGGCACACCATCCGTTGTTATCGCCTCTTCGTCACGTAGCGATCCCAGCTGGGCAAGCAGCTCCCTGTCCTCTTCCACGAGCCCGTGGAATTCCTGCAACACTGCCGCGGTGGGATTGACGATAACCTGATTATGATTACCATCCACGATCAGTGTTTCACCATTGACAATACCCTTGATGGCACCTACGCCCATCAATGCCGGTACACCCAGGGCATTGGCCAGCACCGCGGTATGGGAGAGAGTAGAACCGGCAAAACAGACGATGCCGGCAAGACGTTCCGGTGGAACCTGGACGATGTCCGAAACGCTGACCTGATTACTGACCAGCACAATCGAATCAGCGCCGGGCAATTGCTGCGGCTTGCCCCCTTCCCAGGCACTGAACAACTTGTTACCTATCTGGATGATATCTTCATGCCGGGCCATCATATATGAGTCATCCATGGCCAGAAACAGACCGGCGATGTGCTGGATAGCCTGGCGTAATGCAGCGGGTAACCAGTTACCTGCACGTATCCGTTCCTCGACCTCATGAGTCAGTGAACTGTCAGTCAACAGCATTCGATGCACAGTAAAGATAGCTTTTATATCATCGCTCAATCTGTCGCCCAGCGCGTTCTGGTCATTTACCAGTTCCTGACTGACACGGGCCACCAACTGATGCCATCTGAGCAACTCGGCATCGATATCGTCGCAAATGGCATCAGGAACCTGGTTCAGATTACCGCTGGAACATAACATGACCTGGCCAATACCCACACCCGGGGCGCCCCTGAGACCGGTACGACGCTGCATTGAATAAGCCGCATTATTTGTCAATAATAATTGCGGCTGCACCAGCAACGTCAGTTGCGCCGCCAGCGTAACGAGAAAGGCCTCTTCTTCATCCGAAAATTGCCGGGTCTGGTGACTCATGACCACCAGCACGCCGATAACCTCCCCGGCACGCACCAGCGGTACGGCACAAAAACCATGGAAACGCTCTTCCCGGGTCAAAGGAAGGTATAAATAGGCCGGGTGCTTTTCGGCATCAGGAATATTGATAGGATGGCGACTGGAAGCCACCAGGCCTACCAGACCCTGTCCGGCAGGCAGGCTGACTTTCCGCACGGCGGCGGCGGCCAGGCCATGACTTGCGATCAAAACCATGTCACCGGCATCGTTACGTAAATACAGGCTGCACACGTCCACGGCCATCGCCGCGCTGATCGATTCGACGATAATACCGGGCTGGTCCGAGACGCGCTCCGATTGCGAAATGGCCTGCGCAATTCGCATTAATTCAAATACTACATTCTTCATGTCACCGATACGCCTTTTCGGGCCGCTTGAATCTCCGTCCGTTTACAGAGTATATAACCCGGATACAGATACCTGGCAATATGAATATGGCGGATATTACACAGGTACGGGACAGGAGTCCCAGATTCATAAAATAGTACTTAGCGGGATATATTGATACCTGTTTGGCTGGTATATTATGTCCTTGATGACCTGTTTCGAGTACATCGTAACTGGAAATGCAATTGACGGTTAAATAAAGAATGGACTATTTCGGCAAGAGCTATCATCCGCCTGGCACGCCTCCGGGTACCCTGAAGGAACATAAATTCGAGAAGCCCGGCAAGCTCGGTATCCGCGTCGTCGATTACACAGCGGAAAGTTTCCAGGAAAAGGAACTGGACACGGCCGATCAATGCCGTGACTTTTTACACAAGACCAGCGTCACCTGGGTCCATTTCCAGGGCCAACCGGACACTGGCAGCCTGGAAAAGATAGGCAGTATCTTCGACCTGCACCCGTTGGCCCTGGAGGACGTATTAAACAGCGGCCAGAGACCCAAGGTCGAAGCCTATAGTGACCAGCTTTTTATCACCATGTCCATGCCCAGCCTTTTGGCTGCAACCATCTCGATAGATCAGGTATCGATCTTTCTGGGTGATGGTTACATCATCAGTTTTCATGCCGGCGAAGATGATCCATTCGAGCCTTTACGCAACCGTTTGCGCAAGAAAAACGCGCCCATTCTCAGGCAACAGGCTGATTACCTGTTATACAGCATTCTGGACCTGATCATCGACCAGGGATATCCGATTCTGGAACGGTTCGGAGAAGAAATAGAAGCCATCGAAGATGATCTCCTCACCACCTCCATGCACAAAAACACCCTCACCGATATTCATCGTATACGCCGCGAGCTATTGCTGTTAAGACGAAATCTGTGGCCGCAACGGGAGGTTCTGAATAATCTGTTACGCAGCGATAACGCCCTGGTTAAGATGGACACCATAATCTACCTGCGCGACTGCTATGATCATACGATCCAGATCATGGATCTGATCGAAAACTATCGCGATATGGCCGCCAGCATGATCGATGTTTACCTGTCCTCCTCGAGCCACCGTCTGAACGAGATAATGCGCATACTGACCATGATTGCGACTATCTTCATCCCCCTGACCTTCATAGTCGGTGTCTATGGTATGAATTTCACTCACCCCGGCAGCCCATGGGCGATGCCTGAATTACATTGGTACTACGGCTACCCTATTACCTGGGCAATCATGATAGCAATCGTTATCGGTATGATTTTTTACTTCAAAAGGAAACATTGGCTTTAGTTAGCACTGCGTATGAAATCCGGTAAAGAAAAAATATTGATGAAGGTCGGCTGGCGCGAACGGGTTTCACTGCCCGAACTGGGACTGGATGCGGTGATAGCCAAGGTGGATACCGGCGCCAGAACCTCCTGCCTGCACGCCTTTTACGTCACGCCATTTGTCAAAAATGATGAAAAGTGGGTGCGCTTTGGTATACATCCACATCAGGATGATTCCCTAACAGAGGTAATCTGCGAAGCAAGGATTCATGATGAGCGCTTGATTTCCGATTCAGGTGGACATAAGGAAATGCGTTATATCATATCAACGACGATAATTCTGGGGGCTCATACCCGGCCGATAGAACTGTCTTTAACCAACCGTGATACAATGCGCTTTCGCATGCTGCTTGGACGTACGGCAATGAAAAATATCATCGTTTATCCGAAAAAGTCTTTTTTGCTGAAGCAGAAATAAATTTTACTTAACGAGATAACTCATGCGTATTGCCATACTGTCCCGTAACAAAAAACTCTATTCCACTAGCCGTCTGGTGGAAGCGTGTCAGCAACGCGGCCATGAACCCGTGGTGCTGGATGTATTGCGGACCTACATGAATATCTCCTCGAGCAAGCGCGAGGCCCACTTCAATGGCCAGCTACTCCCGCACTTCGATGCGGTTATCCCCCGCATCGGTGCCTCGGTCACATTTTATGGTACTGCCGTCCTCAGACAGCTTGAGATCACCGGTACCTATCCGCTCAATGAATCCGTGGCCATCACCCGTTCACGGGATAAACTGCGCTCACTACAATTACTGGCACGCAAGGATATTGGCATGCCGAATACCGGCTTCGCCCATAACCCGGATGATATCCAGGATTTGATTAAAATGGTCGGTGGCACTCCGCTGGTAATCAAACTGCTGGAAGGCACCCAGGGCATCGGTGTGGTGCTGGCAGAGACCAGGAAGGCTGCGGAAAGTGTTATCGAGGCGTTCCTGGGACTCAAGGCCAATATACTGGTACAGGAATATATCAAGGAGGCAGGTGGTGCCGATATTCGCTGCCTGGTGATCGGGGAAAAAGTGGTTGCGGCAATGAAACGTCAGGCCCAACCGGGGGAGTTCCGCTCCAATCTGCATCGTGGCGGCAGTGCTTCGTTAATCAAATTGTCACCAAATGAACGCGCAACCGCGATTAAGGCCGCCAAGATCATGGGTCTGAATGTCGCCGGCGTCGATATTCTCCGCTCCGAGCGCGGCCCGCTGGTGATGGAGGTCAACTCATCACCCGGTCTCGGTGGTATAGAAACAGCGACCGGCAAGGATGTTGCCGGCATGATCATCCAGTTCATAGAAAGGAATGCCCAGCCGCACAAGACCCGCACGCGAGGAAAAGGCTGATGTCTCCCTTTAATGAGTCCTTCAAGATCAATGGAATAACCATCACTCCCGGCAAGCGGACCACTATCGACCTTCCTGCCGGTCGTCTGTACACCCATGCTCCAATGACGATTCCAGTCCACGTGATCAGCGGAAAAAAACCGGGACCGCGGCTGTTCATCAGTGCCGCCATTCACGGCGACGAAATCAACGGCGTCGAGATCATCCGTCGCCTGCTGAGACGACCGGCACTCAAGCGACTAAAGGGCACCATCATAGCGGTCCCTATCGTCAACGTCCACGGCCTGATTAATCACTCACGCTATCTTCCGGACCGCAGGGATTTGAATCGTTCCTTCCCCGGCTCGGAAAAAGGTTCGCTGGCAGCACGCCTTGCCTATCTCTTCATGCACGAGATAGTCGCCCAAAGTACCCACGGTATCGACATCCATACCGGCGCCCAGCATCGCAGCAACCTGCCACAGATTCGTGCCAATATGGATGATGAAGAAACCGGAAGACTCGCCAGGGCATTTGGAGCACCCGTTATCATCTCCTCGAATCTGCGTGATGGCTCTCTCAGAGAAGCGGCTGCCGAACATGGTATCCCGATGTTGCTGTACGAGGCCGGTGAAGCATTGCGTTTTGATGAAGTCTCCATTCGCGCCGGCGTCAAGGGAATTATTAACGTCATGCGCACACTGGACATGCTGCCTCCTTCACGCAGCAAATCGAAAATATGTTTCGCCCCGGTCGTGGCCCGATCGAGCAGTTGGGTGCGCGCATCCAATAGCGGCATCATAAGAACCATGGTACCACTCGGTGGCAGGGTAAAAAAAGATTCCCTGCTAGGCGTTGTCGCCGATCCTTTCGGCGAAAGCGAAGAGAATATCACCGCCTCATACAGCGGCATCATTATCGGCCGCACCAATCTGCCACTTGTCAACGAAGGTGATGCGCTGTTTCATATTGCCCGCTTTGAAAGGGTACATGAAGCGGCAAATACAGTTGATGAATTCAATGTAGAGCTGTCTCCCGAGCCGATTGCAGCACCCCATTCGGAGGGTCCGATTATCTGATACCCGGCTTGTTGATTCACGATTTCATGAAAGTGACTGACCGCAGACCCGCGGCCGCTCTCACCAGCCAGGATCGCCAGCACTTCAACAAGCGGATACACGACTACCCGGGACTGCAATATTCCATTTTCTCCCGGGCGTTGCGTGTTCCAGACGCACATCCTCATTATCAGCGGTAATCAGATGATTATCGCCGGGATTTCCATTATTGCGCCAGTCCATCCACCATTTTCCTGGACATGCCGTTGACTGGTCTAGTGGTGTATGGCCACCGCCTTCAGCGCGTTCATGGTTACATCATAGCTCGGTGCCTTTCTCAACCGGCCCTTGTCTGCATACGAAATAATATCATCGATTGATAAAATGCCCGCAAGAGAACCGTCTTCTTCCACAACCGGCAACCGGCGTACTTTTTTATCCTGCATGATTGCCAGTGCGTCTTCAATAGTGTCCGTACCCGAACAGGTATACAGTGTCCGGTCAGCGGTAATTATCAATACGGATAATTCCTCGGGCGCCCTGTTGTTCAGCGCACAACACATAGCGATGTCCCGGTCCGTTACGATGCCGACCGGCCTGTTGTCGTTGACAACGGGAATTGAACCGCAGTCATTTTCCCACATCATGAGGGCGGCCTGGGCGAGGCTGGTATCCGGCGAACAACTCTTTACGTTAGAACTCATTATGTCATTTACATTCATGTCAGTGCTCCTTGCTAGTCAATGCAGTTACCCGTTCTGTAAATCGATTTACCGGCGCTAACCGGTAAATAAAAATTATGCTATTTTTCCCTTTTTAACAAGCATTTTTCAGCCTGGTCGCACCAGCTAAAATGGTCATCCATATGCATTAATCCGGCCAACATTCAGCAGGGGGATAGCTAAAGGACCCCGGTCTGCTATCATTAAAGCTGTTTAAATAATTTCGCCCGGTATTGAACCGCTTACCGGGATAAAATGAAAAGATTGACCTGCGTTACACGTTCCCCATGCAGGTCTGTGATGTCGGCAACCGGATTAAGACCATTGTATAATTGATGCTTTGCAACATCTTTGATAACAACGCACAATCACTTGACGGAAACCGTTAACGATGAAAAAAAAACCCGCTACAGATATCAAGGACCCCGGCCTGGCTGCACAGGGCAAGGAACGTATCGATTGGGCTCTGCATGAGATGCCTGTATTACAGGCAATAAAGAGCCGCTTCGCCCGTACCCGGCCTCTGCAGGGGCTGCGCATCAGTGCCTGCCTGCACATTAC
>Ga0210101_1000210_pt1 | contig 21600 bp, 18 predicted proteins | sample Muzzi_PWC_D1_FD_185534 | JGI IMG/M metagenome (GOLD analysis project Ga0210101, IMG submission 185534) | Wetland microbial communities from San Francisco Bay, California, USA, that impact long-term carbon sequestration - Muzzi_PWC_D1 (SPAdes) | ecosystem: Environmental > Aquatic > Marine >... | reverse complement strand
TTCCGGCCAGCTCAAGCGCCCGGTCGAATGCGATTTCGCGCACCTCAACCCCCTGGGCCGTCGCGGTTGGGCCCACCGGCCGATTCCTCTCGGCGGCCGGCGGCCGTTTCTCCACGGTGCCGCTGTCAGCTTCGACGCTCCGATTGGCCTGCTCCATGCGATCGCAACGATAGCAAGCGTCCTACGTACCGAACCGATCGCAGCAGAGCGATTCAGCCAGCCAAAGCGGCGAGTTCGGCGCTGAATGCCAACGCTCGCCACTCGAAATCGATGGGCTTGCCGGCACCGAACTTGGCCTCCATCGCGGCGGCGGCCAAGTCCAGCGCTCGCTCGTCGCCTTCACGGGGGCCAGGCGCGCTGGGAAGGCCGAGGGCGCGTCGGTAGGCAATGTATTCGGCGATGTCGGCGAAGCGGGCGGGGAACGCGATCTCGACCAGCTCGGTTGTCTGCAAAAAGACATTCCGCAGTAGCGTCTGCGCCGCATCGGCAGTGAAAGGCCGGATCGGCTCGAGACCGGCTGCCTGCCGTGCCTCCGAGAGCACCTCGAGCTCGAGGTAGTCGCTGCCCCAGAAGGCGACACAGAGGCGGCCACCGGGAGTCAGTACGCGGGCGCACTCGCGCAGTCCGGGTTCGCAGGTGTGAAGGTATGCGAACTGGCTGAAGATGCGGTCGAAGCTCGCGTCGGCGAATGGAAATTCGGACTCGTAATCGAGTGGCAACAACTCAGTGTTCGGGCGGTTGGCGACCACGGTCCCCAGCAGTGTCAGCATTGCCGGGCTGCGGTCGGTCGCAACCAGCTTGGCGCCCGGGGGCAGCCGCCTGGCTAGGTGCCGGGTCAGCGAACCGGACCCGGCGGCGATCTCGAGCACTGTTTGGCCCGGACCTCCCAGGTCGATCAGCCCCTCGGCAACCGGTTTGAAGCGAGGTGCGACCAGGCGGTTGTATTCGCGGGCGGCCGCGGGGTCGTACGAGACTTGACCGGACACGGCCGCCGACGGATGCATGACCGCGACACTACTACCGGTTGGTCGGATGCGCCTCGGCCCGCGCGGTAGACGTTTGAACCGCATAGCGGCTCAAACGTCTACCGGACCACGAGCGGCGCGTCGGCAACCAGCCCGGAGGAGACCGCCATCCTCGGCACGCGCAGCACGGCGCGAAGCAGCGACAATTCGGAGTCCTATGCGGGAAGCACGGATCAGGGTTCGATTGCGCCCGAGGGGTTCGCGGGACGAGCTGGCCGGGATGCGCGACGGGGTTCTGCAGGCGAAGGTGACGGCAGCGCCGATCGGGGGCAAGGCGAACAAGGCTCTCTGCAGGATGATCGCCAAGCGCGCCGGCGTGGCGCCGTCGCGGGTCAGCGTGCTGCGGGGCGAGAAATCGCGGCAGAAGGTCGTCCGGGTGGAGGGGCTGGACCAGGCCGAGGCGGTGGAGGCGCTGGCAAGCGGTGGCGCCGTGGGCTAGTGTCGAACGGTCTCCTCAACCAGAACGGAGCCTCTCAATGGCATATGAGATGAAGATCCGCGGCACCCAGGACGAGGTCAAGATCCGCAGTCCGTGGGCGGCGGCCCTGCTGCCGCTGATCACGCTCGGCATCTACCACCTGGTCTGGTGGTACCGGATCAACTGCGAGCTGCGCGACTACGGCAACGCCAAGGGCTACGACCTCGGCCAGAACCCGACCAACTCGCTGCTCGCCGTCTTTCCCGGCGGCCTGATCATCGTTCCGGCGCTGATCGCCTACTGGCGCGGCGTGAAGCGGGTCATGGGCGCCTCCAACCTCGCCGGCAAGGAGCCGCTCAACGGCTGGATCGCGATCATCCTCTACGTGCTGCTCGCTCCGGCGCTGTGGGGCTACGTCCAGGTCTCGCTCAACGACATCTGGCGCGAGGAAGCCGAAGCGCTGCCCGGTCAGGAGCCGCCGCCCAGCCCGCCGAGCGAGATGCCGCCGCCGCTGCCCGCGGACCCGCAGCCGCCCAGCGACCAGCCGCCGCCCAGCGACCAGCCGCCGCCCAGCGACCAGCCGCCGCCCGCCCAGTAGGGCTCAGCGCTCAGAGCAGTCGGCCTGCCGGTTGGCGACCGACCCGTCCGGCATCACCGTGTTGCACAGGGTGGCGCCGGCCGGGAAGGCCGCGTCCACCCTGGCCCCCGAGAGGATCGCTTCGCTGAGGTCGGTGCCGCCAAACCGGGCCTTGCGCAGATCGGTGCCCGCGAGGGCGGCTGAGCCCAGGCGAGCGTTTCGGAGGTCGGCGCCGCGTAGGCTGGCGCGGGTCAGGTTCGAGTCGCGGGCGTCCGCGCCTCGCAGTTTGACCTCTTGCAGATTCGCGCCCACCAGGTCGGCAAGGGTCATGTCTGCGTGCGACATGTCGGAGAGGGAGAAGTCGGTCCTGACACCGGCGCTGCCGGCGAGCACCGCGCGGCGAAAGTCCGCCCCACGCAGGCGGGCGAAGGAGAGGTTGCCGAGGGCGATGTCGGCGCCGCGGAAGTCCGCTCCGGGAAAGCGGGCGTAGGAGAGGAAGGCGGCGCGAATCCGGGCGCCGCGCAGGTTGCCGTCCGGGCAGACCGAGGAGGGGGCGATGACACAACCGTGAATCCGCGCGCCGGGCAGTGGCGGCGCTTCGCCGGATTCCTTCAGCACCGTGTAGGGCGCGGCCCCGGGCGGGATCCGGATCGTCGGCCCGCGCGGGTGTTTGGACGGAGTCGGGCAGCTCTGGCGCCGGTTGCGGAGATGGCCGTCGGGCATGATCGTGTCGCAGAACTTCGCTCCCGCCAGTCGGGCGCCGCGCAGATCGGCGCGGTGGAGATCGGCGAAGGTGAGGGTGGCGCCGCGCAGGTCGGCGCCCCGTAGGTCGGCCCCTGCGGCCAACGTCCCGGAGAGGAACGCATCGCGCAGGTCGGCGCCGCGCAGGTCGGCGCCGCTGAGGTCCGCGATGAACAGGTTCGCCTTGCGCAGGTTGGCAATGCGGGCGCGCATCTCGGCAAGCCCGCCGAGCGTCAGGTCGGCGCCGGAGAGGTCCGCTCGGTCGAGGTGTGCGTAGCTGGCGACAAGCGCTGCAGCTCGTACCTGGCGCAGGTCGGCGCCTTCGAGGCGGGAAAGCGAGAACGTCGCTCCGGCCAGCTTCGCGCCGGCTGCGTGAAGGCGGCGAAGGTCCGATGAGGTGACGATCGCCCCGGTCAGCTTCTCCGCGTCCAGCTCGGCGCCTGGGCATTGCGCGAAGGGCTCGAGGCGGCAGCCGCCGATGATCGCGCCGACTTCCACGGTCCCTTCGCCGAACGCCTCCAGCACGGGGTAGAAGGGGTTGGTCGGTTTCACGACCACCGGCGCCCGCCCCTTTGCCGGCGCTGCGGCGGGCGCGGTTCCGAGGGCGATGCCGACGGCGGCGAGAAGGAGGATCCACTTCATTGCAACGCCATCTAACCTCGTGGTGTGGACAGGAGCCTGCTCGAGAGGAGCCTCGTCGAGGCCGGCGAGCCCTCCTACCGCGCCTCCCAGGTCTGGGAGTGGGTGGCGCGCGGGGCGCGCTCCTACGAGGAGATGACGAACCTGCCGCTCGCGCTGCGCGGGCAGCTCGCCGCCGAAGTGCCGCTCTCCACCCTCGAGCTGGAGGCCGAGGCGAAGTCGGACGACGGCACGGTCAAGGCGCTGTTCCACACCCGCGACGGGCGACCCGTGGAGGCGGTCCTGATGCGCTACCGCGACGGGCGGCGCTCGGTCTGCGTCTCCTCGCAGTCGGGCTGCCCGCTCACCTGCACCTTCTGCGCCACCGGCCAGATGGCGTTCGGCCGCAACCTCAGCGCCGACGAGATCCTCGACCAGGCGCTGCACTTCCGCCGCATCGAGGCGATCAACCACGTCGTCTTCATGGGGATGGGCGAGCCGACGATGAACCTCGACGCCGTGCTCGCCGCCTGCGGGCGGCTGCCCGAGCTGGGCGTCAGCCATCGCCGCACCGCGATCTCCACGGTCGGCTGGGTGCCCGGCATCGACCGACTCGCCGGGTGCGAGATGCCGCTCGCCCTCGCCCTCTCGCTGCACGCGCCGAACGACGCCCTGCGCTCGCAGCTGATGCCGGTCAACGACCGCTACCCGCTGGCCGAGGTGCTCGCCGCCTGCGAGCGCTACCTCGCCCGCCGCCACCGCAAGGTCTTCGTCGAGTACGTGATGCTCGAGGGCGTCAACGATCTGCCCGAGCACGCCCGCCAGCTCGCCGCCCTGCTCGACCCGCGCGCCTACAAGCTCAACCTGATCCCCTACAACCCGACCGGCGCCTACGACGGCTCGCCGCCCGAGCGGATCGAGCGGTTCCGGGCGATCCTCGCCGAGCACCGGCTCACGGCGACCGTCCGCCTCACCCGCGGCCGCGAGATCGACGCCGCCTGCGGCCAGCTCGCGGCGGGTACCCGCTAGCGCGAGGACCGGCGTGGCTCGGGCGAGGAGGAGCGGCAGGATTCCAATCGCCCTACCGGGCGAGCAGGCCGGCCCGCTGCGCAAGATCCTGCAGCGGCTGGCGATCGCCCTGGCCCTGATCGCCCTGGTGGCCGGGGTCGCCTACGGCGGCCGCGACGGCTACATCGATCCGGAGGGCGATCGGATCAGCGTCCTCGACGCCTTCTACTACTCGACCGTCAGCATCACGACCACCGGCTACGGCGACATCCTTCCGGTCACCGACGGGGCTAGGCTGGCTACGACCGTGATCGTGACCCCGGCGAGGGTGCTGTTCCTGATCCTCCTGGTCGGCACCACGTTGGAGATACTGGCGGAACGCAGCCGAGAGGCATACCGACTCGCTCGCTGGAGGAAGCGCTTGCAGAACCATACGATCGTCTGTGGATACGGCGTCAAGGGTCGCAGTGCCGTGCGCACGCTGTTCGGCAAGGGCCTGGACCCCAAGCAGGTCGTCGCGATCGAGCCGAGCGCGGAGGCGCGGGGTCGGGCGACCGCCGACGGGCTCGCGGTGGTAGCCGGGAGCGCGGCGACGCAGGACGCGCTCGCCGAAGCGGACATCGCCAAGGCCTCGGCGGTGATCGTCGCCGCCGACCGCGACGACACCGCGGTGCTGATCACGCTCACGGCGCGCGAGCTGAACCCAGAGGCGACGATAGTGGCCGCGGTGCGCGAGGAGGAGAACGTCCACCTCCTGCACCAGAGCGGCGCCAACGCGGTGATCACCTCCTCCGGCGCCGCCGGGCGGCTGCTCGGCCTCTCCACCGAGTCGCCCCAGGTGACCGAGGTGATGGAGGATCTGCTCACGGTTGGCGAGGGCCTCGACATCGCCGAGCGGCGGGTCGGTCCGGACGAGGCCGGCCCGAGCCCTTCCCGCGCTGGGGAGGCGATCGTGCTCGCGGTGGTCCGCGACGGCGAGCTGATCCGCTTCGACGACGAGCGCGCTGCGGAGCTGCGCGACGGCGACCGAGTGGTGGAGCTGTTCAGCCATCGAGGCTGAACGCCGAGGGGCATCCTCTGGCTGGTCAGCCAACTACCATGCGTCCATGCCCGTCGACGTCGCTAGCGTCCCCTCGCGGCGCGTCCCGCCCCCCGAGCAGCGCAGCGGCAGCCCGTTCGTCCGCCTGCTCGACGACGCACGCGCCGAGCTGCGGGTCCGCCGCCGCGGCGCCTACCCGCCGGGCCCGCAGGACTTCAACCTCGGCCGCACGCTCCGGATCGCCCGCGATCCGTTGCCGCTGCTGCTCTCCCTCTACGAGGAGCACGGGCCGATCTTCAGCGTTCGCATACTCCACCACCCGGTCGTCTTCATGCTCGGTCCGGAGGCGAACCACTTCGTCACCGTCGCCCACCCGGAGAACTTCCACTGGCGCGAGTCGAGCTTCGGCGACCTGATCCCGCTGCTCGGCGACGGCCTGCTGACGATCGACGACGCCTACCACGACCGGGCGCGCGAGATCATGATGCCGGCCTTCCACCGCGAGCAGGTCGCCGCCTCGGTCGAGACGATGGTCGCCGAGGCGACCGCGGCAATCGCGGCGCTGCGGCCCGGCGAGGTCGTCGACCTCTACGAGTGGATGCGCAGCCTGGCGATGCGGATCGCGATGCGGGCGCTGCTCGGCCTCGATCCCGACGAGGCCGGCAAGGGCGCCGCCGCCGCCGAGCATTTCGAGCGAGCGCTCGGCTTCTACGGGATCGACTTCCATATGCGCCTGCTGCGCGGCCCCGGCTCGCCCTGGTCGAAGATGGTCGCCTCGCGGGCGATCCTCGACGAGATCGTCTACGGCGAGATCGCCGAGCGCCGCGCCGCGCCCGACCCCAACAAGAAGGACGTCCTCAGCCTGCTGCTCGGCGTGCGCGACGAGGCGGGGGAGGGGTTCTCCGACAAGGAGGTGCGCGACCAGGCGATGACCCTGATGTTCGCCGGCCACGACACCTCGACCTCGACCCTGAGCTTCATGATGCACGAGCTGGCGCGCCACCCCGACGTGGTCGAGCGGCTCTGCGAGGAGCAGGACCGGGTGCTGGGGGGCGAGCCGCCCGACATCGACCGGCTGGAGGGGGAGATGCCCTACCTCGAGATGGTCCTCGACGAGGTGCTGCGGCTCTACCCGCCGGCCTGGATCGGGCCGCGCCGCGCGGTCCGCGACTTCGAGTTCGGCGGCTGCCGGGTCGCCCGTGGCGCCTACGTCAACTACTGCTCCTGGGCCAGCCACCGCATCCCCGAGGTGTTCCCCGAGCCGGAGGCGTTCATCCCCGAGCGCTTCACCCGCGAGCGCAAGGCGGCGCTGCCGCGCGGCGCCTACGTCCCGTTCGGCGGCGGGCGGCGGATCTGCATCGGCAAGCGCTTCGGCCAGACCGAGGTGAAGCTGGTGGCGACGATGCTGCTGCAGCGCCTCCGCCTCGACGCCCTCCCCGGGCGGACGATGACCGTGCGCCAGATGCCGACCCTCTCGCCGAAGGGCGGCCTGCGGATGCGGGTACTGTCCCGCGCGTGAGGGCCCTGGTCGTCTCCGACACCCACTTCGGCGCCTGGACGGGCAGGGACCTGCTGCGCGAGGAGGTCTACCTGGAACGGCTGGCGCCGGCGCTCGACGGGGCCGACGAGCTGATCTTCCTCGGCGACCTGTTCGACTTCCTGTTCGGCTCGGTCGGCGACGCGGTCGAGGCGAGCGGCGGCCTGCTGCGGCTGATCGCCGAGCGGATGCCCGGCAAGCGGCTGGTCTTCCTGGCCGGCAACCACGACCACCACCTGGTCCACCGCGACGGCGAGGACCGGATGGAGGCGCGGCTCGCGGCCGGGCTGGAGCCGCGCAGCTCGGACCGCGGGAGCGGCGCTTCGGGGGAGCCCGGCCCGCGCTGGTTCCACTCGTTCCTCGAGAGCCGCCTGCCCGGGATCGAGGTCGAGGTCGCCTACCCGGCCTACAGCTTCGCCGGCGTGCTCTGCACGCACGGCCACTACCTCGACCCGCACGCCCGGCTCGCCGGCTCGCGCGGCGACCGCATCCTCACCCGCACGCTCTGGTCGATCGCCACCGGCGGCCCCGAGGATCCGAAGACGGTCGAGGACTACGAGTCGGTGATCACCCTGCTCACCGAGTGGCTCTACATCGCCGCCCAGATGCCGCACGGCACGCACGCCCAGCAGAACGTCTTCCGGGCGGTGCAGCGGCTCGGCAAGGCGGTCTCGGCGCTCGGCCTGCCGCTCCGCGGCGCCAGGCGGCTGGTCGCCGAGCTGCGCGACCGCGGGGTCGGCGACGGCGCCGCGGCGGAGGCGCTGCCGAGCGAGGAGCACTTCGACGCGGTCGTCCGCGCCGAGACGGTGCGCCAGAACCGCGAACAGCCGGTCGAGGGGATCGGCTGGCCGCGGCCGGTCTACCCGCAGGCCTCGGTCGTCTCGCGCAGCGACCCCTCCGAGCATGCGCTGGAGGCCTTCGCGCGGGTGGTCGAGAACCTCGGCTGGAACCGCGAGACCGACAAGATCGTCTTCGCCCACACCCACCAGCCGCTCGCCGACGTCCGCTCCAGCGGCGACTCGCGCACCCGCTACTGGAACACCGGCTCGTGGATCTACGAGCCCGACCTCGGCTCGCGCCAGGCCTACGCCCGCTACCTGCGCTACGCCTGGCCGGGGACGGTCGTGGCGATCGACGACGAAGCCCCAGAGCCCCAGCTACTCGAGCTTCTCGCCGAGCTAAATCCCCTCAACGGCGGCCCGGGTCTCCCCAGCTCACCGTAAGGGGATCGCCCCGCCACCCAACTACTTGATGAACAGCATCTCCTCGTACTTGGGCAGCGGCCAGAGGTCGTCGCTGACCACCCGCTCCAGCTTGTCGGCTGCCTCCCTCACCTGAGCCATCGCCGCAAGCTGCTTGTCGCGGGCGTGGATCGCCAGCTCCATCCCCTCGAGGTCCTCGGGGTAGGCGTTCGCCGCTTCCAGCTCGCCCAGCGCGCCGACCAGCTCGTCGACCAGGCCGCGCAGCTCGCCCTCGATCGCGGAGACTCCGGACTCGGCGATCAGCGCCAGGTAGCGCAGGGCGGCCGGCAGGATCATCGTCTTGGCGATCGAGAAGGTCGTCTCCGCCTCGATGTTGGCGCGGAGCGCGTACTGCTCGAGCCACACCTCGTAGCGGGACTCCAGCTCGCGCTCGGAGAGCACGTCGTAGTCGCCGAACGCCTTCACGGACTGCTCGGAGAGCACTTCCGGCAGCGCATCGGGGGAGGTGCGCAGGTTCTTCAGACCCCGCTGCTCGGCCTCCGCGTGCCACTCCTCGGCGTAGTTGTCGCCGTCGAAGCAGATCTGCCTGTTGGCGAGGTAGGAATCCTTGACGACCTCGATCACCGCCTCGGCGGTGTCCATGCCGTCGTCCTTCTTCGCCGCGAGCTGGTCGGCCAGCTCGTCGATCGCCTCGGCGGCGATCGTGTTCAGCACCGTGTTGGGGAAGGCGAGCGACATGCTCGACCCCAGCGCCCGGAACTCGAATTTGTTGCCGGTGAAGGCGAACGGCGAGGTGCGGTTGCGGTCGCCGCCGTGCATCGGCAGTTTCGGCAGCACGGTCGCCCCCAGCTCGAGGAACGAGGCGGGGGTGTGCGGGTCGCCCGAGCCGGTCGCGATCGCCTCGAAGACCTTGTTCAGCTCGGCGCCGAGGAAGATCGAGATGATCGCCGGCGGCGCCTCGTTGGCGCCGAGCCGGTGGTCCTGGCCGATGTTGGCGACCGAGGCTCGCAGCAGCCCCTGGTGCTTGTTGACCGCCTGGATCACCGCGGCGCAGAAGAACAGGAAGTGGACGTTGTCGGCCGGGGTGTCGCCCGGGTCGAGCAGGTTGGTCCCGGTGTCGGTCCCCATCGACCAGTTGTTGTGCTTGCCGGAGCCGTTGACGCCGGCGAACGGCTTCTCGTGCAGCAGGCAGACGAGGCCGTAGCGCCGCGCCACGCTTTCCATCACCTGCATCATCAGCTGCTGGTGGTCGGAGCCGACGTTGGAGTTCTCGAACACCGGCGCGATCTCGTACTGGTTGGGCGCCACCTCGTTGTGGCGGGTCTTGACCGGGATGCCGAGCTTGCGCATCTCCAGCTCCGACTCCAGCATGCAGGCGAGGATCCGCTCGGGGATCGAGCCGAAGTAGTGGTCGTCGAGCTCGTGGCCCTTCGGCGGCTTGGCGCCCAGCAGGGTGCGCCCGGTGTAGATCAGGTCGGGGCGCTCGAAGAAGTACTGCTCGTCGATCAGGAAGTACTCCTGCTCGGGCCCGACCGTGGTGAAGACGCGCTTGCTGTCCTCGTCGCCGAGCAGGCGCAGCGCCTTGATCGCGGAGCGCGACAGCGCGTCCATCGAGCGCAGCAGGGGGATCTTCGCGTCGAGCGCCTCACCGGTCCAGGAGGCGAAGGCGGTCGGGATGCAGAGCAGCGCCCCGTTCGGGTTCTCGAGGATGAAGGCGGGGGAGGTCGGGTCCCAGGCGGTGTAGCCACGCGCCTCGAAGGTGGCGCGGACGCCGCCGGTCGGGAACGAGGAGGCGTCGGGCTCGCCCTGGATCAGCTCCTTGCCGGTGAAGCCGGCCAGCGCCCTGCCCTCCTCGGCCGGCGAGAAGAAGGAGTCGTGCTTCTCGGCCGTGGAGCCGGTCAGCGGCTGGAACATGTGGGTGAAGTGGGTGGCGCCCTTCTCCAGCGCCCAGTCCTTCATCGCCGTGGCGACGGCGTCGGCGAGCGCCGGGTCGAGCGTTCCGCCCCCGTCCAGGGCGGCTTGCAGCTTTTCGAAGACGTTGCTCGGCAGCCGTTCGCGCTGCACGGCGACGGAGAAGACGCTGGTCGCGAACGGGTCGTTCTCGGGCTGGGTCAGGTCGATCGCGCCGAGGGCCTCCCCGTTGGAGCTCCACTGCGCGGCGGTCACGTTCTGCTGGCGGATACGAGTCATCGCTGTGTCAATCCCTCGCTTGCGGCGCGCCCGTCCTGGCGGGCGCGTTCGGTTGCCGGTCAACTCCCTTGAAGAGCCAAAGGAGCCTAATGGTCGGACGCCGGAAATGCCTTTGTACCGCGGTACAAGGATCGCCCGGGGCCTTTGGCCCGGCGGAGAGCGATAGCCTCCCCGCCGCGCCCACAAGCCAGATTCGGAGGAATCGCAAGAATGTTCGTCTCCAAGGCCGCCGTCGTCGGCGGCGGCACGATGGGCGGCGAGATCGCGCAGGCGATCGCCGCCGCCGACATCCCGGTCGTCGTCAAGGACGTCGACCAGAAGTTCGTCGACGCGGCGCTCGAGAAGGCCCGCGCCGTCACCGAGGGCCAGCTCGGCCGCCTCGTCAAGAAGGAGAAGCTGACCCAGGAGCAGGCCGACGCGCGGCTCGACGAGGTGATGGGGATGATCGCGGGCACGACCAGCTACGCCGAGCTCGGCGACGTCGACTTCGTGGTCGAGGCGGTGCCGGAGAAGATGGAGATCAAGCAGGCCGTCTTCAGCGAGCTGGACGCGGCGACGCCCGGCCACGCGATCCTCGCCTCCAACACCTCCTCGCTCTCGATCGCCGAGATCGGCGAAGCGACCCTGCGCCCCGACAAGGTGGTCGGCTTCCACTTCTTCTACCCGGCCTCGGTGATGCCACTGGTCGAGGTGGTCGCCGGCGAAGAGACCTCGCAGGAGACCGCCACCGCCGCCTACAACTTCGCCCAGGCGATCCGCAAGCAGCCGATCGTCTGCGGCGAGGTGCCAGGTTTCGTCGTCAACCGGGTGCTGATGGCGACGATCGGCGAGATCTGGCGCGCCCAGGAGGAGCAGGGGCTCTCGTTGAAGGCGATCGACGAGGCGATCGCCGCCGCCAAGGTCGCCCCGATGGGGCCGTTCTTCCTCAGCGACCTGCTCGGCCTCGACACGGTCCTGCACGTCGCCGAGCACCTCGCCGACTCCTACGGCGAGGGCTTCTACGTGCACAGGGGGCTCCAGCAGCTGGTCGCCGACGGCAAGCTCGGCGCGAAGAGCGGCGGCGAGGGCTTCTTCTCCGACGGCGAGCAGACGGTCCCAGGCGAGGCCGAGCCCGACGCCGAGGAGCTGGTCGCGATGTTCACCGGGCGGGCGCTGATCGAGGCCTGCCTGCTGGTCGAGGAGGGCGTCTGCTCGGTCCGCGACATCGACCTCGGGATGATGGCCGGGGCCGGGCTGGACCCGCGCAAAGGCCTCTTCCCGCCGTTCTGGAAAGCCGACCTGGAGGGGTTGGACACGGTGCTGGAGCGGATCGAGCGGCTCGAGGAGAAGCACGGCGAGCGCTTCGCGCCGCCGGTCATCCTGAAGCGGCTGGTCGCCCAGGGCCGCCTCGGCCTCGGCGCCGGCCAGGGCTTCTACCCCTACCCGCAGCCCGACCAGGGCGAGCAGCCGGAGACGGTGAAGTTGGAGACGCGGGGTGGCGTGGCGATCGCCTGGCTCGCCAACGCGCCGATGAACGCGATCTCGCCCGACGTGATCCGCGATCTCGGGGCCGTCTGGGAGCGGGTCAAGGCCGCCGACGGGGTGGGGGCGATGGTGATCGCCTCCTCGATCCCGGTCGTCTTCTCGGCCGGCGCCGACATCAAGGCGTTCACCCAGATGGACGAAAGCTCCGGCGCTGAGCTGCTGAACACCGCCCACGCGCTGCTGCGCGAGCTCGGGCAGGACAGCGTCGCGACGATCGCCGCCGTCAACTCGATCGCCTTCGGCGGCGGCTGCGAGCTGGCGATGGCCTGCGACGTGCGGATCGGCGCCGAGGCGGCGGTCTTCGGCCAGCCGGAGATCAAGCTGGGGATCGTCCCTGGCTTCGGCGGCACCCAGCGGCTGCCCCGCCTGGTCGGACCCAACAAAGCGCTGGAGATGAACCTGATCGGCGACGCGATGCTCGCCGAGGAGGCGCTCGAGTTCGGCCTCGTCAACCGCCTGGCGCCCGACCACGAGGTGTTCGAGACGGCGCTGATCTGGGCGCGCAAGCTGGCCGGCCAGGCGCCGGTCGCCCGCGAGCAGATCAAGCGCGCCTCCCACAAGGGCGACCTCGACGAGGGGATCGAGGCCGAGAAGCGGGCCTTCGCCGCCGCCTTCGGCAGCGAGGACGCCAAGGAGGGGATCGCCGCCTTCCTCGGCAAGCGCACCCCGAGATGGAGCGGGAAGTAGCGGCGGACACCCAGCTGCTCGCACGGATGCTTGAAGCGTCCGCGTGCACCGTCGCGCTGACCGGGGCGGGGGTCTCGGTGCCGTCCGGGATCCCCGATTTCCGCACCCCGGAGACCGGGCTGTGGGAGAACGTCGACCCGATGGAGGTTGCTCACATCGACGCCTTCGAACGCGACCCGGCTCGCTTCTGGTCCTACTACCGGCCTCGCTTCCAGGCGCTCGGCGAGAAGCGGCCGAACCGCGCCCACGAGGCGCTGGCCGAGCTCGAGCGGCGCGGCCTGCTGGAGGGCGTGATCACCCAGAACATCGATCGCCTCCACCGCGTCGCCGGCTCGCGCAACTTGGTCGAGGTGCACGGCTCGATCGAGACCTCGTCCTGCCGCGGTTGCCGGGCGTCCTACGGGATCGATCGGGTCGGCGGGTTGTTCGACTCCACCGGTGTCGCCCGCTGCGCCGCCTGCGGCGGGGCGGTGAAGCCTGACGTGGTCCTGTTCGGCGAGCTGCTGCCGGAGGAGGCGATCGCCCGCGCGCAGGAGCTGGCGACGCGGGCCGAGCTGATGCTCTGCGTCGGCTCCTCGCTCGTCGTCCACCCGGTCGCCGCTCTCCCGGCGCTCACCCTGGAGAGCGGCGGACGAGTGGCGATCGTGACCAAGAGCCCGACGCCGTACGACGGCGAGGCGGAGCTGAAGCTGGACGGCGAGGTCGACGACGAGCTGAGCGCCGTGCTGGCGGCGCTCCCCTGAGCGATGGCGCGGCTGGACGGCGAGGCGCCGGCGGCGCCCGAGGCGGTCGTCTTCGACAACGACGGCCTGCTGCTCGACACCGAGTCGGTCTGGACGCGGGCGGAGCGGGACCTGTTCGAGCGGCGCGGGCTGGCGTTCACGCCCGCTGACAAGCTGGAGCTGGTCGGCACCTCGGCCGAGCTCGCCGCGCGCATCCTCGAGCGGCGACTGGGGGAGCCGGGCCGGGTCCTGATCGACGAGCTGAACGAGCTGGTGATCGCCGAGCTGGAGCATGGGGTGGAGGCGATGGTCGGGGCGCGCGAGCTGCTGCACGAGCTGACCCGGCGGGGAATGCCGATCGGGCTCGTCTCCAACTCGCCGCTGCGCTTCGTGCAGCGCTCGCTGCAGATCGTCGGCTTCGCGGATCGCTTCGACGTGGTCCTCAGCGCCCATGAAGTGGCGGCGCCGAAGCCGTCCCCCGACGCCTACCTGGAGGCTTGCCGGAGGCTCGGGGTCGCCGCCGGGCCGAGCGTCGTCGCGCTCGAGGACTCTCCCACCGGCGTCGCCGCGGCGCGCGCCGCGGGCCTCACGGTGATCGGCATCCCCTCGCTCGAGGACGTCGCGCTCGAGGAAGCCCACCACCTCGCCGGCTCCCTCCAGGACGCGGTGGTGGCCCGCCGCTTGGCACTGTGAGGGACGAGGTCCCTTCAGCCCCGCAAGACCCGCCGCCGGCGCAAGATTCGCTCGCAGACCTCGGTTAGCTCCCGCACCTTGCGCTCCCGCTCGTCGTCCAGGTCGCCGCGCAGCGCCGCGTTGGCCGCCTCGCCGGCCTCGCCGCGCCGCGCCTCCAACGTCGCCATGTCCTCCCCGTGCTCCGGGTCGGCGAGCGCCCCCGCCAGCTCGACCAGCAACGCCTCCAGCCCGATCCGCAGCTGCAGGGCGGCCTCGCGACGGCGGCCGGTGTCGAGGTCGGCCCGGGCTCGCAGCAGCAGCGTCTCGCAGGCGTCGATCCGCTCCCTCCGCCCGAGCACCGCGGCGAGACGCTCCTGCGGGCGCAGCTCCTCCTGCCGCTGCCGGCGCCGCGAGATCGGGCCGCCTCCCAGGTCGATCTCGCGCGCTGCGGCGAAGCGGCCCGCGGCGACCTGCTTGCCGCTGCCGTAGCCGATCCGCACGGCGATCGCGCGCTCCGCGCCCGTTTCGGCGAGGCGCGGGTCAGCGCTGGACGCGGCCTGGGCGTGGAGCGCGCGGTTGAGCAGCTCGATTCCCTCGGCGACGACCTCCTCCACCTGCCCCTCGGAGGCGACCGCCGCCTCGAGCCAGCGCTCCGCCTCCCCCTCGAGGTCGAACGGGTTGTCGGCGCGCACGGCGGTCACCCTGGTCAGCGGCAGCGGCGGCGCCCCCGCATCCGGATCCGCCCGCCTTTGCCTGCGCCGTCGCCGCGCCGGCCGCGGCGCCCCCAGGGTCTCGACCACGAGGACGCTCGGCGCCTCGCTCGGGTCGTCCCCGCGCGCCAAATAGCGTCCCTCCGGGACGGCTAGCGCGCCGGCGAACTCGAACTGCGCGAATCCGAAGAGTTGCGCCACTTGTCGGGCAGCGAGTACCCGGACGGCGAGGTCGGCACGGCGGGATTGCGGATCCTGTCGAGGCGGTTGGTCAGCCGCAGCCACTGCTTCGGCTTCAGCAGGGCGTCGATCTGCTCGCCGAACGGGCCGGGATCGGGCCGGAAGCCGACGTGGACGTGGTCGTAGTGGTCGGAGAGCGCGATGCTGGTCGGTCCGGGCAGATCCTCGAGCGAGATCACCTGGTGGGGGTGCATCGTCCCCTGCAGCTGCAGCACGGTCTTGATCAGCTCGTCGGTCAGCGTGCCCGGCCCCTGGTGGCCGGTCACCGGCACGCCGTCGATCGTCGGGATGTCGACGGCGTCGCCGGAGGAGTGCTCGGAGACGTTGCCCGACGAGGTCAGGTAGCCGTGGCCGCACTGCAGCGAGGTGACCGACAGCGCGAAGCCCTTGGAGACCAGGTACTCGAGCATCGCCAGCACCCGCCGGTCGACCCTGCCGGTGGCGATGTCGGTGCGCCCGCACTCGTAGATGTCGAGGTGCTTGTCGGCGAGGACGCGACGCTGCAGTGCCTCCTTCGAGAGCAGCAGGATCCCGGCGCCGCTGAGCTTGGCGGCAAACGGGTTCTTGCCCTTGGCGCGGTAGATGGCGGTCGCCTCGAGCAGCTTCCAGCCGTCGAGGATCGGCTTCGGGTCGATCCTCGGGGCGCCGCGCCCGGCCGGGCGGATCGAGAAGTTGACGTGCGGGTCGACGCCGCTCCCCCCGCGGCCGATCCGCGCCAGGACGGTGCCGGCTATAACCTTCGACCCGACCTTGAGGGTTCCGTCGCCGACCGACGTGACCCGGTCGACCCTCGGGTCGGCCCGCCGCCGCGGCCGATCGACGCGGCCCGGCAGCGCGTAGAGGCGCGGGCGGATGTTCTGGCTGTCGACCGGCACCCGCTTCTCCTTGCCGGTTGGCATCACCACGAGGCGCCGGTCGCGGACCAGCCTCCCCAGCTCCGCGTAGGTGTAGCGGTTGCCGTAGGCGTCCCTGAGCACCACGTAGCGACCGAGCTTCTCCGAGTTGCCGAGCTTCACGATCACCCCGTCGTTGACGGCGACGACCGGCGCGCCCCGGCGGGCGAAGATGTTGATCCCCCGCCGGGTCGGCGAGGAGGCGATCACCTCGGCGGCGTTGCCGTAATGGGCGCGCGCCTGCGGCGTGGCGCGGCGCAGCGCCGCGCGGGTCGAGACGTCGTCGGCGTAGCGGGCGTCGGCGGCGACCGGGAAGTGGGCGCCTTCGGTCAGCCCGGTCAGCGAGCCGACCAGGCCGGTCGGCAGCTTGCCGTAGGCGCGCGCGTAGAGCAGCACCTCCTGGACGTACCAGTCGGCGTGGTTGTAGGCGAAGATCGCGTCGTAGAGGTCGCCGCCGCCGCCGCTGGCCTTCAGGTAGCTGGCGGCTGCGCAGATCGCGTCGACCGGGTTGTAGGGGTCCTTGCGGCCGTCGCCGTTGGCGTCTACTCCGTAGGCCTGCCAGCTCGAGGGGAGGAACTGCATCCAGCCGATCGCGCCGGCGCTGGAGACGTTGAGGTTGGTGCCGAAGGCGGTCTCGATCTTGTTGATCGACGCCAGCACCTCCCAGGGGATCCCGTACTCGGCGCCGCAGGCCTGGTAGATCGGCAGCAGGAAGGGCGGAATCTCGAAGGAGTCGATGACCAGGTTGGGGACGCCGATCGGAGCCGGCCCGAAGGGGGCGATCGTGGTCGAGGGGTTGGCCGAGGTCGGGGCGCCGCCTTCGCCGAACTGCGAGCCGCCGTCGGCGCCTTCGGTCGGCGGCTGCACGCCTGCCGTCGCGCTGGGGGCCTTGACGCCGCCGTCGGCGACGCTCCCGTCGCCGAGGCTCTGGTTGCGCTTCACGCCCCCGCCCCCCGCGGAGGGCGCCTTGCTCGCTTCGAGCGTCGCGCCGGCCTGGACGCCCTTGTCGCTTTCCCGTTCGGCGTTCGCCCCGGCTTCGGGCGCCTCGCCACCTCCCCCCGCCGCCGGTTCGGGTTCCTCGGTGAGGTCGGATGCCGCCGAGCAGTCGGGGTCTTCGAGGTCGATCAGCTCGTCCCCGTCGTCGTCGGCTTCGTTCGAGCAGGCCGGCGTCTGGGCCGACGGCAGCGCCGGGGCGGTCGGGGTCGGAGCGAGCGCCTGGCCGTCGCCGAGCCCGCTGGTCGGATCGGCTCCGGCCATGCCGACGCCGAGCGCCATAGCGATCGCGAACCCGGCCAGAGCTATCGTCAGTGCGAGCTTGTGTCTCATGCGCCAGCGCCTCGATACCCGCGCACGCGGTCCGCTTCCTGCAATTGGCCCGCGTCACCTCTCTCCCCAGGGATCAGACGCACCCACGCTACTGATTCGCGGGTAGACGCGCAATGCGGGGTGCCGGCCCCCAACACGGCCTTAATCAACGCTGCTCCCATGCCCGCACAGCGGGAGGATCTCAGTCCCCTCGGATGCGGTGGCCAACGGCTTGTTCCGGCGCCGCTCCGCCCCGGGGGCGGCGACGGCTATCGTGTCGTCGGTGAGCCTCGAGGATCAAGACCAGGAGAGCCTGCGCGCCCGCAGCGAGCAGGCGATTGGGGAGCTGGCCCAGGCGCTGCTCGACAGCCAGGTGCTGGAGAACGCGGTGGCGGCTGCGTTCGGCGCCCGGGAGAAGGCGGTCGAGGCCCAGCACGCCGCGCTGGCGGCGCTCAACGTCCCGACCGCCGGTGAGGTCGAACGGCTCGAGCGGCGGCTGCGTTCCGTGTCGCAGCGCCTCGAAGAGGTCGAGGACGAATTCGATCGCGTCTCGCGCGAGCTGGGCGCCCTGCGGCGCCAGCTCGCCGCCAATCGCGCCGAGGAGGAGGCCTCAGAGGCCTCCAAGGGCTAACCCTAACCTTCGACTTTAGGTTGAGAGTACAGTGGAGGCGGCTCGCCCGGCGCGCTTTGCCGCCTCCTCCAACGGCTCGTCGGCGAGCGGCTCGTCCTCACCCGCCTCGCTGACGATCAGCAGTGCCGCGACGGCGATTCCCAGCTGACGCCCTCGGGCCAGCGCGGCCACCGTCTGCATGTCCGCCGCCGCCGCTTGCGGCGCGGCGGCGGCGTCCGCCGGCAGCGCGTCGAAGCTCGCCACCGTGACCGCCCGCGCCTCGCTCGCCAGCTCTCCCCGCAGCCGCTCGAGCAGGGTGGGGTCCGGCGGCACTGCCTCGCCCTCGGCCGCGCCGAACGCGGCGGCGCTGCCGCCCACCGCGAGCGCCTCGGCGACGAGCAGCAGCTCGCCCGGCCTCGGGCCGGCCTCGAGGGCGGCGCAGGTGCCGACCCTCACCGCTCGCCTCACCCCGAGCTCCGCGAGGTCGGCGAGCACGAGCGCGGCGCTCGGCCCGCCCATCCCGGTCGCCTGGATCGTCAGCTCGCCGCCCGCCGGGATGCGGCCGGTGTATCCCCAGAGCCCCCGTGCGTGGTTGCTCATCAACGGCCGCTCGAGCAGCTCCTGGGCGAGCAGCAGCGAGCGGCCGGGGTCGCCGACCAGGATCGCGTCGGGTGCGGGGGCCGCTTTGGGGCGCAATCGCCTCGGCATGCCGGCCGGAGGCTAGTGACCTGAGTCGGAATTTCGCGGCCGCCTCGCGGCGTCTGGACGTGCCTGGCTCCACCCGCCCGGCACAGGTACCTGCAGTACCTGTTTGCCGTGCGTGTGGACCCAGTCCCGCCCAGCCGCTCCGCGACGCTGCACCCGAAATTCCGACTCAGGACACTAGTGCCACTAATGAGAAAAGCGCTTCCCAGATTTCCTCCAGTGGTCCAAACACGGCGCCTCTCTCCCTCCCTACCTTGGCTGCACTCGCAAACCAAACCGCGACCGCCGCGGCCGTGCCACGGCGGGCTAGGAGGAAGTTCGATGAGAAAGAAGATCGGCGTCGCTGCGCTTTTCGCGCTGCTCGCTGCCCTAGCGCTGCCCACGGTGGCGTCGGCAGCCAGCTTGGGCGAAGTCGCCGGCACGCTCGAAGAAAAGGCCACTGAGCTGAACATGGTCTGGGTCGGCCTGGCGACCGTCCTGGTCTTCCTCATGCAGGCCGGGTTCATGTTCCTCGAGATCGGCTTCTCGCGACAGAAGAACGCCGGTACCGGGGTAGCCAAGGTCCTGGTCAACCTGGCGCTCTGCACGATCGCCTGGTGGGCGATCGGCTACGGCATCGCCGAAGGAGGCGGCAACGACTTCTTCGGCACGAGCGGTTTCTTCTTCCACTTCGATCAGACGGTCGCGGGGGAAGCGGTTACCGGCGAAACGGCGATGCTGATGCTCTACGGACTCGCCTTCTGCGCGGTCTCGCTGGCGATCGTCTGGGGGACGACCCTGGAGCGGATCAGGTTCGGCGCCTACGTGATCTACGCGATCGTCTTCGGCGCGGTGATCTACCCGCTGGTCGCCCACGCCGTCTGGGGCGGTGGCCTGCTCGGCGACGTCGGCGGCAAACCGGTGATGGACTTCGCCGGTTCGTCGGTCGTGCACCTGACCGGCGCGGTCGGCGCCCTGGCGGCGCTGCTGCTGCTCGGCCCGCGCAAGGGGAAGTACGACGCGAGCGGCAAGCCGCGGGTCATCCCCGGGCACTCGATGCCGCTGGTCGGTCTCGGCGTGATCGTCCTCTGGATCGGCTGGTTCGGCTTCAACGGGGGCTCGACCTTCGAAACCGCCGGATCCTTCTTCGGCGAGGTCATGCTCAACACCCAGCTCGCCGCCGCCGCGGGGGTGATCGGCGCGTCGCTCGCCGTCTACCTGAAGAGCAAAACGCTCGACGTCGGCATGGCCGGCAACGGCGCGATCGCCGGTCTGGTCGGGATCACCGCCCCGTCGGGGTTCGTCGAGTACTGGGCGGCGCCGATCATCGGCTTCATCGCCGGTCTGATCGTCGTCTTCGCCGTGCTGGCGATCGACAAGCTCCTCGACGACCCGGTCGGCGCCCTCTCGGCGCACGGCTTGGCCGGGATCTGGGGCACCCTCTCGGTCGGCATCTTCGGCTCGGCGCGCCTGGTCAGCGAAGGCGCCTCGCCGGGGGTCTGGTACTCGATATTCGGCGACGAGTCGTTCAGCTCCACCCTCGGCCAGCTCGGGGTCCAGAGCCTGGCTGTGCTGTTCACCTTCGTGGTCGTGTTCGTGATCTCGATCGCCACGTTCGGCTTCATCAAATCGACGATCGGGCTGCGGGTCGACGACGACGAGGAGGAAGCCGGCCTGGACATCAGCTCGCACGGCATGTACGGGTATCCCGAGCAGTTCATTCCGCAGCCGGAGTACTCGACCGGGCTGCCAAGCACGATGGGAGGTGGCGGGGCCGGGATCCCCTCGGCCGCGCCCGCCCAGATGACCGCGACCGAGTCGCGTTAGGAGGCCTCACGGCATGAAGAAGATAGAAGCGTTCATTCGCCACGAGGCGTTCGAGCCGATCAGGGCCGAGCTGCTCGACAAGGGGTTTCCCTCCCTGTCGATCAGCGAGGCGAAGGGCTCGGGCAGACAGAAGGGGATCGTCGAGCGGTACCGCGGCTCGACCCTGACCGTCAACGTCCGACCCAAACTGAAGCTCGAGGTCGTGGTCGAGGACAAAGACAAGGCCGTGGTCGTCGACACGATCCTCAAACACGCCCGGACGGGCGAGGTCGGCGACGGCAAGATCTTCGTCCTGCCGGTGGAGGAGGCGGTTCGCATCCGCACCGGCGAGGGCGGGGAGGCAGTGCTCCAAGCGCACTCCGACGAGGAGATTGGCGCCTAGCGCGGCGTTGGAGGAGACGAGTCGGGCGAGCGGGGCGGCGAGAGTCGCCCCGCTCGTCGTTCGTCCCCGTTTGCCTCTAGACGACTGATTCCCAATTGACGTGTCCGCGGGGGCGTGACTGGCCAAGCTGGGCGGTGCACCCGGCCGCAGCGCGTAGCAGCGCTACGCGCGAGGACCGTGGGTGCCGATCCAGCGCCGTGCCAGGCGCGTCAACCGTGGGTGCGGGAATTGGAATCATTCGTCTAGCCTCGGCCTGCGTGCAGAGCCGACCAGGGTGGACATCCGATTCCCCGCGCAGCGAGCGCGGCGCCGAGCGGGTTTGAGATGGCGGCGGACGAGCGGATCTCCCTGAGCGAGGCGGCGCGACGCTCCGGCGTTTCGGCCGGCACGCTGAGGCGCTGGGCCTCCGAGCACGTCGTGCCGGTGCGCCGCGGCCGCTGGACCGCCGCCGCCGCCGCGCAGGCGCGGGTGGTGGCGCGGATGCGGGAGCGAGGGCACTCGTTGGAGGAACTGCGGCGGGCCGGCCGCGAGGGCCGGCTTGCCTTCGGCTTCGTCGAGGAGCTGTTTCCGGACGCCGAGGAGCAGTCGACGGTCGAGGAGGTGGCGCGGGAGACCGGCCTCGAGCCGGAGCTGATCGAGCGCATCCTGGTCATCCTCGGCACCCCGCTCGCTCGCGAGCGGCTGCTCAATCCCGACGACGTGAGGGCCCTGCGGCACTGCGCCCGCGTGCTGGCCGCCGGCTTTCCGCTGGTCGCCTTCCTGCAGATCGTCCGCGTCTACGCCCAATCGCTGCGGAGGATCGCCGAGACGGAGGTGCGCCTCTTCCACCTCTTCGTGCACGAACCGATGGTCCGCGACGCCCTGCCGGAGCTGGAGATCGCCGAGGAGATGGGCGAGCTGGCCGCCGACCTGCTGCCGCTGGCGGCGCCGATGACCGAGTACCTGCACACCCGCTACCTGCGCTACTACACCGAACAGGACGTGGTCGG